>MDSY01062742.1_pt1 | contig 11222 bp, 16 predicted proteins | sample 811131 | NCBI WGS metagenome assembly MDSY01 (sample SAMN05326643, study PRJNA326480) | marine metagenome | isolation source: seawater | place: Atlantic Ocean: South West | collected 2010
CAATATCATCATACCAAACGTCTCGGCCTTGCACCCAATTGATCTCAGAACCCGTGCGTTTCACTACAATTACCGCATCAACACAATCTACGTTAGCCTTTAAAGCTATTTTTTTGCCCCCCCGTAAACCTTCGTCTGCAGTGATCACAATATTACTATTGGAACCTTGTACGCGGCCAGCAATAGCATCAGGAGAAAACCCACCAAAGATGACCGAATGTACGGCACCAATTCGAGCACAAGCCAGCATAGCCACTGCTGCTTCAGGAATCATAGGCATATATAAGGTAATAACATCGCCTTTCTTTGCACCTTGCGCCAACAACGCGTTACTAAACTGGCACACTTCGCGATGCAACTCTTGGTAGCTAATATGGCGAGAAGCACTCGGATCATCACCTTCCCAAATAATAGCAATTTCTTCACCATACTTTGCTAAATGACGATCTAAACAGTTGGCTGCGACGTTCAATTGGCCGTCTGCATACCACTCTATAGAGACATTATTAGGTGTAAAGCGGGTATTTTTTATTTTTGTAGGCGCCTTAATCCAGTCTAGTCGTTTACCCTGCTGACCCCAGAATTCTTCTGGGTCTGAAACTGACTGTTGATACATTGCTTGTCGTTGGTGTTGATCCAAACCAGACGTTTGCGCAATTAATGTATCTGCCGGAAATGTCTTCACGTCGCTCATTTATTGGTTCCTAATATTGTAAGGCACAGGACTAATCTTTTATTATGCGCTATTTATATCAAGTTAAGCAGCAGATTAAAATACTACTTTGGCTTAATATAGTTGTTCATTTAATAATCTTACCTTGCCTTGTGTTACGGCATACGCCATCATTTGTTATTGTTTACTTTTGTTGCGCTGTCCATTACCTATGATCGATCTAAGCTTAGCGTTATTTATAGCCGTTGAAACCTGCCCAGAACCACCTTATTACCCAGTTGTAGCAGCTTGGACCTTGCCCGATGGCAGCATTAAATCTAGCCTCATCTTAGCAGATGACAACTGGCCACCACACCTGTGCTTCAGCGACCATATTAGTGATGAAACAATCACTTCGTTAGGTCACTCAGTAAAAGACGTTCTGTTAGAAATGAATGACGACCTAGATGCCAGCCATGTAGTGGGCCATAGTGATTTTTCACCAGCCCAAGGGCTTGAGCACTTAGTCGATGCGTTGGATATTGAACTATCGTTTGAAATATCAACCACTCAGCAAGATATTAGTGAGCTTTTGGGCCATGACTGGAGTGATGAATTACAAGATTTAGCCCATGAAACAGGCTTAGACTTATTACAAGCAGAAGACCAAGTAAGGCTAATGCAACTTTGCTGGGCACGACGCAGTGATATACTCTAAGGCCCTTTTAATCGCTTTAATCATACTGTCCATGAGCGCCTGCAGTAGCTTAAACCTAAACATAGGGGCCAACACTGGAAAACCGCGCACACCTGAAAATGTGTGTGGCATTTATGCCCAATATAAAAGTTGGCAAAAAAGCGCCATTGCTTCTGAGCGAAAATGGAACATAGATCAGTCTATTAGTATGGCGTTCATCAACCATGAGTCTGGTTTTAATGCCACTGCAAGACCTCCTCGTAAAAGGATATTAGGCATTATACCCGGTCGTCATCTTTCCAGCGCTTATGGTTACCCTCAAGCAATTAACGGCACCTGGACTTTATACCAACAACTCACCGGTTACAGTCGCGCCAAACGCACTAACTTTAACGACGCCATCGACTTTGTAGGTTGGTACAACAGCCGCTCCGTGCGCCTTAATAAAATACACCCGAGCGACGCCTACAATTTGTATCTGGCTTACCATGAAGGTAACGGCGGTTTTGCCAAAAAGTCATACTTGGCTAAACCTTGGTTGTTAAACGTAGCACAAAATGTTGCAAATACAGCTCAGCGTTATCGCAGCCAGCTAGATTTTTGCTTTCCTAAAAGTTAATAGCAGAATTAATAATGATAGTACCTTGGCAAGATATAAACTCAGACACCTTAAACCACCTATTAGAAGAATTCGCTAGTCGCGATGGCACAGACTATGGCAGTTATGAAACGAGCTTAGCAGACAAGGTGGATCAACTCAAAGTACAACTAAACCAAAAGCGTATTCTGGTGGTTTACAGTGAGCTCCATGAGTCGATAAATATCGTGCCAGCTGAGCAGTTTAAAGAATAACATTCTACTGACCGATCTTGGCCCTTTGTTAGTCCTTTTGGCGATTGATGAGCTGTTGGTTATATATTAGTTATATATTGGTTAGCCACCTTTGCGGATAAGGTACTGATACCCTGATTCTGCCTGCCCCTGCTCAATTAATTCGTGGCCCAAAAATAAACAGAATTTTGGTATATCACGTGTAGTTGATGGATCAGTAGCCAACACTTTAACCACATCTCCAACTTTGATGTCTTTAAAGGTACTGTGCAGCATCATTAATGGCTCTGGACAAAATAGCCCTGTAGTGTCTAATAACTTGTCGATATGGTGGGTGTTTTGCATCACTATTTATACTCTGTAACAACAAATATTTAAACTTGGTAACTGTCTATTTTATAGGCCTTTATACCTTGCGCTATTTATACATCAGTGTCACTGCATTTTAACTCGCATCGAGCCCATTGCTCAATATCTAAAACTGACTGTTTAATTGCCTCCACTTGACTATGACGTGCAGCTTTAAAAGGTTTAAAGCTATGATCGATGTGAGCAAGCCAGCGTAAGTCAATGTGCGCTGGCAATTGGTAGCCCAATACATCTTCGTAGCTTCCCAAGGCATCCTTAGTGCCCTGGACAATTAATCCTGGCTTATTGCTGGTTAATAAGTGTTTTACTCGTAATGTTTGTGGTTTACGTTGCGGGTGAAAAGGATAGCCTAAGGCAAACCAACCCAAAGCGTTTGTGCGCTCTACAATCAAACTAGCCACACGGCCCCCCAAGGACTTACCACCAATAATTAGTGGCCCAGGTAAAGCTAACTCCTCCAGTAATGCAAGCAACTCAAGCTCTAATTTGGCCACAGCTGGAGGGGGCCTTTTGGTACCTGTCATTTGAATCTGCTGCATATAGCCGAACTCAAATAAATACACAGTAAAGTTTTTCAAACTCATTGCCAAAGCTACACACTGCATAAACTCATGGCCCATGCCAATGCCAGAACCATGAGCAAAAACCACATTAATTGTACCTGTGCCATGTTTTTGTACTAGACCAAAACTTGTGTCAATAGTTTCCATAGAAATCCCTTTGCTGTTACAAGTAAACACACCTAGATAACACCCTGTTATAATTATTATAGTATCAATGACATTAGTTATATAAGTTACACTAGACCATGATTTAACTACAAATATCCATTATCTGGCAATAGTAACCCACCCTCAAATACGACATCATATTGCCACCAAAATTGCGCAGCAGTGAGTTCAATCCGTTGGTGAGCTATTATGATCTATTTTTACCTAATAGTGATAATGAGGACCCAAGTATAAGTGGTACAGACTCAAGTAAGTCTAGCGCCACAACTGGGTGACTAAGGCACGTCTTACACTTTATTCAAGTATGATTGCGGATATTCAAGTGTTATTGCGTAAAGCGCAGCAAACCCATATTATCATGCAGCAAAACGCAACTTAGGCTCTGCTGTATCATTTAATTGTACTGCCCTGAACTGCTGCACGTATATGCCTCCCTGGGGTTTGGCCATTGGCCTATATAGCCAACAAATAGCAGCTCACAAATAGCTGACAAATAGCTGACAAATAGCCGACAAAAAAATAAATAATAACAGACGTAAAAGGACTCATAATGAGCGACACCATACTGGTAACTGCAGAACAACTTACAAGCTTAGTAGGAAGAGTGGTAGCTAGCCGCGGTTTTAATGAAGCAGACCAAAACACTGCGGGCCGCAGAGCCACCTTTGCCATGCGCCACGGATTAGCTAACAGTGATTTATTAGAAACTTCTTTGGCAGGCCTTGATATAAATATCAGTGCTCCAAAATTATTGGTAGAAAATAAAGACAGCCTTATTTATGATGCCTTGGGTCAACCTGCTTTAGTGCACATTTAGGCTATTTTCAAACATGCTGTGGACCAGGGTATCAGGGAAATCCGTATTCACAAAACGTCCTGTGGAGCTTTTGCAGTGCCAGTTATAGCTGACTACCTCGAGCAACACAGTGCTAATGGCCAAGGTGCATGTATCTACTTTAATAACTTAGAAGGCAGCCTACGACGCTTTGACCTCACACCACTAGGCCAACTGCGAGGGCTGTTACAACCCAGAGAACGTGATGTAGCGTGGAACGAAGTACGTATTACCATAGGCCCAGCACCTGCAGATTGCAGAGCTATAGCTGGAACTGCAGACATAGACGCCTACCGCGCAAGCTGTGATACGAATGGCATCACAATACGCACTGCGCTATGGAATCGCATGCAAGAATTAGCCACAAACCATTGATGAATCATCGCTCAGGTATGTTGGCATAACAACTTAGAGCGTTGTTATCAAAACTGATGAGCCAGCGCATGATAAGTCAATTCTAGGACGACCCAGATGACAGGCCCGCACTATTAAAGCCAAAAGACTTTCGCAGTTTTGCACTAGCTAGATTAAAGAGCACCTCACTTATTACGCACTTACTTAATAAAAATACCCATGCTTAGGCGTTCTTCTGTGGCAAACCCGAGTGCTTTATAGAATGCTGCAACTTCGTGATTAGTTGAACGTATTTGAAGGTTAACCTTAATACAACCAAGACTTTTTAATGCGTGTATGGCATGTTTAACGAGTGCTTGCCCGGTTCCATTGCGACGTTTCTGTTTTACCACTGCAACAGCATATAACCATCCTCGGTGGCCGTCATAACCTGCCATGCAGGCACCGACCAAAAGGCCATCATGCTCTGCTACAAAAATCAGATCATCTACGGCTAACTTAGCCTCGATAGCTGACAAAGCCTCATTATGTGCCGGGTCGTCAGGAAAAACTGAACTCCACAGATCCACTAAAGCACCTTTATCTGTATCGTGAAACTTTCTTATTATCATAGCTTCCTCATGGGCAATAAAGTCATTGTATATGTGCTGGGCTTACCATAAAAACGAAGCAACTATTATTGTAGGCCATACAAGAGAGCGTACCAAACTTTTTAATCTAAGCACTTTTTCACCCAAGCTCATATACCCCGCTAGTTTAAATCCGCTGCGTATTTTTTAAGTAGCGCCATAGGTACTATTTCTAACGCGCTTAGGTGGGTACTTTGTAGATGAAGCCTTGGCGCCTTGCCACTTTTTTCTGCCTCTAGCCAACGCCCAGCACAAACACACCAACTGTCTCCAGGTTTTAGCCCTTTAAAATTAAAGGCCGGCACAGGAGTTGATAAATCATTGCCTTTAGATTTTGAGTAATCTAAAAATGCCTGTGAAGTCTCAATACAAACCGTATGAGAACCGACGTCATCTTTACAAGTGTTGCATACACCATCGCGGTAAAACCCAGTAATTGGGTCGATACCACACACTACTAATTGTTCACCAAATACATTGGTCGATTCATCCATTTGCATTATTCGAATACCTTTTTTAACAATAGAAATCTATTGGGTTAGAGCCAAAGGAATACCTAGCTGACTTTCTAGATACCAGTTGGGTTAAGAAATAAATCTAATTAGATTCCGCACTAATTTCTTTCAACGCTTGTACCAAAGTGATGGGTTCTTGAGCTCCAGAGATAAGGTACTTGCTATTGATAATGTATGCTGGCACAGAAGTGACACCCACTTTTTGGTAGGTAGCTTGGTCTTCTCGAACTGCTGCACTATAATGATCAGAATCTAATACTTGCTTGGCTTTTTCTGGATCTAGCCCCAAGGACCTAACACAGTCTAGTAGAACATTTTGATCAGAGACATTCATGGCCTTGCCAAAATACGCTTCAAACAGCGTTTTTTTCATGGCAGTTTGCTGGCACTGCTCTCCAGCCCATTTCACTAAACGGTGAGCATCAAAGGTATTACAGGTCAATCGCTGCTGTAATTTATCAAAATTGAGGCCAAGGTCTTTGGCAACCGTCATCATCTGACTCTGTTTTGCCCGCATGTCTTCCTCACTTCCGCCATACTTTTTAGCCAGAGCTTGCAAAATTGGCTCACTCTTGCCGCTGTGGGTAGGGTCAAGTTCAAATACATGCCACTGAACCGTAAACTCATACTCTGGCCCCATCTGCTCCATGGCTAGCTCTAGTCGGGCATAACCAATCGCACACCATGGGCAGGCGATATCAGAAACGATATCTATTTGTATTTTGTGCATAGTAAACCCTATAATTTTCTACCTGATGTAAAGTGATGGGCAGCTAATTTCTGTTAGCAAAACTAGTGACCAAAATCTGAATCTAAGAGTACCATTGCAACAGTTTTTTAATACCATCAATAAACCGAATATACTGTTATCAACAATAAAGTGATCTTACAATTGAGCACCCAACCTACCTCGTTGGTTTTATATATCGGCTGACCAACCTGCACCTGATGTGAAACTTATAGGCTTATTTAACTCCCGACCAGATAAATTCAATTCTTATGCCCCCTGGTTCATTGCACATAAAATGTTTTCTAGGGCCAGCCCCTAATAATTCTGGTGGGAATTCAATATCAACGTTTGCTATACCTTTAAGTTTCTCAAACAATTCAATGAGCATTATTTCTTCCTCAACTTCTAAAGCAAGGTGGTGTAAACCAATATTACTTTTACGATTAAAAGCAACCGCTTCCAGTTGATTTTCTACTTGCCATAACGTCAGTCTAATAACGCCATCAGACACTGCTGTGCGCGGATAAGTTTCATCATAACCAGATTCTTGCCAACCCAAAATTTTGGTGAAAAATTGTGCGCTTTTATAGAGATCTTTTACAGCCAAACCCAAGTGATGCATTCCCTTCGTAACTGGCATTAATTCTTGCTCCTTTTTGTATTTTTTTGTTATTAGTTGACTATAAATCGTGCTCATATCGAGCAACCATATGTTCTTGGTTTTCCGGACTTTCATTAATCGAAAGTTGATCGTTAATCATTACCCCCATAGTTGGCAGGGTAGCACGCTCTATTATTGAATTAGACGCCCAAAGTTTTGATCGCATTAGCGCCTTGGCACAATGCAAAAAAACCTCCTTTATGGTTATTTCTATGCATGTTTTAGGAGGGTGTTGTTCAGTGGCGAATAAGCTTAAGTAGTTAGCAGATGTGGAAATACGAGCAACCCCATTAATTCGTAATGTTTCATCAACACCAGGGATTAAAAAAAGACAACCAACGGCACCAGTTTCGACGATATTCACAAGGCTATCTAAGCGGTTGTTTCCTTTGCTGTCAGGAATAATTATACAGGTTGCACTGAGTACTTTTACAAACCCCAGTTTTCCTCCACGAGGGGAACAATCCACTAAACCTGATTTTGCGCAAGTGGAAATTGTTACAAACGGAGAGTGCTCGATAAAATTAATGGAATGCTGCTCTAAGGCTGATAATTGCTTATCTTTTGCACGTCCTTTGGGGTGGCCATAAATTTCTCTGAGCTGCTTTTCTGATTCAATGTGCATAAATATCCTTGAAACTTATCGTTTGGTTAGGCAGTTGTACTGTTAAGGTTCAAAACTATGGATTGGCATTCCAATGCTGATCCTAGCCTTAGCTTTTCAAGCGCCCCACTTATTACAAACCCAAGCACACTGTATAATTTGATTGCAGGCAAGTTTGTTGTTGTGACACAAAGCGCTAGTGTCTGAAATCTAGGGTCATTGACCCCATTTACAGTGTAATTCAATAGCGAGCAGTTGTTCTTATGCAACAATTTTCTAGCTGTTTTTAGCAATTTTCAAATTCTTCTAGTGATCGCCCAGATAGGCGATAACCCACCCATTCATTTTGTGGTTTTGCACCGATTGATTGATAAAATTGAATAGCTGGTTCATTCCAGTCTAGTACGCTCCACTCAAAGCGCCCACAATCATTCGAAAGAGCGATTTTAGCCAAATATTTCAACAAAGCTTTGCCCGCTCCTGAACCTCTGTGCTCTGAAGAAACGTACAAGTCTTCAAGGTAAAGGCCATGCTTAGCCAGCCATGTAGAATAGTTAAAAAAGTAAACAGCAAAACCAACAGGTTTATTATCGATATTACAGATCACTGCTTTTGTTTTTGAATCAGAACCAAATAATGAATTCTCAATATCACATTGTGTTGCTTTCACTTCATGCTCTGCTTTTTCATAAATAGCAAGTTCAGTGACAAATTTGAGGATTAATGATGAGTCCTCAATACTTGCTTGACGAATTTCAATAATAGACACGTATTTCTCCGAATTTAAGTAGCTTATAACACCCGTTTTAGGGGCAGGTAGGCGAGTAAATGCAGGCCAAAGTTAGAGCAAATCAAAAACAACATGCATTTACTAGTCTCTCTAAAAGAATTTGTAAGGTATTTTTGATACGCCATCGATATTGACACAAGGCCCATGCAAACGCCTAGCTTTAGGCAGTCTAAGAAGAACTTATCCACGTCTAGACACAGTATGAGTTTGACAAAATATTGAACACAGTGAAATCAGACCAATGTATTTTGCATTCGAAGCCCTTGTTAGACAAAAGCAAGCCACCCCATATCATACGCGTACTTAATCAGCATGCCAGTGCACATTAATACAACGATAACCCTTAAGTATTCAGGATTAACTTTAAAGAGTAAGTGGGAACCTAACCATGCACCAATAGCCTGCCCTAATAACATTGAGATTCCAACTACCCAGATAACTTGACCGGCCACCAGAAAAATAATCAGTGAAGCGATGTTGGTTGAAAAATTAAGAGATTTAGCAATCGCGGTTGACGATATTATTTCATGACCCTTGCAAGAAATGCCCGCTAAAGTAAAAAATGAGCCTGTGCCAGGGCCAAACATTCCATCATAAACACCAATTGAAGGGACCATAATGTTTTTATACCTAGAATCTGAAACCTGATCATTATCAGAGGGCTGCTTTAACCTGGGAGAAATTAAAAAGTACACAGCTATAAATAAAAGAACAATAGGGATCACGAAAGACAAAACATCAGTGTCAATAAATTGCACAATAATTGTGCCTATTACAGCACCAATAAAAGCAGACTTCATTAGTGGTATGTTTTCAGGTAAATTAATTTTGTTTTTTTTAACAAGGATATAAGTTGCTGTGGCTGTTCCCATACTGCCTTGTAACTTATTGGTGCCTAAAGCTGCCAAGGGAGGTATACCACTCAAAATTAGAGCGGGGATAGAAATCAACCCTCCTCCACCAGCGAGTGTATCTAGTAACCCAGCAAAAATAGCCACAACAAATAAGAGTAATAATAACTCTATTGAAAAACTTGCAAACTCCATTCCGATATCCTTTTCGTCAAAACGCCTTAATGTAACTGTTATGTGCGATCTAGAGGGTGGTTAATGCCATCATATGTTGGGACGTTATCCAGCTCTAACGGGTTAACACCTTCTAATCAAGCCACATTTAAAACAAAAGTAATGCTTCACTGTTTTAGTATTAAATTGATACCAGCTCAACAACTCAGAGCCTTTAATAATATGTATACCCTCTAGTGGTATTGAAGCCGCAATTGCGCCACGTCTTCTGCACATCGAGCAATCACAATGATGAGGATCAACTTACCCGTTGGACAGAGATAATTCAAATTGTACTGAGCCACAATGATATGAAGCTTTGTGAATTGATTGAATTTCCATTTCGTAAACTCTAATTAATGCAAAGTTATAACCCCTACCTCGGCGCAAAAGTGCAACCAGAAGTGATTAGTTTTTGCCGTTCAGCTGCTTGTTAACTTTTTCTCCATTATGTAGTACGTTAAGTTCTGACCACGAACTTCAAAAATTTGCTCTTTCACAACCAGAAAACCAAAGTGCTCATAAAATGGTTTTGCTGTAATGCTGACTTCTGAACAAAAACGATGAATTCCACGATCCTTACCTTGCTCAAAAATATGACTCATTAGCGCTTTGCCGATTCCTAAACTTTTATAGTTGTGATGGCAAAAAAAATGATCAATTAACCCACTACTTTGAAGATCAGAATACCCTACTATGACGTCATTCATTTCTGCAACAAACGGATTGATAGAGCTCATTTTCGATTTCCACACCGACATATCAGGATTATCTGGAGCCCAAGCCGAAACCTGATCACTTGTATAATCACGAATATTGATTGTATGAGTTGTATTATAGAAAAGTAGCCAAGTTTCTTCAGCATCTTCTTCTTGGTAATTTCTAATATTAATCATCGTAAAATTCAAAGATCAGTTAGCGCCTGAGGCAAAGGCAAAGGCACGCAAAGCGTGTCCAGCTCATAGGGCGATTTTGCCTATATTTAATAAGAATTTCATAACTCACCTTCTTCGAATTGAGTAACATTCTCTGAGATAACTTCCCACTTTGCCTTAGAGCCGACGTAGATGTGTTTGCCAATTTCAATTTCTGGGTCACCATTAATGCAGCCTAATGTAAGTTGAAACACCTTACCATTGTATACAGTACACAAAGTAGACCCACACACTTTACAGAACTGATAACCAAACCCATGGTCACCAACATACGAGGTTAATTGATCCTCTCCAGAGAGCCACTTGAAGTCTTCTGGCTCTACTAGTGCAGATGAAGAGGCTTGCGAACTAAAAGCTTTACGGCAACGTGAGCAATGGCATGATTTCCCATCTCGAAGTTTTCCATCAACTTGATACTTTATGCCTCCACAAAAGCACTCACCAATTATTATCACTTTACTCTCCATGATGCTTAACGCCTGCATAATGGCTGCTCGCTTTTTGCACATCCACGTCCAAACTTTTAGCAGCCACTTGCATGAACTTGTTATGGTACTCTAACGTGACCTCTTTTAATCTTCTTGGTTCCTTCAGTCGACAATAAAGCAGCCTAAAGATGGCTGAAAAATACAATTGATACTTTATTCAATTTTATTTCGCCTTATTTTCGGAGTTTGATTTGAAATATAACGCAGCACTATGCGCAGAGCGGCCGCAGCCAGAGGTTGCAGCACAGTTCTTCGTTAGTTTTGAGTTGGATATTCATAGTAAATAGCAAACTCGCCATCATGCGTTTTTTTAAAACCATTTTTAATATAGAAATTA
>MDSY01129612.1_pt1 | contig 11221 bp, 13 predicted proteins | sample 811131 | NCBI WGS metagenome assembly MDSY01 (sample SAMN05326643, study PRJNA326480) | marine metagenome | isolation source: seawater | place: Atlantic Ocean: South West | collected 2010
CCCATTGGTGCAATTATTCTTCTTAAAACATTCATTTTTTGAAGATCATTTTTATCAAATAATAGCTCTTCTCTTCTTGTTCCAGATTTAGTTATATCAATTGCTGGAAAAATTCTTTTTTCAGATATTTTTCTATCCAATATTGTTTCACTATTACCGGTTCCTTTAAATTCTTCAAAAATTACTTCATCCATTCTACTGCCTGTATCAATCAAAGCTGTAGCTATAATAGTTAAAGATCCACCTTCTTCTATATTCCTAGCTGCTCCAAAAAATCTTTTTGGTCTTTGAAGGGCATTGGCGTCTACACCTCCTGTTAAAACTTTACCTGAGCTTGGAACAACTGCATTATAAGCTCTTCCTAATCTTGTTATAGAGTCTAATAAAATTACAACATCTTTTTTGTGTTCAGTTAATCTTTTTGCTTTTTCTATTACCATTTCAGCAACAGCTACATGTCTTTGTGCAGGTTCATCAAAAGTAGAACTTATTACTTCTCCTTTAACAGTTCTTTGCATGTCAGTTACCTCTTCTGGTCTTTCGTCTATCAATAAAACCATTAAATAACACTCTGGATGATTTGCTGAGATTGAATTAGCAATACTTTGTAAAATCATTGTTTTGCCTGCTTTTGGTGGTGAAATAATTAATGATCTTTGACCTTTTCCTATCGGACTAACCAAATCAATTAGTCTTGGAGTTAAATCAGGTTTTTTTTCAACTTTATTAGTTTCTACTTCCATCACAAATTGTTTATTCGGATAAAGTGGAGTTAAGTTGTCAAAAGCAATTTTATGTTTAAATTTATCAGTTTCTTCAAAATTAATTTTACTAACTTGTAAAAGTGCAAAATACCTTTCTCCTTCTTTAGGAGATCTTATTGGACCTTCGACTGTGTCTCCAGTTCTTAAACCAAACCTTCTAATCTGACTTGGACTAACATAAATATCATCTGCACCAGGTAAATAATTCGATTCCATTGCTCTTAAAAAACCAAATCCATCTTGAAGCAGTTGTAATACTCCTCCGCCTGTAATTTCTTCACCTTTTTCTGCTAATTTTTTTAGAATAGCAAAGTAGATTTCTTGCCTTCTTAATGTGCTTGCATTTTCAATGCCTAATTTCTCAGCTTCTGCAATTAACTTTTCCGAGCTTTTTTCTTTTAATTCTTGAATATTCATGATTGGGGGTTTTTTTTGTTAGATAAATTAAATATATATACTGGTTAATAAATTTCAACCCCTATAAAATAATCAATTTAACTCAAATTATGATGAAATTTGATCTATTTCTTTAGTAAAATCATCTACTTTGGACCAATCAGTAAATTCGTAAGATTTTGAGGTATCTGTAGGACCTTTGGTGATAAACATTATTAACCTGATAATTTGCCTATCTAAAAATCTGTATTTTGGATAATCAATTTTCCCAGCAAAAACAGCTTTTTTATCAGGATTCCATTTTGATAATTTTAAAAATTTTATTATATAAGGATTAGTTTCTGGTAAATTTTTCTCTTGCTTTCGTGCAACCACATTAACCGAAAAAAAAACAGTTTTTTTCTTTTTTAAATTTTCTATATTTTCTCTAACAAAATTCAAAACAGATGGATTATGCTTACCATAACGAATACTTGCTCCTATAATTATAACTTCGTAAGGTTGTATATCTTCACTTAGGGCTTTATCAATTTCAATTAATTTTGTTTGATTGTTAAATTGAGATAAACTTTTAATTCTTTCACAAATCAGTTTTGTTTGACCATCAGTAGATGAATATATGATTAATCTCTTATGCATTTAATTGACAAGGACATTTAGTAAAACTAGAAGGGCACCTATTTTTAGGTGGGTATAAATTATTTTTATATTTGTAATTATCTTTGTTTAAAATTAGATCGGACAAACTCTGAATAAAATTTTCATTAACTCCTAAAGCCTCAATTCTTGTATAATTTTTACATCCATTTTTTTTAGCTAATTTTTCATACTCAATATCTAATTCTACTAGTGTTTCGGAGTGTTCAGAAACAAAAGCGATAGGCACTATAACTAAATGTTTGCCTTTTCTTGAATTTTCTATAATTACATCTTCAGTTGATGGCCCAATCCACTTTAAAGGCCCAACTCTACTTTGATAACTTAAAATATAATCAATACTTGTATCACTTATTCCTTCCATGATTTTTTTTACACCTTGTTCTACCTGCCATTGGTATGGATCTCCTTTTTTTATATTTTTTTCTGGTAAACCATGTGCAGAAAAAATTAATTTAAAATTATTTATTCCTTTTATTTTTTCACTAATTAATTCTATATGAGCTTTTATGAATTTATTATCTTCCGGGTAACAACAAATAGTATTTGTTTCTGTATTAAGGTTATTTTTTTTTGCAATTTCTTTCCATTCCAATATAGATGAGCCAGAGGTTGCGGCTGAGTATTGCGGGTACAAAGGGAGCAAAACAATTTCTGAAGGATCAAAATCTTTTACCAACTTTACTGTTTCGGTTGCTCTTGGATGCCAGCATCTCATAGCAATAAAAACCTTATAATTAAATGTTTTTTGACTACTATTGAGAGAATTTTCCAAACTAATAGCTTGATCTTGGGTTAACTTTAAAATAGGTGAGGACCCTCCAATTTCTTTATAAATATCCTTTGCTATAGGGGCTCTTCTTTTTGATATAAATTTTGCAAGCGGATATCTTATGAATGAAGGTAAATTTAGAATTGCTGGATCATTAAAGAGATTAAACAAAAAAGGCTCAACACTCTCGATTTTGTCCGGGCCTCCAAGATTGAATAATACTACTGCAACTTTCATTTGTAGTTTCTTACAATATCAATTAATTCTTTAACTAGATCTATTTTTGTTTCTGGTAAAATTCCATGTCCAAGATTAAAAGTATAAGGATGATCTTTGAATATTGTTAAATATTTTTCAACTTGTTTTTTAAGGTTATCTTTATTTGTTAATAAAATTTTAGGATCCAAACCACCTTGAACTGGTATCTTTATATTTTTTACTATTTCTTTTGGATCAACTTCATAATCTATATTAATCATATCTGGATTTACTATTTCACAATATTTTTTATAATCTTTTATTCCTCTTGGAAAACATATTACAGGAACACCTAATTTTTTTACATATTCAACAATACTAAAAGTAGGTTTATAGATATACTCTGGAATTTTATGCTCTAATAGTCCAGCCCAACTATCAAATATTTGTATAATATTTGCACCTGCATTTATTTGGTTTTTAATATGAAGTTTAATAAATTTTTCAATAACAGCTAATAAATTATTTAAGAGAGAAAGATCATTAAAAAAATCTTCAGGTATGCCTTTTTTAGGTGACATTTTATTTATCATATAAACAAGAATTGTCCAAGGCGCTCCAACAAAGCCAATTAAATCTTTATCATTAAGAAGAGAATTTTGAGATGTAAGTGAAATTGCTTTATAAACTGGATTAAGTTTATTAGTAAAATCTATTTCAGTAGTTTCTTCAACTTTATTAATATTTAAATTTCCTAATTTGGGTCCAAAACCTTTTTCAAATTTAACATCTTGGTTAATAGCAAATGGAATCATCAATATATCAGAAAAGATTATAGCAGCATCAAAACCGAATCTTTTAATTGGCTGTAGGGTAATTTCAGAAGATAAATTTTCATTTAAGCAAAGTTTTATAAAATCTTGATTGTTTTTTCTTATTTCTCTAAATTCTGGCAAATACCTGCCGGCTTGCCTCATTAACCATATTGGGTTTTGACTTGTATCTTTATTTACAATACAGTTCTTAATTGGTCTCATATAATAATAGATTAATAATATTTGGTTATATTAGTATTATGAAATGTGAATAACGTAAATTATCGAATTATCACAGGTTATTAACTGATTATTAACATTCTAATAACCTAAAATCATTATTTTCCAATAATTTTTTAATAAAAAAAAATTTATTAATAAAATCATATAAAATATCCCCAGTTTATTATTTGCTTAATTTAGGTGAATTTTTGTTGAAATTATCACAAATTAAACAGAAATCTATATTCTTGTTATTTAATTCATAGTTTATAAATGTTTTATACATGAAAAATTCACATAAAATTTACCTTATATCTGACTCTACCGGTGAAACGCTTGATAGAATTTTTTTAGCTTTGAAAGCCCAATTTGAAAATTTTGAATACGAAATAAATCAATTTTCATTTACTAGAACAGAAAATCAAATTCAAAAAATTTTAGAAAATGCAGAAAAAAATAAAAATTCAATAATTTTATATACTATTGTTAATAGCAAACTAGCAAAATTTTTATCCGAAGAGTCGATAAAAAAAAAAATACCATGTTTCGGAGTATTGGGAGATTTAATATTAAATTTTTCTAAGCTACTTAATCAAAAAGCATCGCGAGAACCAAGTGGACAACATGCTTTAAATGAAGAATATTATAATAGAATTGAAGCAATACAGTTTACAATGAATCATGACGATGGAAATCAGGTAGAAGATATTGAAAAATCTGACATCATACTTCTTGGAGTAAGCAGAACTAGTAAAACACCAACATCTATTTATCTTGCTAATAGAGGTTATAAAACTTCTAACATCCCAATAGTAAATGAAAAATCTGTCCCAAACAAAATTACTAAAAAAGACTTTAAAGTTTGTATAGTTGGTTTAACTTTTGAAGCCGAAAGACTTCATGATGTAAGGAAAAATAGACTTTCATCTTTAAAAGAGAATGAAAACATAAATTATATAGATTTAGAATCAATCAAAAGTGAAATAGAAAGTTCGAAAAAAATATTTAAGAAAAATCAATGGCCAATAATTGATGTAACTAGAAAATCTGTTGAGGAAACAGCGGCGTCGGTTATTAAAATTTATGATATAAAAAATAAAAATAATGTTTAGTTTAATTTTGGCTTCTAAGAGCAAAGTAAGAAAAGATATTTTAATAAAAAATGGAATAAAATGTTTGGTTGATCCATCAAATGTTGATGAAGATTTGGTTAAGGAAAGTCTATTGAAAGAAGGAGCCACTCCAGAAATTATATCCAAAAATTTGGCAGAATTAAAAGCAAATAAGGTTAGTGAAAGAAAAAGTGGAGAGTTGGTGTTAGGAGCAGACAGCGTAATAGATTTAGATGGCGAATTAATATCAAAGCCTTCTACTAGAAGTAATGCTCTTGAAATTTTAAATAAATTAAATGGAAAGACACATCAACTTATAAGTTCAGTATGTATTTCTAAAAATTCCACGATGATTTGGAATTATACTGATAAAGCGGCTTTGACCATGAAAAAAATGACTAATAAGGATTTAATAGACTATCTTTCTAGGATAACCGATGCGGCTTTATTCGCTTATAATGTTTATCAAATCGAAGGAGAGGGTAAAAATTTATTTTCAAAAGTAGAAGGCGATAAAAATACAATTATGGGTTTGCCGGTAGAAAAAATTAAAGAATATTTGATAAATTATGAAAATTAAAAAAAAATGAAAAAGTATTTAGTAATAGGAAATCCAATTGATCATTCACTGTCTCCAAAACTTCATAATTATTGGCTAAAAAAAAATAATATAAATGCAATTTATGATAAAAAAAAAATAGATGAGAATGATTTAAAGAATATTATTTCTGAAATAAAAGAAGAAAAAATAAGCGGAATAAATGTAACTGTTCCCTATAAAAAATTGGTTATTCCATTTTTAGATGAATTAAGTCCAGAAGCGAATGAAACACAATCTGTTAATACAATTTATATCCAAAATGGAAATATAATCGGACATAATACTGATATAGCAGGATTTCAGCTTAGTCTTCGATATTGCAAATATGATGTCAAAAATAAAAAAGTATTTATATTAGGTGCGGGTGGAGTTGTACCTTCTATAATTTATTCTCTTCTCAAAATGGAAGCTTCAAAAATTATAATTAGTAATAGAACTAAAATAAAAGCAAATAATTTAAAAAATTCTTTTAAAAATATAGATATAATAGATTGGGGTGATATGCCTGATTTTGATATGATTATTAATGCAACAAGTGTTGGCTTAAAAAATGAAGATGTAATAAGTTTTGATTATTCTGTAGCAGGGCCTGACAAATTTTTTTATGATGTTATTTATAATCCAAAAGAAACAATTTTTTTAAAAAGAGCAAAATTATTTGGTAATAAAACAGAAAATGGGAAAATGATGTTTATATACCAGGCACACCAAGCATTTACTATTTGGCATCAATTAATGCCAAATATAGACGATGAAACTATAAATTTAATAGATTAAAAATTAAATATGAGACTCAAAGGAAAAATTTCTATAATAACTGGTGCAGCATCAGGTTTTGGCAGAGGTATAGCTAAAAAATTTTTTGAAGAAGGGGCAATTTCAATTTTGGTAGATATAAATATTGAAAGTTTAAAAAAAGTTGCAAAAGAATTTAATCAGGATTTCTTTCATGTCGACGTCGCAAATTCAAATGATATGTTAAAATTATCAGAGTATGTATTAAATAAATATAAAAAAATTGACATAATGGTTAATAACGCTGGTATTACACATTTACCAATGCCAATGGAAAATGTAACTGAAAAAGAATTTGATAAAGTTTTTGCAGTAAATGCAAAAGCAGTTTTCTTTTGTGGTAAATATATTGTTCCACATATGAAAGAAATTAAAAACGGTTGTATTCTTAATATTTCTTCTACCGCAGGTCTTTCCCCTCGACCTAAATTAAATTGGTATAATGCTTCAAAGGGTTGGATGATAACTGCAACAAAGACAATGGCTGTTGAGTTAGCACCTTTTAATGTTAGAGTTAATTCACTTGCTCCTGTAGCAGGAGAAACTCCTCTACTTAAATCTTTTCTTGGAGAAGATACTCCAGAAATGAGAAATAAATTTCTATCTACGATACCACTAGGTAGATTTTCTAATCCAAAAGATCTTGGTAATGCTGCCTGCTTTTTATGCTCTGATGAGGCAGACATGATAACCGGAGCAGTTTTAGAAGTTGATGGTGGTAGATGCATATAAGTCTATTTAAATTAAATAATGATTAAACTAGGAATCTTAGGAGATATAGGGTCGGGGAAAAGTTTTGTCGCAAAACTATTTGGATATCCGGTATTTAGTGCTGATAAAGAAGTTTCAGAAATATATAAAAAAGATAGAGATTGTTATAAAAAATTAAAAAAAAAATTACCCAAATATGTGAATTCCTTTCCAATAAAGAAAAAACAGCTTTCCGAGGCTTATTTGGATAAAAAAAGTAATTTAAAAATAATAGAAAAAATTGTTCACCCAAAAATACAAAAAATTAAGAAAAGGTTTATTATAAAAAATAAAAAATATAAAATTCTAGTGTTTGATATACCATTGATATTAGAAACAAAAAATTACACTAATGAATATGTATTTATTTTTGTTAAAGCAAATAAAAAAGATATACATAAATATTTTAAAAGAAGAAAAAATTTAAATATTAAAATTATAAATAATCTTAGAAAATCACAACTTTCTCTAGAATTTAAAAAAAAAAAATCAAATTATATAATTAAAAATGATTTTAAAATTTTACCTTTAAAGAAACGTGTTAAAATATTAAAAAATAAGATTTTAAAAAATGAAAGAATTAGTACTTGATACAGAAACAACGGGCCTTTCTGTAAAAGAAGGACATAGAATTGTTGAAATTGGCTGTATTGAGCTTGATGATTTGATTCCAACAAAAAATATTTTTCATTGTTACTTAAATCCTGAGAGAAAAGTTTCTGAAAAGGCTTTTGAAGTTCATGGATATACTGACGAGTTTCTTTCAGATAAAAAAAAATTTGCAGAAATAGCTAATGATTTTTTATTGTTCATTAAAGATAAAAAAATTGTAATACATAATGCTGACTTTGATATAGCTCATTTAAATAATGAACTTTCATTAATAGGAAAAAGTCCAATACAAAAAAAAAATGTTGTTGATACTTTAGATATAGCTAGAAATAAATATCCTGGCTCAAGTATAAGCCTTGATGCGCTGTGCAAAAGATATCGAATTGATAACTCAAAAAGAGAGAAACATAATGCTTTAATCGATTGTGAACTTCTGTCGAAAGTTTATATAAATTTATTAGAGCAAAAAGAACCAACTTTAAATTTTTCAAAAAAAATAGATATTAATGAATTTAATAAAAAAACTAATGTTGAATATTCAAAAAAAATTATATCACCAACAGCTGATGAAATTAAAAATCATAAAAAATTTTTGAAAGAAAATATAAAAAAAAATTATTTTTAACTTAATTTTTGTTTATAAAGTTTATCAAAATCAATTTTTCCCTTCAATCTCAAATTTTCAAAACCCGAATGTTTTAATACTTCAACAAAAGCATTTTCTAGTTTAGGAAAAATTTCGATTTGAATGTCACATAGTAATAATTTTTTTAATTCATCTTTATTTGGTTTTTCATCGTTAATTTGAACTACTGTCGCGTAAACCATTTCAAAATGAGATTTTTTTTTTGTATTTCTTTTATCATGAAAGATAAGTTTAGTATAAATTTCTATCATCTTATTTTTTATTGCTTTTGAAGAAATATCTATATCGAGTGAATATTTTGATATATTTTCTCTTGCTATTATAAAACTTTCTGCATTGGTGTTTTCAACAGATAAGTCTTTAATATAATTTAATAAAATTTTATAATTAATGCTCATTTTTATCATCTTTATCTTCATATTCTCCATCGATAAAGTTTTTTTCTTTAAATTTTTTTTTTGAAGAAAATTTATTTGATATCGTTTTAAAAAATAATCTTCTAGTAAATGGAAAAATTAATAGAATTCCAATAATATCAGTTGCAAATCCTGGTAAAATTAAAAGTAAAGCTGCAAAAGCAAGTGCCGTACCTGAAACTATTTCATAAATAGGAATTTCATTTTTCATTAATTGTGATATTCCAGATTTTAGAGTATTAAATCCTTCATATCTTGCGTAGGCTATACCTACTACTGCGGTAATCAAAATTAATGATATTGTATTAAATGCCCCAATATGAGATCCAATTTTTATAAATAGGTAAATTTCTAACAAGGGTATTGTTAAAATAAGGACTAAAACTGTGTTCATTTGTCTATAGTGTATTTTGCAGGTTGAAATTATGCAACATAGTAAATATTATTTAATTAATGAATTATAGCTTTGAATATATAGATATAATACTTCTTGCAATGATTGCAGGTTTTATTTTTTTAAGATTAAGAGGCATTCTTGGAAGAAAAACTGGCTATGAGGAAGATGTAAGAACTAAATTTCCACAAGATGTAGCTGATTCGAGTCCTAGTGTTAAATTAAATAGTGAAATATTTGATGATCAGGCAAAAGAAGAATTTTTAAAAGGAGCTAAAGTAGCATACGAAACTATAGTTACAAATTTTGCAAATGGAAAATTAAAAGAAATTAAATCTTTATTGCATAAAAATATATATGAACAATTTAATGATTCTATAAAAGATAGAAATTCAAAAAATATTAAATCTGAAACAACTTTTATAGGAATAAATTCTGCTAAGATAAAAGAACATCAGCAAAATAAAAATATGATAGAAGTAGCAGTGGAATTTGAAAGTGAAATTATATCATGTACAAAAGATGAAAATAATAAAATAATATCAGGCGATCCAGAAAAAGTTAAAAAAGTTCATGACATTTGGAAATTTTCAAAAGATAGTAGATCACATAATCCAAACTGGTTTTTAATAGATACCCAAGCATAATTGATAAAAAAAATTTCAGACAAAGATAAAAAAGATTGGAAAAAATTTGTTGAAAGTAATGAAAAAATTGAAAACAAAGATACTCAAATTTTTAGTGAAGAAAAACAATTTAGTGAAAAAATAATTGATCTTCATGGTTATACATTAGAAGAGGCAAATAAAAAAATTTTTGAATATATAAAAGACTGTTATTCAAATAACGTAAAAAAAATTAATATTATTACTGGAAAAGGTTTAAGGTCTAAGAATTTAAATGATCCATATTTATCTAATGATCTAAGTATTTTAAAATATTCTGTTCCAAATTTTATTAAGAATAATACTGAGTTGATGGAAAAAATATTAAAAATAGATTTTGATTCCGTTAATAGTCCATTAAAGGGAAATTTTGATATAATTTTAAAAAAAAATAAATAGTAAAATTATAAAATAAATTTAGATAAGTCTGTATCTTTCGCTAGTTCGCCAATATTTTTCTTTATATAATTAGAATCTACGATAATTTTTTCTCCAGATCTATCTGTTGCTGTGAAACTAATTTCGTCTAATACTCTTTCAATAATTGTGTGAAGTCTTCTTGCTCCAATATTTTCTACAGTTGAGTTTACTTCATTTGCTATATTTGCAATTGTATCAATTCCATCATCTGTAAAGTTTAAGTCTACATTTTCAGTTTTTAGTAAAGCTTTATATTGTTTAATTAAACTATTATCTGGTTCTTTTAAAATTCTTTTAAAATCTTCACTATTTAATGCATCAAGCTCAACTCTTATGGGTAATCTTCCTTGTAATTCTGGTAAAAGATCTGAAGGTTTAGCCAACTGAAAAGCACCAGAGGCAATAAATAATATATGGTCAGTTTTAATTGGACCGTATTTTGTACTTACAGTAGTTCCTTCAATTAATGGTAATAAGTCTCTTTGGACACCTTCTCTAGATACATCTCCGCCAACACGATCAGTTCTTGCAGAAATTTTATCTATTTCGTCTAAGAAAACTATCCCATTATTTTCTGTTGAGTTTTTTGCAGATTTAATAATTTTATCTTGTTCAATTAATTTATCAGACTCTTCATTAATTAAAATTTCATGAGATTCCTTAACTGTCATTTTTTTCTTTTTAGGTTTGTTTCCCATTGATTTACCCAACATATCAGAAATATTTATCATACCAACATTTGCTCCAGGCATACCAGGTATTTCAAATGATGGCATTTGACTTCCAGAATCACTAATAGCTATTTCTATTTCATTAGCATCTAGATCTCCGTCTCTTAATCTTTTTCTAAAACTTTCTCTTGTTGCAACACTTGCTTTGTTTCCAACTAATGCATCTAAAACTCTTTCTTCAGCTAATTTTTGTGCTTGCGCATGAACTTCTTTTCTTTTTTTTACTTTTTCCATCGATATAGCAATTTCTATTAA
>MDSY01056516.1_pt1 | contig 11220 bp, 10 predicted proteins | sample 811131 | NCBI WGS metagenome assembly MDSY01 (sample SAMN05326643, study PRJNA326480) | marine metagenome | isolation source: seawater | place: Atlantic Ocean: South West | collected 2010
AACGCCGACACGGTTTCAACAACCAGCTGTCACCGGTAGAGTTTGAAAGGCAACATTTACTGAGCCTGGAAAGTGTCTAGGAAATCCGGGGCGATTCAAACTGCTCATCTCCATGACGCAAAAGGTTGTAGAGGCAGAGCAGGCGCACGTGGTTTGGTTGAAAGCAAACGTATTTAGGAAGCTATATCACCTTGCATTTGCTAAAGCAGATTTTACGTGCTGCCTACGTGTCGCACGCGATGGACATACATTGGTAGACGATTTTAGCGGCGCGGTGCCCAGCGAAGTCGGATTAGGTGAGATGCAGAGTAACCTGCTGACTTGTAAGCATTGGAAGTATTTGGAGCTCAGAGCTGCGATAGAAATTGCCATTGAATCGGATGCGGCACGCCAATCGCTGTTGTCCGTCGAAGACCCCGCGACCTACTTTTCCGACGAACACGATTACTGCATCCGTGAGGTAATTGACTTCGATTTTGGGGACGAATGCTATTTGACGCCATACGGCCACTCGATTATCAAGGGTGGGGATTGGATGAAGATGCTATCGGCTATGCTCGAGGCTGAAGGAGGGTTTTCGAGCCAACAGGAGATCGAGGTCGCGCACCGGATAATGGCGGAGCTGGGGCCCTTAATGGAAGACCTCTCGGATCAAGAAAACGCCTTTGCAGCGTGGTCTTTATCTGACTTCGAATAATCGGGCAGTGCCGGGCGTTGCAGTGCACGTAGGCTCAAATTGAAAAATCGTGAGCAATCCGAAATTTCTTGTCCCAAGCTGTGGCGGTGCCTTTGTTAACGCGGTTTTGAATTTGTTCGATGATGAGGTCGTCAAAAGCACGTGCTTTCTTCTTGAGAGATGGTTTCACAGGGCTAAACCGAAGCGGTAAAGGCAGTTGGCGCGACCCACCAGGTCGCGTTGACTTCAGCTTTGGAGATAGGCGTTCTTTGGTAACCCGCCCTTGCCCTTGGATGATTCTGTCATATACCTCTAAATATTCACGCTCAAACAATGTGTGGAGCCGTAGCCCTGCTGAATCCCTGGCCAGGTAGCTAAGGTACAGCCAGTCTTGTCCGAAAACACAGGCCTGATCCTGAACGGCTATCTCTGCCAAGAGTGCCATTACCTCGGAGAGCGCCGGGAGAATGATCCATACCCTGCCATCCGGCGCGTCTGCATGGCGGGCTTTTGCGAGGTCGTATAAATCCATGGCCATCTTGAGAGGGTCTATGGACTGGCCTGCTCGTTTGCATAAAATCTGAGCATAGACCTTGCCGCCTTTGTCCAAGATCAAGTACCTAGGGCCATCGTAAAACGCGGAGCTCTCTACTTGGACTATGGCTCCATCGTGGATGCCAAACATGTCTGAAGGGTTGGACGTAATGCAGGCATCGATATCACGATAGAAACTCACAGTGTCACGGCGGTTCTGAGCTCTGGCTATCTGCAGAGGCGAAACGCTGGGGCTTTCTTGGCGAAGCGATTCAAGAGTTTTCTTTAAGTCGGCAATCGATACGGCGTTGCTTAGTGCTTGCTCGGTCAACGAACTCGCGACGTCTGGCGATATGCGTGAAATCTTCTCAAGCGTCTCGAAGTGCACATAGCTGCAGCGCACTTGCGCTGCCGTGGTGTTTGGCAGCGTCCTTCTGAGAAACCTCCCTGCTGCAACTATCCTGCCGAGTAGCTTGGGGTTCACTTCAAGCTCTGCGGCAATGCTCGTTGTGTTGGAGTCGGGGCCTCGAGCGCTAAAAAGCTGCTCTGCTTTGTGGTAAGTGCTGAACCAGGTTGTGCTTATCGGGCGTGCCATAACTGAACCGTCGAGATTGTTACGAGCGATGCTACACCCTAAAAGCTTGACAGCGCACTAGTGATCGCCATTAATAACGTAGATGGGGATGCGAAATGGTGTCGTGGTTATGAAAACAGACAAACAGAGCCCGGCTTTTGCCCGAAATGTGGCGCGGCGAACCAGGAGAGCCGGTCGCGCGTATGTGATGTGCTCGCCTTTAAACGGCTCAACAGACGTGCGTTTTGAGTCGCGTCTGGAGCTGGCAGTCGCTCAGCTATTGGAGCTCGATCCACGAGTGAATGGGTACCGAGCTCAGCCCTACACGCTCTCCTTTGAGATGGAGCTGGATGGCGTTGTGAAGCGTCGATTGTATACACCTGACTTCGAGCTAGAGGTTGGTGGAATAACGGTCGTGATTGAGGTCAAGCCACAACGTTGGGTTGATGAGCATGCTGCGCTTTTTGCTAGGGCTCAGAGCGAGCTTTTGAAGTCAGGGAAGCGTTTCCTCGTTGTCACCGAGCAGAGCTTTACAGGCCACGTGCAACGCAATGTTGAGGTACTTCTGGGGTTTTATACCCAAGCAAGGGCGTGCTTGCAGGACTGGGCTGCACCGCTGCTGCTGAAAGGTGCTGATGAGCTAAGCGGACACGTGTCTCGTGTCACTCACTGCGACCTGCCAAGCAACTATGTTGCCGCTGCAGGTGTGTTGCTGGGCATCTTGCGATTTGACATGACCAATGACCTGTTCGAAACCATGGACTTTGATGTCTGGCCGACGCAAGGAGCCCTGTGCGGCTTCGAGGTGCTCTCCTATGAACAATGAGCTGAAGGTCGGTACCACTCTGTCGTGGGAAGAAGTCACTTACCGGATTAGTGCTATCAAATTGGATCTGGGTGACATCCGATTAGAGGCAAAAGGCGGGCTCGAGAAAACGCTGGATCGGCACGACTTTTTTAACAAGATTGCCTCAGGTGAAATTCAGATAGATGGATATAGACCAGTCGCTATCGAGCGGCAGTGGTCTGATCGAGAGCGCGCAGAGGCCGATATCCGTCAGGAGCTGGTGACCTATTTCAATGGCTTGCCTCGTGACAAGCCGTGGCCAGAAAAAGAGGTGTTGCTACAACGTTTTTGCGAGGCGCGTGGGCACCGATGCCCGAGCAGGAGAACGTTAAATGGCTACGTCGCTCGTTATGCGCAGCAAGGGTTTGCTGGACTAGTACCCTCGTTTAGTAGGCGTGGTGGTAGCGGTTGGAGCTCAAAGGTTGAAGCTAAAGAAGCTGCACGCGAAGCGCTGACAGAGCTTTATATGCGTGATGACAAGATCAACCTAACTCAGGCCTCGTACGCGGTTGCTGATCAACTCAAGGAGAAAGGCATCACTGATGGTAGTCGCTGCATAGGCAGAAGCACGGTGCGACGGGTGTTGCTCTCGATGCCGAAAGACCTGGTAAAGGGAGCCCGTTTAGACTCGCGGACATACAATTTGTGGAGCCGCCAAGCAGTCAAGAGCTATGAGGTAAAGCAACCTTTTGAGCGTATGGAAATCGATGCAAAAACGCTGGATTTGTATTACCTAGATGCGGAGGGAAACCGATGCACTGGCGCGACGCTTTACGCGATGGTTTGTGCACGTACCTCTTATCCTGTCGCGATTTATGTGACGCCAGGCAAGCCGAGCGAATACGGATTGCTCCAACTGCTGCAGTTTTTCTTCAGGCCAAAAGGCGAAGATTTTAAACAAGAGTTCGGCATTAAGACGGAATGGGTTCCTCCCTGTGCCGTGCGCACGATTGTGCTTGATAACGCCACTGAAAACGCGTCGGATTTGGCGCTGAACGTGGTACGTCAGCTTGGCATTCAGATTGAGTATGCGCGTATAGCCAGAGGCGATGACAAACCGCATGTTGAGTCGTTTTTTGGCGCATTGGATAAGCGCCTCATCAACCTGATGCCGGGCGCGACGCGCAGCCAGGACGCCAGAGTTGCTAACCGGCATAGTAAAGCTGAGTCAGAGGCCCGCTATACCATTGAGGACATTTATCGGTACGTCGTGCAGTACGTTGCCGACACTTATATTCATGAGCCTCGAGTGAAGCAGGGGTTTCTGTACGGTGAGCCAATGTCGATCAAAGCGGCCATGGACAGATCGCTTGCTGCGTTCATGCCGCCTCCGCCGCCTGCCAAAGACCTGCTAGAACGGCTGACCCTGGTGCCTGGCGGTGTTCAGCGGAAAGTCCAACACTACGGTATCGATTTCAAAGGCTTTCAGTTCCACAGCCATGACTTGGCGGTTCTGCTGAGAGAGCGAAGCATCAGCGAGCTGTGTATTTTGCATAACCCCGAGGATTGCCGAGAAGTCTTTGCCGTTGATCCGGACGATAAGACGTTGATCAGATTAAAAAATAAAACCGTGAACATGCCCGCCATATCGTTCGACGAGGCGGCTCGCTTGAAAGCGTCCTACAGCAGGCCCGTCGTCGATATGACCGGCCACGATTACCAAGCGGCGTACGCGAAGATGAGAGCCGCGTTTGCCGCTGATAGCCGAAAGCGTTCAATCACAGCCAATAACCGCGCGCAGCGTCGGAAAGAAAAGGACTCGCGCCATGCTGAGCTAGCAGGGCGGGTTAGGCCAGCGAGAGTGGATGCGCTAGTTGAGGGCTTTGATGATGATGTCCCGATCAAGCCCTCCCCGCGACGGGGGAAAAAGACATGACGGGCATCGATAAACTAGACATCGAGCATGCTCGGTTTGTTGAAGCTCGGGACGCACTTCACGAAGCGCTGCTGCAATCGCAAGCGGGCAGCCCCTGGATCGTGTCTGTTTGTGGGCCGTCGCGGGTCGGGAAAACCCGAGTTATTGATTCGTGTGTTGAAGTCTATGGTGAGTGTGGAGGGCTCTCGGGGAAAGAGATTCTGCGAGTCGTTAGTCCAAAATATTTGACTGGGAGAGCACTCCCTGACGCGTGTTTGGAGAGCCTTGGCCTCAGAGCGGCTTTCTATAAAAATCAACTCCAAGCGACTCAGGCACTGGTTAAAGCCCTAGCCAGGGCTGAAACGAAGTTGATCATCTTCGACGAAACGCAGCACATGATTGAGCGAAGTGGGAGTACTTCAGTCAGGGCTGCGGGGGATTTTTTGAAGACGCTTTTTGACGAGGCGCATACAAGCATTGCTTTGGTTGGCCTGCCGGAGCTGCTACGGCTATTCGACGTCAACGAGCAGCTGCGCAACCGAGCCAGAACGCCAGTTCGCTACTACCCATACAGCTATCAAGGTAAGGACTACGTTGAGTTCCGTAGAGCCTTGGCCGGGGCGATGAGCTATTTCCTCGACATGGGCTGGGACACGTATGAGGTTGATGATCCGTGCTTTGCAAAGCGCATGTATGTGGCTTCTGCGGGCAGGTTTGGCATGGTTATCAAGATTCTTGCAGAGGTTGAACGTACCTGTTCCACAACCAAGAAGGCAACGCAGAAGCATTTTGCAAAGGCGTTCGCAGATACAGCTGGATTCGACCGACAACCTGGCAATCCATTTTCTGCAGTGGAGCCTATATCGGTTGAGCAGTTGGCCAAGGTCTACTCCTCAGTAATGCATGAAGCCGGACTGGCCGTGGGAGGTGCGAGCTTTGCTGATTTTGCCTGAACAAAACTACTCAGATGAGAGCTTGCTGGGTTATCTGGCCAGGGTTGCAGATGAGAATTTTTTACCCAGTGTCGGAGCGTTGTTAGCTCCCGTAAAACTTCGAGTAAAAGGGCACTACTCGCCCGAAGAACTCCTAGAGATGAGTCAGGGCCTAGGTCTGTCGTTGGAGCACTTACAACAGTTGGCCAAGCCTGGCTGCGTTGAGAGCACCGGGGCTGATTGGAGTCGCCTTCGCAAACAGACAGTAGCGGTATGCCCTCATTGCCTAAACGAAGAGCCCTACGTACGGAAACTTTGGCACCATGAGCTCGTGACGGCGTGTCCTGTGCATTCATCGCTGCTGGTGCACTGCTGTCCTGAGTGCGACCAGCCGATACCTATCGGAAGCGCCGGCATGATGGTCTGTCGTTGTGGCTTTGACTATAGGACGGCTGAGGTTCGCGATGCGGGTAAAGGGGATCTAGCTGTAGCAACCTTGCTTCAGGCGAATGACGAAAAAAGAAAACAGCTTCTTGGCCTTGATGCGGGCAAAAGCGTCTTGGCTGACTTTGACGGTTTTTTGATTTATCTGGGGCTTCTAGATTCTGGGATTGTGCAGAGACGTAACGCTTCGATTAGCTTCGCGATGGCACAACAGCTGAATGCCGCTGCTTACCCGTTTATTAGCGACCTTGTGGGGCATTTTGAAAAATTTGTCACTAGGAGAGTTGAGCAGGCAAATCAGCAGCAGACTACCCGCTTCATCAGCGCGTTGGGGGCTTGGTACAAACAGCTTGCCGTTCAGTTTGGGGGAGATGCTTACGCCCCGTTTCGAAAGGTCGCCTACCGAGTCGTGGTGCTAAATGCGCAAGCACCAATTAATCGAAAGTTAAAGCAGATATCCGCTGAACTGTGGGGTTTGAAGTCTGTGTATACCGTGGCCGAAGCGGCCCGCGTGCTGAACTCATGTACAGATCGCATCGTGCCTTTTGTGAAAAGTGGGTTACTGGAAGGGCGAGTCGTATCCGGAGGAGCAAACGAGTTTTGTATTGTAAGCCGCGTGCAGGTTGAGCAAGAGCGGCATGCAGCTCAAGCGTTCACAGACGGCAAGGCAATCATGTCGTTGCTAGGGATATCACGGCGTGTTCGTGATCGGTTGATAGAGGCTGGCATTATTCGTGAACTGAGCCGCAATGACAGACCTCTTTTTGCCAAAGGCGGCTATCGGATTGACGAGGTGAAGAGGTCGGTGGCCCTGGCGCTGGAAACTAACGAGCCCGCACCACCTGATGCTGACATGTTGAGTCTGGAGGACATCAATGAGCGGAGTTACTCAAAAAAACAGGTGATAGAGCTGTATCAGCTGATCTTCCGTGGAGATCTGAAACCTGCTGCTTTGGTGACGGGCGAGCCTGGATTGCAGGCTTATCGTTTCAACAAAGCGCAGTTGGACGCCTTAGCAAAGGTCTCTCCCAGACAATTTGAGTTTTCCATTGCTGACCTTACTCGCTTGACGCCGTGGAAGCATGAAACCATCAACTCCTGGATCAAGCATGGGCACCTGAAGTGTCAGAAGCACAATGGTGGGGGTAGGCAGAGCGTATCCGTCTCTTTGTCTGATCTAATCGAATTTCTGTCGACGCATGTGGTGGTGGCCGACGCAGCCAGGCGGAAAGGTACGAAAAGCGTGTGGCTCTCGAAGTCACTAGCTGCGCGACAGGTATCGGCTATCTCTGTGCACCAAACAGCGGGCGGAGCCCAGAGGGGAGTGCTGTTCTGCACTGATGCATTGATTGATCAAGCGCTAGGTGACTAGGATGCCATCAAATTTGAAGTGCGGGCGGAATAGCTGAATTTGGACTGTCGACTTTATGGCTGCGGTCTTGGTAGCATTAGCCGAGGCGCCCGCCTAACTTGCACACGAGTTAAAAAAGGCTGATTTACCCTCCTTCGTGTATTTGAAACCTTCTAAGGCCTGGTTGTATGGGGCTTAAACGTGTGCCATCTGCTCCGTTCGGTCAGGCATCGAGGATGGTTTCATGTCTATTAAAGAAATTGCTTACGCCGCAAAGCAGCAGCTTGAACTAGAGACGCTGCAATCGTTCAGCCACAGCCATGTTCACGAGCTCTTAGCTGCTTGTTTCGGTTATAAGTCCAAAGCAGCGTTGCATTCTAGTTGCGTATTCGTGGTGATGTCCGAGCCGATGACGATATCTACGGAACACGCTCTGGTACTGAGGCGTCGCCTAGTAGAGCTTGGTTACAAGAGTGTCGATGAAAGAGCGGGGGCCGCTCTGCTGCAGACAGTTGAGATGCATAGGCTTGGGGTGATTGAGGTCGACGCTATTCTATCTGTGTTTGATCCGCTTCGGGACGAGGATACGGAATGGGAGGCTGAGAGCTGGGATGCTGAAGACTTGAGTGACGACAGCAACCAAGCATGGGCTGCTGGTGAGCATGGTCTAGATCTTAGCTCAATGGGGTTGCTGATCTCTGAGCTAGAAGATGTGGCAAGAAAGAATCACCTGAAAGCGCACCAAGCACTCGTCTTTATCTATAGAAGCATGATGCATGAAGTCGGGAGTGGTTCGGAGCACTGGTATTCTGCGCTTCTGCAGGGAGCTAGCCTGACTGGTGTTCAACTCGAATGGGCACATGCATACGGGCAAAGTCAGCTTTTTGCTCAGCGAGAGGCGTATCACTTGCAAGAGGCGGCGCGCCTTGGCTGTTCGCACTGCCGCTTGGAGCTTGTCCATGCCGCTGCGTTGGAAGCGGAAGAAAAAATGGATTTTGAGGGCGCCAAGCGTTGTTATTTGGACGCCGCAACCTTGGGTGATACACAGGCTATGCGTGTTTTAATTCATAACTATGACTCAGAAAATGTCTTTCAGAACTGGGTTTGGATTCACCTTTCTCGCCTACTGGGCGACGATTTACGGCAGAGCTCACTAAGAGCCTATCACGACGGCGGGCTGTACCATGGCCAGGAATATGATGACGACCAAGGTGGCCCTCTTTATGTGGCGGGAGATGAGGGGGTCGAGCTTCCTGACATGAGTGCGGACAAGCAGCTAGAGGCTAGTCGCATTGCTGAAGAGATGTTTAAGAAGCTTGTGTCGTAACCCAGAATGAATAGCCCCGGCAGGTGATGGCCGGGGCGATTCATTCTAGTACTCAGCCTACCAGGGCTTACAAACGGATGGTTAGTTAGGGGCCGATGTACTTGCCTCTTAGGGTCATGCGATCAAAGCTGTAAACATGGGCATGAGGGCTTTCAATACATCGCCCGACCAGTGGTAATGTGTGATCTGGCTTGCCCTGCCTTAGCTCAATATTGCTGCCGCATAGGGGGCAGTCAGCACTGAATCTGACCAAGCGTGTCCAGCGAGAGCGCTCATGTCGGAACATTTCTATCAGGCGGGGTTTGGAAGATAGATGATCCATGGGAAAATCCTGGCTGTATTTTTATACAGTAGTAATGGTTGCGTGAAAGACTGCAGTCAAGCGAATACTGATCATTTTGTGACATGGATGGCAATCTGATGATTTCTAAAAGGTTTTTAAGATGGTATGGCGACGCGCTAGCGGAGTTATATCGAATAAATTGTTATGTATTAGCACCGCGTGCGGTCTAATCACTGTTAGATTAAGCATTTAGACCAACCAATAACCATGAGAAACACAATGAACAGAAACATCCTCGCATCCATTATCTCATTGAGCATTTTGGGAGTAAGTTCAAGCGCTCTCTCAGAAGAAGCTCTAGAATGGTGCAATGAGCTATCCACTGTCACTGGAACTCTTAAGCACTCAGTTGTCACAAACCCATCTAATGGAAGTGAAAATCCTATCTACTGGATTGAGCTTTCCGAGCCGAATAAAATAAATGCTGGCTGTGACATGCCCAGCATGAATGCAAAAAACATCCAGCTTGTAGTAAATCAAGATGAGGTTTCAGGACGAGAGAACCAGAAATTAACTGCAACTGGAATGCTATTACCCAACGGCGCGCCAATCGAAATAAAAGATGCCGTTATTGTTATTCGGAATACTCCGCTGAAATTTCACTAACTACGAAGCTCAGTATTTCCGCATGACCCGTCACAAGCAGAACAGCGTTGCATTTGAACGGCGTATACCCGAAATCTAACAATTGGTTCAAATCGCTCGCTGCGCTCACTGGGACGGGCTAAAGCCCGCCCCTTAAGCAAACGTTAAATTGAAAGGGATCATCTAGTGAGTGCAGAATTTGAAGAATTTAGAATGGGACATCTAGTTAGAACTGCCGAAGTTTGGAAGCGGCTAACTGAACTTGGTGCAACTGAAGAATCTAAGCTTGACTTTGATTTTCAATTTAGCGCCAAGAATAAAAATTCTGTTGAAGCGCTTAAATCCGAGCTAGCTGATTATTCTCTCGAAATAAGTAGCAAAGGGTTTTTTCAAAAGGCATTCACAATTTCTGGCAGCTCAGGCCCTATAAATTGGTCAGAGGAACAATTGCTGAAATGGACAGATTATCTCATTCAAGTTGGCCAGGAAGCTGGGTGTAAATTTGAGGGCTGTGGTGCAAGTGCGCCACAGCAGTAATTTAACAAGGCACTGCACCTGACGAATTGTAAGTAGCGCTTATGCAATATCGCTACGCTAAGTTTATCGGCAACGCGCTACTCACAATCCGCAGGTGAGCGCAACGTTAGATGACAGGCAGTAAACACACCAAAATGGCAAATATATGATTTCTTTTAAGCTTCTGGAAGCCGCATTACTAGCCACTAACGACGGTGTCGTCATCACAGAGTCCGGGGGAGGGGAGGAAGATAGGCCAATCATTTACGTCAATCCCGCTTTTCAGACACTAACTGGTTACACGCTCGACGAGATATTAGGTAGAGACTGTCGTTTTTTAAATAGAAACAACCATGAACAAGAGTCATTAAATACTATTCGTCAGGCACTACGAGCAAATCAAGCGTGTCGTGTTGTTTTACACAATCACAAAAAAATGGAGAGCCCTTTTGGAACGAGCTAAGCCTCTCACCTGTTTTTGATGAAAACCATGCTGTTACTCACTTTATCGGAATTCAAAAAGATGTAACTGAACGTGTACGTCACGAGCAACATATCGAGCGTCAGAATCAACTTCTCATAGAGAAAAATAAACAACTTGAAGAACTTGTTGTTCGTGACCCACTGACACAGCTACACAACAGACGGTATTTTGAAGAGCATCTGAATCGCTTATGGTCAGTGCATGAAAGATTAAAAGCAAAAATTGCCGTCGCGTTTATTGATGTTGACTGTTTCAAACTTTATAACGATCATTATGGCCATCTTGAAGGTGATACAGCATTGAGATTAGTTGCACAAAAAATTAGCAGCTTTTTCTCCCGTGATTCCGACATTGTTGCGCGTTATGGCGGAGAAGAATTTGTAATTGTATCATCTTTACAAAACGACGCGCCGCCATTTATTGAACGGGCTGAAAAAATGCGCCAAGCTATTTATGATTTGGCAATTAAACATGAGAAATCAAAAGTTTCAGAGTGTGTAACAATTAGTCTTGGTGTTTGCACAGGCGTTCCTCCAGCACGCTCGACTCCATCTTTGTTTACTAGAAAAGCCGATGCCGCTATGTATCAGGCCAAACAACTTGGTGGCAACAATACAGTTCATACTGAGTTTTAGATGTCATCTAACAAGGCGTTGAATCGCCCCGGATTTCCTAGACACTTTCCAGGCTCAGTAAATGTTGCCTTTCAAACTCTACCGGTGACAGCTGGTTGTTGAAACCGTGTCGGCGTT
>MDSY01034354.1_pt1 | contig 11219 bp, 8 predicted proteins | sample 811131 | NCBI WGS metagenome assembly MDSY01 (sample SAMN05326643, study PRJNA326480) | marine metagenome | isolation source: seawater | place: Atlantic Ocean: South West | collected 2010
CTTTTCGGGGGAATGAGTTCGAGTCTTTGGAGTCGATGTAGTGGAGGATGTAGTTCGAGTCGTTCACCTGGGTGCCATCGATGTCGACAAACACTGGCACTTGGCCCCAGTCAGACCACTTCAGCTGCGTCTTGAAAGTAGGGTCCACCTCGACCTTGGAGTACGCAATACCCCTCGATCCCAGGAGTGCCTTGACCTTGAAACAGAAGGGGCAGGTCTCGAAGCAGTACATGGTCGGGAGGTCGTTAACCACCCTTTCGGGTACAAGGGTCTCCTGCACGCCCGAAGGCGGCATCTCAACTGGGGTCTCTTTCACAGCAATGCGTAATAACTAGCACTTGTGAATGCATCGAAGGGGCATTATCACTAGATGGCACACAATAGGCTAGCCTTGGCCAACCATTGGATGGAGTTTTGAAGGGGCTCTTGGAGGGTTCGCCATGAGGGGCGTCGCGGGGCTGCTTGTGGTGGTAATCCTGAGTTCCAGCATGTCTGGGTGCTTATTCTGGGGCGATGAGTCGCTCGAGGAGGTGGTGGAAACCGGGCCCTTCGCGTTCGATGAGCCTGTTCCGTCTACAACTTGGTACCACTACCCAGGGACTGTAGCGGAGCCGTGGGCGGTAGATGCGACAAACCCCTTGATGGTTTCATCGGCCAACATCACGGCAAATCTCACTGGGGCCAACACGCCCTTCTTTGCAAGCGCTACCTACTATGGGACTGGGTGGGACACGTTCGAGCCGACGATAGGGATCACTTCCTCGGGCGCGATATTCTTCACGAACTACAACGGATTGGGCGACGGTACTCATATCATCAGATCGAGGGATCTAGGGCAGACTTGGGAGGATGTGGGGCCCTTTGGGATGTCCGATGACCAAGGGCAGACGCCCAACTCGAACGACCCCTATCTGTATGTGGACAAATTCAACGACCGGCTCGTCAAGTTCGACATGCACGCCTTGACTGCGATGTTCGTAGAGTATTCTGATGACGATGGAGAGACTTGGAGCATCCCCTTCCCAGTAGAGGGATACTATGCCCCTCAGGACCACCAGAGCATCGCCTCCATGCCCCATCAGAACGCGATAGTTGGGGACGTTGTCTATGTCTACTGCATCAATACTGGATCACCCGCACTAGGCGCCCAATGCTCCAGATCATTGGATGGAGGGCACACTTGGGACCCCCAGAGGATTGGGTATCCGACTGAGAGCTTTGGAAACCAGTGCTCAGGCCTACACGGGCATGTCGCTGGGGGCTCCGACGGTTCGATATACAGAGGAAACCCCTCTTGCGAGGGGCCTGCCGTCTACGCATCGCATGATGGTGGGTACACATGGAGTGAGCACACCATTACAACGGAGGTGGGGATGCAACAGGGCTGGCACTCTCACGAAGTGGCCACCGCAGTGGACGAGGGGGGCAACGTCCACGCAACGTGGATTTCGACTGACATGATGCCTTGGTACGCGTATTCCCGGGACCAGGGCATGACATGGAGTCAGCCCATGATGGTCGCCGCCCCTGGGGTGAACGAGTCTGGTTTCCCTACTATCTTCGCAGGGGACGAGGGGCGCGTGGTCATTGGCTACATCGGGGAGGTAAATGACGTAGAGAACGAGAACGCGACCGGGGGCGTGGGATGGGGCGGATATATGGCGATAATGACCAACGCCTTCGAGGAGCGGCCCCTCATCACTAGCGTGGTGGTTAACTCGCCAGACGACCCGTTGGACGTCACATCCGATTGCGGTAACGTCAGATGCGGTGGATTCGGGGACTTCATCGATGTGGAGCTGGACGATGCGGGTCGGCCGTGGATTGCGTTGGCGCACAATGCTGCGGGTTTCGAGGAGGCGATCATCGGAACGCTAACCGAGGGTCCGGCGCTTTACGGGGACATCGTCGCCCTCGACTCTCTGCCTCCCGGGGGAAACTCAACGCTCAAGATGGGGTGATGGTACCGGAGGGCATGCGTTCAGTCGCGGTCGCATTGGTCCTACTGGTGGTTTCAGCACCACTGAGCGGCTGTTTCGGGGAGGAGGATAAGGCCCCGGAGATGGCTGATGGTTTCGATTTCTCAGATTTGTGCCCCGACGGCATCGCAAACAACACTTGGTACCACTACTCCAACGCCACGGACGCCACAAAGGTCTCCAGCGAGCTTAACGGGAGTTCGGTTCTAGTCGGTAACAACGCCCCCGCCTGTGCCAAAGGCACATACTACGGTATCGGTCTGACTACTTTCGAGCCCACGATCGGTGTCACATCCAGCGATAACCTCTACATGACCAGCTGGGGGAATGGGGATTCCGGTTCTACGGCCATAGTACGCTGCTCGGGGTTGATTGGGATGGTGAACCTCAGTGAATACGTCTGCGAGGATGTGTACAATGTGTTCGCCCCAGTCGCCAATAGCAACGACCCGTATGTCTACGTCGACCCGTGGACCGACCGGATAATGAAATTCGACATGCATGCTCTACTTGGCATGACAGTTGAGTGGTCGGACAACGAGGGGGGGAGCTGGACGGGGCCCTCAGTTGCCACTGGGTGGTCGGTTCAGGACCACCAGACCATTGCTTCGGCTCCGTACCCCGCTCTCTTGCACCCGACGACGTGGGTCTTCTGCGTGAACGGGAACTACCCCTACCCCGTTTGCTCAACTAGCAATGACGGTGGGCTCACTTGGGGGCCAGAGGTTCCTGGGGCACCCACCAGCTGCAACAGCGGTGGGCTCACAGGGCACATTATGGGATCGGACAATGGTAACTTCTACCGTGGAAACAGAGGGTGCAACGGTGGTGATGGCTACTCAATTTACCGAAGCACGAATGGAGGACTGACATGGACCGAGCACCCCCTCCCGACAGAGACCACAGGTACTGCTGAGACTTGGAACTTCGAGGAGGCCCAAGTCTATCCCGACTCGGACAACAACGTCCACGCGATGTGGATGGGATCTGACAACATGCCATACTACTCATACTCAATGGACGAAGGGGGCACCTGGAGCCCGCCGATGATGGTCGCACCGCCAATCGGGCTGAATGGCACTGGTTTCCCGGTAATTGCTGCGGGTGGCCCGGGACAGGTGGCACTGGGCTACCTAGGTGACTCGGGCGGCGACACTTGGAACGGATACCTCACAGTGATATCCGATGCTTTCAGCCCCATGCCCCTGATGACCACAGTGCAGGTCAATGCGTGGGGGGACCCTCTCGACACGACTGCGGACTGCGGTTTCAACCGGTGCGGGGGATTCGGGGACTTCAATGACATAGTCATCGATCAGCATGGGAGGGCTTGGTTCGGTCTAGCACACAATGTTGGTGGCGAGATAGGGATTTTCGGTACCATGGCGGTTGGGCCCTCCTTGCGGGGGAACGGAACCCTAACTGAGCTTCCGATGGGCGGACCTAGTACGCTCTAGGCCAGGGGCCATTCCATGTTGTACGCATCCCATGCATACGAGGCCGAAAAGCACAGCATTACAACGCCACAGGCTGCCAGTAGCACCCTATAGGAAACAGGAGAGATGCTGCCTCCCGCACGGTGGACCGCGTATGCGATTGCTGCCTTCGTGAGCATTATGGTAACGAGGAATGTTACCGCGTATGCGATGGGTGCGAGGATTGTCTCATCGATGGCGGAAGCCATCAACGGCCCCCCTATCAGGAACCAGAAAACGTAGACGTTTGGATTGAGCAGGTTGGTTACCACACCTCGAATGAAGGAGCCTGTGGGTGGTGGAGCATCCGCATTGACATCGGGGGGCTCTAGGTAGAAGCACTGTATCCCCATCCAAGCAAGGAAAGCCGCACCTGCCACCGTAACTAGGAACAGTAGTGTCTGGTCCTCCGCGAGCCATGCGGCTGCGAACAGGCTGAATATCACTAACGGACCGTCAGTGAAAATCGGCGCGGCGGCTGTCCAAAGGCCTGCACGAAGCCCTCCTGACAGTGTTTCCCGGATTACCATTGTCAGCAATGGGCCTGGCTTCACCCCCTCGACGACCCCGAGGATCGCCCCGGCGAATGCCAATGAGGCTATGAGGTCGAAATCCATGTTCTCACTTCGAAGCGGCGATTTTTGCGAGGAGTTTCAATATCTCAAAGTACAACCAGCAAAGTGTGACAAGGAGGCCGAATGCCGCCCTCCATTCCATCTCCTTGGGAGCCCCCATTTCGACACCCCTCTCTATGAAGTCAAAATCCGCGACTAAGCATAGGGCGCCAATGCCTATCACGAAAAGTGAGAATGCGATCCCTATTGGGCCCGAACCATGGATGTATGGCACTTCGAACCACCCGGTTATTGCCCCTACAATTGAAAACATGTAGACGAAAATGATGGCGAAAAGGGCCGATGAGACTGCTATTTCCATATTCCTGTTCCACTCAATAAGCCCTGCTCTGTAAATCGCCAGCATACCTCCGAGAATCATGAATGTCAGCAGTGCGGCGATAATTCCAATTCCGGGAAGATCGAGTCCCACTTCGAAAATCCAAGTAAATCCACCCAGGACGAGTCCTTCACTGATGGCATATGCCACCACAAAGACGGGGTTTGCCATCATCTCATGCTTGAACCACATGATTAAGATGGCAAAAACTTGGTAGAGGATTCCGATTAGGATCAGGGGGAGCGAGTAAGGAGCGGTAATGGCTGCTGCCAAAGCTACGGTTGCTGTGATAATCAGCACAATCCCTGTCTTCTCAGTCACGCCTTCCATCGTCATCATATTGGATTCGGGGGAGTCCCACCAGTTCTGGTTAGGATAGTGTTCCTTGACAAAGGTCGAGTCGTTCAATGCTGGATTCCCAGAGCGGTACATGGCCTTGCTCAGAAGGCGCTCCTTCTCAAGGGTTGGCACTTATTTCGACAGTAAGGCGGTCAGATGGGCTCCAGTGTAGCTGGCTGGGACTTTGAGTATCTCTTCGGGTGTCCCTTGGGCGACAATGTGCCCGCCCAGCTCGCCTCCCTCTGGGCCGAGGTCGATGACCCAGTCAGCGCACTTGATGACATCTAGGTGATGCTCGATGATGATCACTGTGTGCCCGTTTCTCCTCAGGCGCAAGAGTACCTGGATGAGTTGGTCGACGTCTGACATGGCGAGGCCCGTCGTTGGCTCGTCGAGCACGTATAGCGTGTGCTTCCTTGGTGGGCGGTGCAGCTCTGTGGCGAGCTTCACCCTCTGGGCCTCGCCGCCGGAGAGGGTGGTGGCTGGCTGGCCCAGCCTGATGTATCCCAGGCCGACGTCGTTCATGGTGGAGACGATTCGGTGTATGCCTCTCTGGTTCTCAAAAAAGGAGCATGCCTCTTCGACGCTCATCTGAAGGACGTCGTGAATTGTTTTCCCCCTCCACTCTACCTCTAGTGTCTCTCTTGTGTACCTCTTGCCCTTGCAAACATCGCAGGTCACCCACACATCGGGTAGGAAGTTCATCTCTAGCTTTGTGGAGCCTGCGCCCTGGCACGCTTCGCATCGGCCCCCTCTGACGTTGAAGGAGAACTGCCCCGGCTCGTAGCCCCTCTCCTTAGCCAGTGGGGTCGAGGCGAACAGGTTCCTGATGGGGCCGAATGCCTTGGTGTAGGTGGCGGGATTTGAGCGGGGGGTCCTCCCTATTGGGGATTGGTCTATCACGATCACCTTGTCCACGTTATCTATCCCCTCCACTGAATCGTGGCTCCCCGGCGTCTCGTCCGTCCCCTGCAGCTCCCTGATGAGGATCGGTGCGATGGTCCCGGTGACGAGGGAGGACTTTCCGGAGCCGGAGACGCCTGTAACCGCAACCATGCAACCCAGTGGAATGCTCACGTCGATGTCCTGGAGGTTGTTCTGCCTCGCACCCCGGACGACGAGCCATTTGTCCTCCTCGGGAGAGGCCCTGTCTTCTGGGAGGGGGATTGCCGATACTCCGGAGAGGTAGGCTCCCGTGACGCTCTCCTTGGCCTTGAGCAGCTCGTCGAGGGAACCGCTGACCACTATCTCCCCGCCTTCCTTGCCGGCGCCGGGGCCTATGTCCACCAGCCAATCGGCCTGTCTAAGCGTGGCCTCGTCGTGTTCCACGACGATGAGGGTGTTCCCCAAGTCGGTCAGCTCCCTGAGTGTCTCGAGGAGCCTTCCATTGTCCCTCGGATGGAGTCCTATGCTGGGCTCGTCGAGCACGTACATCACGCCAGTCAGCCTCGTCCCTATCTGCGTGGCCAGCCTGATTCTCTGAGACTCCCCTCCTGAGAGGGTGTTGGCCCTCCTGTCCAGTGTCAGATAGTCGAGGCCCACCAGAGCTAGGAACCTCAGGCGCGACTCTATCTCTTTGATTATCTCTCGACCGATGAACATCGAGCGTTCGTCCAGCTTGGTTGCCGGGGCCGCGTCCTCATCTGGCTCCTCCCTCTCTATTCTCTCCCATGTGTCGTCAAGGTGGCCTAGTCTCCACCTCTGGACCGTAGCGAGCGCCTCTAGGACGCTGCAGCTAGAAATTCCTGGTAGCGTTACGTCGCCGACCGTTACGCCACTGACTGCCCTGTTCAGTTTCCTCCCCTCACATTCAGAGCATGGCTCGTCCGTCATGAAGGAGGATAGCCTAGAGCGCGTTCTGTCCGAGGAAGTGTCTGTGTACGTCCTCTGCAGGCGGGAAAACACGCCCTCCCAAGGCTTCATCATCCTGTAGCTGGAGCCTTTCTGCGAGGTGAAAACGAAGTTGATCTGCGTGCTGCCTGACCCGTGCATCAGGATGTCTACATCATCTTCCGACATCTCTCCGAACGGTACGTCCGTAGGTATTCCGTAGTGGTTGCAGGTCTGCGTCATCTGGCTTCTGTACCACCCGGACATCATGGATCTGCGGAATGGGCGTATGCACCCCTCCTCCACGGTCGCGGTCCTGTCAACTACCAGGTCGTATGAGAAGGATCGTTGGACCCCAAGCCCCTGGCAGGAGGGGCACGCCCCTAGTGGGTTGTTGAAGGAGAACACCCTTGGACTCATTTCGGGGAGGAATGCGCCGTGCTCGGGGCAAGCGAATTCCTCGGAATACGGTATCGTCTCCCCCTCCTTGGTCCTGAATCTCTGTTCGTCGTTGTTGTCCTTTCCTGGTTTGGGCGCGCTTAGGCTCTCGACGGCAATCGTCCCAGCGCCGATCCTCAAGCCGGACTCGACCGCTTCTGTGAGCCTCTGCCTGTTGCTCGGATGGAGCAGCAGCCTGTCCATCCTGACGTCTATGTCGTGCCTCAGGTTCTTCTCCAGAAGGGGCGGGCCCTCGAACGACTCCTCCCTTCCATTGACCTTGCCAATGAGGTATCCCTGTTCGACTAGTGCCTTGAACAGGTCAGCGTGCGTGCCCTTCCTGTTCCTGACTGTCGGCGACCAGATGGCAATGGCGTGGCCTTCGAACCTCCACATCACGTCGTCCACTATCTCCTGAACTGTCCTTCTAGCGACCTCCCTCCCGCAATCTGGGCAGTGGGGGAGGCCCACACGGGCCCAGAGGAGCCTGAGGTAATCCATTATCTCAGTCACAGTGGCTACGGTTGAACGGGGATTATGGCTTCCCTGCTTCTGATCTATGCTGATTGCGGGGGACAGGCCCTCTATGCTATCACAGTCTGGCTTCTTCATCTGCCCCAAGAACTGTCTGGCATAGGAGCTCAGGCTCTCTACGTACCTCCTCTGGCCCTCGGCGTACAATGTGTCGAAGGCTAGACTGGACTTTCCGGAGCCGGAGACGCCGGATATCACCACGAACTTGCCTCTTGGTATGCTCACGTCGATGTTCTTGAGGTTGTGAGTTCTCGCACCCTTGACTTGAATCCATTCGTCAGTAGTGAAGCCGTTCTTACTGCTCTCGCTCATGTTTGGCCCCCGCGCTGCATCTCACCGTGGAAGAGGACGTCCTTGAATTCATGCTCTAGTGAACCCAGAGGGCTTCGATGATTTGGCCAGACTTTCCGTTTGTGTCAGGAGGAAGCAGGGTCAGTCCATTGTGGGCGACCATGCTATGCATGTTCCCGCTTCCCTGGTGAGTGTGGGTCGTTGCGAGTAGTTCGCCGTTCTCCGACCTTATTCTGATTCTCCTAAGACATACTTTCCCGGGCGCGCCGGCTACATCTTCCTGTAGCCTGACGGTTACCTTCCGGCTTAGTCTAGGCCCCGCTTCCTCGTGGTAGCCAAGGGAGTCGGCGATCCATGGCTCGACTAGGAGGTGGAACACAACGAGGCTGCTAACGGGGTTGCCTGGTAGGGCGAACAGGGGCTTACCTTCCCATGTGCCGAACATAGGAGGCCCCCCTGGCCTCATGGCGACCTTCCAAAACAGGGGGTCTCCCTCTTCCTCCATGATCCTCCTGACTAGGTCGAAGTCCCCCATACTCACACCCCCAGACGTGATTATTGCGTCGCATTCACGGAGGGATGAAAGTGCCGCTTTCAGATCCTCAAGGGTGTCTGCGACGGCGTGGTGCCTTACGGGGGTGCAGCCCATCCTCTCTACCAAGGAGGAAAGTGCATAGGAATTGGACTCGTATATCTCAGAAGGAGATAGTTCGGAGCCAGGCGCCACGAGTTCGTCTCCTGTCGAGACGATTGCGATTCGTGGCTTCTTTACCACTGCAACTTGGTGGTGTCCCATTGTCGCCGCCAACCCAATCTCCGCTGGACCGAGGAGGGTGCCTGCCGGGAGTGCCTCCTGGCCCACTGAAAGGTTCTCTGCTCTTCTCCTGATGAAGCCGGGCCGGGCCTTTCCGTTGATTCGCACGTTGGACCCGGACACGTTGGTGTCTTCGACGACCACTATGGAGTCCGCACCAGCTGGGATTCGTGCCCCTGTCATGATCCTGCAGGCCTCGCCGGGTCCTACCATGGGTGGTTCTGGGCCGCCTGCCCTGCTTTCTCCAACGATGCTTAGAGTGACCCCCTCGGTAATGTCCTCTAGTCTGACGGCGAATCCGTCCATGGCCGAATTATCGAATCGCGGGTCGTCTACTAGAGAAGAAAGTGCCGTGGCTAGGACACGGTCTCCGGATTGGTCCAATGCCACATTCTCCACCACACGCGGGATTGGGTAAGAGGAGGCGATTTCGATTGCTCTCTCCGGTGTGACGCGTCTCTCCATGGGCCTTCATGTGCGGTGGGGTTCAAGTGTTCTTCCACTGTGGTATTGGCGTGTACGACATCGGTTTCCTCGTGATACTGTTTGGTCTCATGCTAATGGCCGTGCTTTACTCCAGCATAGGGCACGGGGGCGCATCTGGATATCTCGTGGTGCTTTCGCTCACTTCGTTCGGAATGATGGAGAGCGTCTGGCTGAAGCAGAACGTCTGGTGCCTGAATCTGGTCGTGTCCTCGATCGCATTCTACCACTATCGAAACTCCGGATACCACAATTGGAATCTCACCGTTCCCTTCGTCGTTAGCAGCGTGCCCATGGTGTTGATCGGGAGTTATCTGAGAGTGGATGGTTCGTTGTACGACATCCTCCTCTCTTTCGTCCTACTGTTCGCTGCGTGGAGGTTGTATGAAAGCAAAGAGCATGACGAGGAGAGAGATTACGAGGCCCCTGGTTTTCGTCGTGATTTGTGCATGATCGGAGGGGGGATTGGTCTAGCCAGTGGTGTTGTGGGTCTGGGTGGCGGGATATTCCTCTCACCCGTCATAATTCTGAAGAAGTGGGGCTCGCCCAAGGCTACCGCGGCCACGACAGCTGTCTTCGTTTGGGTGAACTCTGCAACGGGGCTGTTCGGTTCGAGCATGTCAGAGGGGCTAGGGGTCGAGTTGTCCTCCCTCGCACCATTCGCTCTCGCTGTCCTGATAGGTGGCTTCGTGGGGAGTAGGTATGGTGCGTCCATTGCCTCGCAGGGGAACGTGAGGATATTCCTGGTAGCCGTTCTCCTGATAGCCTCCATGAGAAGGGTCCTAGGGGTCCTTGGTCTGTGGGCCTGATCACATGCCTATGGTATCTTCATGGCCACATTCGGGATATGCGCAGATTACTGTATACCTGTCCCTCTTGGGTCTTGGTATTCGCATCATTGAGCCGCACATGGAGCATTGGTGGTCTACAATCTCTGGCTCCTTGTTAACCGGCTCCTCGATGAATTCATCCATCTCATCATGCGTGACCGTCCAGCCGACCTGGTCGGTGTAGGAATCGTCCTCTTCGGAGATGGTTGACTGCTTCAGCCTTAGTTTGATCTTGATCCTTCTTCCCTTCTTCTTGGGCTGCCCCTCCTTTGGCTTCCTCTTGCCCTTCCTACCCTTCTTTGGTGGAGCTGGTCGCTTCTTCCTCTTCCCAGGTGGTGCCTTCTTCGGAGCGGGTGGTGCCTTCTTCGGAGCGGGTGGTGCCTTCTTCGGAGCGGGCGGTGGTGCCTTCTTGGGTGGAGGCGGTGGTGCCTTCTTTGGAGGCGGTGGTGCCTTCTTTGGAGGCGGTGGTGCCTTCTTTGGAGGGGGGGGAGGTGGTTTGTCCGCCACGGGTATCGTCTCTTGGAAGTGCGGCGCCCCTTTGAAGAAATCGGGAGGGGGGTCGTTTTTTCACGCTGGGAACCGCAGGAGGGAGTGCACTTCTGTGTTCGAGTTGGCCCTTCCGTCTAGACCGTCCAGCTCAATCATGAATATCCCACCCAGAACCACAGCACCGAGGGAGGCGCAGAGGTCAACTGTCGCTGCGACGGTCCCCCCCGTTGCTAGGAGATCGTCGGCTATGAGAACCCTGTCGCCAGGGCCGACCGCATCGGTGTGTATCTCGAGTGAGTTGGTGCCGTATTCGAGGGAGTACTCCACTTTGTTGGTGGTGTATGGCAGCTTTCCTGGCTTCCTGATAGGGATGAATCCGACTCCCATCCTCTCTGCTATCAGGGACCCGAAGATGAAGCCCCTGGACTCGGGGCCGGCGATGTGTGTTGGATCCCAACCGAGGGCATCGATGTCGTTGATCATCCTGTCAACCAGCTCGGTGAGCAGCTCACCATCGGCGAGCACTGGCGTGATGTCTCGGAACATGATGCCCTCGATCGGGAAGTCCGGAACGGTTCGGACGGCTTTCCTCAGCGTGACTAAGAAGTCGTCGTCCATGCTAAACGCTCCGTAGGGGGGTGGGCCCCGGCCACTAGGGCCGGGATTCCCATTACGTGTTACCTGCTCAGTTGAGGCCCATGGTTTCGAACAGCCAGTCGAAGGTGTTCGTGTCACCAGGTCCTAGGTAGAACATGACCATGAA
>MDSY01132873.1_pt1 | contig 11218 bp, 11 predicted proteins | sample 811131 | NCBI WGS metagenome assembly MDSY01 (sample SAMN05326643, study PRJNA326480) | marine metagenome | isolation source: seawater | place: Atlantic Ocean: South West | collected 2010
CCAACATCGGAGTTAAGGGGCCAACCCAAACTGTGTTGAACCAATCCTCTTTTATGTTGATTTTCTGGAACTTTCCATACCTCCTTAAAACCTAACCCATATTTTTGAGGACAATCTTTCCCCCTTAACTTAAGTTTCTTTTCAATGATTTTAGTAAGTGAGCCTCTTGCTCCCTCTGCAATCAAAGTAAACGTAGCGTGAATCTCAATACCTTCTGTAAAATTTACTGTCTCTTTAAAATCTGAGTCCCTTCCCATATCTCCAGTTGCTATACCGATAAGTTCTTCTTTATCATTAAATAAAGCTTCTTGTCCTGTAAACCCTGAATATATTTCTACGCCTAAGTCCTCAGCTTGTGCGCCGAGCCAATTACATAAATCACCTAAACTAACAATATAATTTTCTTTGTTACTCATTAAGGGCGGGACTAGCCAATGAGGTATGTTCCAGCTTTTTTCTTTACTCAATAAACTAAATACATCTTCAGTTACTTTTGTTTTTAGGGGCGCATTCTTCTCTTTCCAATTTGGAATTAATTCATTTAAGGCAATTGGGTCAATAACTGCTCCTGATAGAATATGAGAACCAACTTCAGCGCCTTTCTCAATCAAACAAACACTTATTTCTTTGCCTGATTTATTAGCTAATTGTTTTGCTTTAATTGCCGCAGAGAGTCCTGCCGGACCGCCGCCAACAATTAAAATATCGTAATTCATTATCTCGCGTTGTTTATTCATTTTCATCAAGGTATTAATGGTAAATTAACTTGGTCACTTCGTTCGAGCCCTATTGTCATTTTCTTACAAAGTGCAAGAAATTGTTTCATACCAGAAGTTTGGTATTTTTTTTTCGGCCATAAGAAATAAAAAAATCGATTTAATTTTATACTAGGAACATCTAATGGTACCAAACTGCCACGTCTAAATGCGTCCTTAAGAGCAAGGCGGGAAATACAGCCAATACCCAAACCAGATTCTACTGCTCGCTTAATAGCTTCAGTATGCTCTAATTCTAATCTAATATTTAGATTTTTATCTTTAAAAGCTCTATCAAAAGTCTCCCTAGTACCTGATCCCTTTTCACGAAGTATCCATGCTTCTTTTAATAATTCATCTAAATGAACAATTTTTTTCTTTACAAGTGGGTGTTTAGGGGCACAAAAAATAGCAAGTTCATCTGCAACCCATGGTTCAACATGTAAGTCTGAGTGATTACAATCTCCTTCAATCATTCCAAGATCAAGTTCATGATTAGCTACCTGCTGAACAATTGTCTTCGTATTATGAACTTGAAGACTTATATTACTTTCGGGATATTCTTTAAGATAATTAGCAACGAGAAGGTTGGCAAGATAATTACCAATTGTCAATGTAGCCCCAATATGCATTTCGCCACAACCTGCAAGTCCTAATAGCTTAGATTCAATTTCTTTTGCGCGATCTAACAATTCTACTGCATTTGGTAACAAATTTTTTCCTGCTTTATTTATGCTTAATGACTTACCTATCCTATCAAAAAGTTGTACACCAAATTGTCTTTCAAACTCTCCAAGAGAAGTACTAGTAGCAGATTGTGATAGACATAAAAACTCTGCTGCACGTGAGACACTTTCAGCTCTACTTACAGCCACAAATATTTCCAGTTGCCTTAATGTATATTTCATAATATGAATTTTATTAATCTCACATCTATTTTACAGATATATCATTGAAATAATCAATATTAAATATAAATCCACACTGTATAATCTTTTCAAATTAAACAGGAATGTAATAATGAAAATATTAGTTGCAATCAAAAGAGTTCAAGATTACAACATAAAAGTAAGACCCAAAAGTGATGGCTCCGATGTTGATATAGAAGGCATTAAGATGGGCATTAATCCATTTGATGAGAATGCTTTAGAGGAGGCTTTGCGGCTTAAAGAAAAAAATATCGCCTCTGAAGTGATTGTTATTTCTCTTGGGGGACCAAAAAACCAAGATGTACTTAGACATGGTCTTGCTATGGGAGCAGATCGTGCCATATTAATAGAAACTCTAGAATCCCTTCAACCACTAGGTGTTGCAAAATTACTAAAAGCTGCAGTCGAACGTGAAAAACCAGACTTAATTTTATTGGGTAAGCTGGCCCTTGACAGTGATGCCGGTCAAACCGGACAAATGTTAGCGGGTTTGTTAGGTTATCCACAAGGGACTTTTGTTTCAAAAGTTGATATAACCAAAAATAAAATCTCAGTTACAAGAGAAATTGATGGGGGCACTAATATACTGGAGATGAATCTACCTGCTGTTTTAACAGCAGACCTGAGGTTAAATGAACCTCGCTTTGTAAAATTACCAAATCTTATGATGGCAAGAAAAAAAATTATAGAAACAATAAAGGCAACAGATTTTTCTGTCGATTCATCACCGCGGTTTAAATTGCTAAAGGTATCATTACCACCTGCACGTAAGGAAGGTATTAAGGTAAATAGTATTAGTGACTTATTAAAGAAACTTAATGATAAAGAAGGAATAAAACTATAACTACTAATTTAAAAATTTTAGTGTTAGCTGAACACAACGAAATTGAATTAAATGATTCAATTTATAAAACAATAACTGCAGCTCAATCATGGGATGGAGAAATTGATTTATTAATTATTGGTAAAAATACAGAGAAAGTCGCAAAAAAAGCTTCGAGTATTAAATGTTTAAATAATATTATACGAGTAGATGCTTCGCATTTAGAACATTTACTCGCAGAAGATGCCGCTAATATTGTTTCAAATATTGGAAAGGAATATCATGTTATTCTAGCGGCTCATACATGGTTCAGCCGAAATTTCCTTCCGAGAGTAGCTGCAATAATGGATGTTGGCATGATTTCTGATGTTCTAAAAATTGAAAATGAAAATACTTATACCCGATCAACATATGCTGGGAATGTCTATGCAACTATAGAAAGTGTTGATTTAATTCAAATACTTACAATTCATATCAGTAACTTTAATGCTTGTGAAACTGACGGTGGTAATGCAGAAATTATAATAAATGAAGCACCTCCACCTTTAAATTTATCTCAATGGAAAACAGAAAAAATTAATAAATCAGATAGGCCTGCATTAGTTGATGCTAAAGTAGTTATTTCTGGCGGAAGATCCTTAGGTAGCGAAGAGAATTTTAATAATATTTTATCTCCGTTAGTTGATAAAATAGGGGCAGCGCTTGGGGCAACGAGAGCTGCTGTTGACTCTGGTTATGCGCCTAATGAGATTCAGGTTGGTCAAACTGGTGCTGTAGTTGCACCAGAACTATATATTGCAATAGGGATTTCAGGCGCAAATCAACATATTTATGGCATGAAAGACAGTAGAATAGTTGTAGCTATTAACAACGACCCAGATGCAATTATTTTTCAGTTTGCAGACTATGGTTTAGTTGCCGATCTATTTGAAGTGGTTCCAGAGCTTACTAAATTAATATCAAATCAATAACATAAAGAAAGAGAAAAAAAATGAGTAGTAATAGTAAATATTCAACAGAAAAGATATTAAGTGTCCATCATTGGAACGATACTTTATTTAGCTTCAAAACAACACGTCAGGATGGATTACGTTTTGAAAATGGTCAGTTTGTAATGATAGGCTTAGAAGTTGACGGAAGACCACTTGCAAGAGCTTATAGTGTCGCCAGTCCAAATTATGATGAGCACCTAGAGTTTTTAAGCATTAAAGTTCAAGATGGTCCATTAACTTCAAGATTACAACACATTAAAGTAGGAGATGATATTTTAGTTAGCAGAAAGCCTACTGGAACTCTAGTTATCCATGACCTTAAACCCGGGAAAAATCTTTATTTACTTTCAACTGGGACTGGTCTTGCTCCATACATGAGTTTAATCCAAGATATTGAGGTTTACGATCGCTTTGAAAAAATAATCCTAATTCATGGGGTAAGAAAAATAAATGATTTAGCTTATGCTGATTTTATTGAAAATGAATTGCCAAATAATGAATTTTTTGGAGAGGAAATTAAAAAGAAGTTAATTTATTACCCTACTGTTACTCGTGAGTCATTTAAAAATGAAGGAAGACTTACTGATCTGATAAGCTCAGGGAAGTTATTTACTGACATTAATTTACCTCCTATAAACCCAAAATATGATCGAGCTATGATATGTGGTGGACCAGATATGCTCAAAGATACTCAATTACTATTAGATTCATTAAGCTTTAAAGTGTCGCCTCGAATAGGTGAGCCAGGAGATTATGTTATTGAACATGCTTTTGTAGAAAAATAATATGGTGTCTTTAAAATCGAAACGTGATGAAATAGTTAAAAAAATAGATTCAACCCTACCGCAAACTCAATGTGGTAAATGTAGTTACTCAGGATGCATGCCTTATGCAAAAGCTATATCAGATGGAGAAGCAGATATTAATCAATGTCCTCCTGGAGGTGATTTAGTAATAAAGAAATTAGCAACCCTGCTAAAAGTAAAATATAAACCATTAAATCCATTTTATGGAACAACAAAACCTATATCTATAGCAGTTATTGATGAAGATAGATGCATAGGGTGCGCCCTATGTATCAATGCTTGTCCAGTTGACGCCATACTTGGTGCAGCCAAGTATATGCATACAGTCATCAAGGATGAATGTACAGGGTGTGATCTGTGTTTAGAGCCATGTCCAGTAGATTGCATTGATATGCGTCCAATTGAAAATAATATTGGTATAGATATAAAGGGAATTAAAGTTAAAAATTTAATTAATAAAAAGAAATCTAATATAGCAAAATCCCGATATGAGTTCAGACTTAAAAGGATTAAAAGAGAAGATGAAGAAAAAAGAATAAAATCAAAAATTTCATTGTTAACAAAATCTAAGTTGATAAATGAAAAAATGAAAAAAATATCTGACTCTGTTAAACGATTAAAAGAACTATAATAGGCTTACATTACTTATTAGATTAAAAAAAAATGAATACTGAAAAAAGAAATACTATTTTTTCATTGCTTAGCAAGCATACGCCAAACCCTACTACTGAGTTAAACTATCGAACAGCTTTTGAATTACTTATTGCTGTTATATTATCAGCTCAAACCACAGATATTGCTGTTAATAAAGTTACAAAAAAACTTTTTTTGAAAGCAAATACTGCAAAAAAATTAAGCAATCTTCCTGTTTCACAAATCGAAGTTTTGATAAACAGTATTGGGTTATACAAAAATAAGGCAAAAAATATTAATGCAACTAGCAAAATACTAGAAGAAAAATATAATGGAACAGTTCCAAATTCAAGAATTATTTTAGAAAGTCTTCCCGGCGTAGGGAGAAAAACTGCAAACGTAATATTAAATACTGTGTTTATGGAGCCAGTAATTGCAGTTGATACACATATTTTTAGGTTAGCTAATAGATTAAAAATTGGAACAGGAAAAACACCTCTAGCTGTAGAAAAAAAACTTACAAAATTGATTCCTAAAAAGTACTTAATTGATGCCCATCATTTATTAATACTTCATGGTAGATATATATGCAAAGCTTCTAAGCCAGAATGCTTTAGATGCGTTATTGACAAGCTTTGTGAATATAAAGACAAGACAATAAGACTCTAAAAAATGCTTTGAGCTCTTTCATCCAGTGTCTTCATAACTTCTAATCGCTCATCTTCGCTCATATTTGCCCATTCTGTTATTTCAGAGAAGGTTCTAAAACACCCTCTGCAAAATTCTTCTTCGTTATACTGACATACGCCTATACATGGAGTTGATATATTGACTTTAATATCCATTATTTTATTGTTCCATGACAATGTTTATATTTTTTTTGACTTCCACATGGGCATAATTCATTTCGTCCAACTTTTTTAATCTGAGTTTGCTCTGAGCTTCTTTTTTGCTCCTCAGCATTCTGAATTCTTTGATTATTTTTCTTATCTATATTTGATGCCTCACTTTCATCTTTTATCTGAACTAACATCAACACTCTAGTTGTTTCATACTTAATAGTATCAAGGAGCTTCTCAAATAAACCAAATGCCTCTTTTTTGAATTCTTGCTTAGGATCTTTTTGGCCGTAAGCTCTCAAGCCTATTCCCTGTCTTAGCTGATCCAATGATGACAAATGAGACCTCCAATGATGATCAATAATTTGAAGCATCACAGACCTTTCAAAATGATGAATTGCTTCAGACCCAGCTAATTTTTCTTTATTGAGATAACTTTGATTAGCCATTTCCTTAATTCTATTTGCTATCTCCTCAATTGCGATACTAGGCTCTTTTTTTAACCAATTTTTTATACTTATTTTTATAGCATAATCTGCAAGTAATTTTTTTTCTAAAGCCACAATATCCCATTGCTCCTCGACACTGTCAGGTGGCATAAAACTATAAACAGTTTCAAGAATTACATCCTCTCTAATTCGATCGACTGTTTCTTTTACATTTGGGCTGTCAAGAATATCATTACGTTGCTCATAAATAACCTTTCGTTGATTACTTGGTACATCATCAAACTCAAGAAGCTGCTTCCTTGTATCAAAATTTCTAGCCTCTACTTTTCTTTGCGCGCCTTCGATAGATCTATTAACCCACTTATGCTCAATTGCTTCCCCTTCAGGTAAACTCAATTTTTCCATAATTGATGCAACTCGCTCCGAAGCAAAAATTCTCAATAATGAATCTTCTAATGATAAATAAAATGCACTAGAGCCTGGGTCACCCTGTCTGCCTGACCTACCTCTTAATTGATTATCAATTCTTCTTGATTCATGTCTTTCTGTTCCAATAATATGGAGTCCTCCAGCATCTAAAACTTTTTGATGAGTATCTTTCCATTGAAGCTCAAGTTGATCAATTTTTTTCTTCTTTTGGGCAGCATCAATACTTGAGTTTGCATTGATATTATTTATTTCAGGTTGTATGTTCCCCCCCAATACAATATCTGTTCCTCGTCCTGCCATATTTGTCGCAATAGTAACCATTCCTGGCTGTCCTGCCTGAGTAATAATATGGGCTTCTTTTTCATGCTGCTTGGCATTTAGCACCTGATGATCGAGTTTTTCTTTATTAAGGAGCTTTGAAACTAGTTCAGAGTTTTCAATTGATGTTGTGCCAACCAAAACAGGCTGGCCTTTTTTGCAGCAATTCCTAATATCGTCTGCAACAGCCTTATATCTTTCATCAGAAGTACGATAAATCTTATCCATTTTATCGATTCGAATTGTAGGACGATGAGGAGGAATAATAATGGTCTCTAACCCATATATTGAATTGAATTCAAATGCTTCGGTGTCTGCAGTTCCTGTCATACCAGAGAGCTTAGTAAACATTCTAAAATAATTCTGAAAAGTGATCCCAGCGAGAGTTTGATTTTCTTTTTGTATTGTAACGAGTTCTTTTGCTTCAACTGCTTGATGGAGTCCATCACCCCATCTCCTTCCAGCCATCATTCTTCCTGTAAACTCGTCAACAATTGTGACGGTATCATCTTTAACAACATAATCCTTATCTTTAATAAATAAATAATGCGCTCTTAGTGATGAATTAATGTGATGTAATAGACTAATATTCTCTGCATCATAAAGATTTGAATTTTTATCCAAAATACCAGCTTTAATAAGAATTCTTTCAGTATTCTCATGGCCTTTCTCAGATAAAATAACTTGGTTTCCTTTTTCATCTATCCAGAAATCACCATCAGAATCTTCTTTTTTTTGTCTAGAAAGCAAGGGTATAATTTTATTAATTTTCTGATACAAATCAATATTGTCCTCAGCCTGCCCAGAAATTATCAAAGGAGTTCTGGCCTCATCGATTAATATTGAATCAACTTCATCAACAACTGCATAATTTAAATCTCTTTGTACCCGTTGATCTGCAGAATAAACCATATTATCTCTAAGATAGTCGAAACCAAATTCATTGTTAGTACCGTATGTAATATCTGCTTGGTAAGCTTCTTTTTTTTCTTCAAAAGGCATACCAGATAGATTGATACCAACGGTCAAACCTAAAAACTCATAAAGTTTTCCCATCCATTCTGCATCGCGCTTAGCAAGATAATCGTTTACAGTCACAACATGAACACCTTTTCCAACTAGCGCATTTAAATAAACAGATAGTGTTGCAACAAGTGTTTTACCTTCGCCGGTCCTCATTTCTGATATTTTTCCATCATTAAGGGCCATTCCACCCATTAACTGAACATCAAAATGACGCATTTTCAATGACCTTACGCTTGCTTCTCGAACATGCGCAAAAACCTCAACAATCAAATCATCAAGTTTTACACCCTTTTCAATTTTGCTTTTAAATTCTTTAGTTTTTTTCTTAAAATCACCATCATTAAGCTTTTGAATTTCTGGCTCAAGTCTGTTTATAAGTAACACTTTACTCAAATACTCTTTAAGTAAGCGATCATTTCTAGTTCCAAATATACTATTAAATATTTTTTTAAACATATTAACTTTTTATTTACTTCCCAATATATTGACGAGGATCAAGAGGTCTGCCATTCAAACGAATCTCATAATGCAAATGCGGGCCAGTTGAGCGACCTGTATTTCCTACAAGTGCGATAACATCATTTTTATTAACTAAATCACCTTTTTTAACAAATAATTTAGATGCATGAGCATACCTTGTTTCTAAGCCGTCTCCATGTTTTATAGTAACAAAATTACCATAATTTTTTCCAAAAGTAGCTTCAATTACTACCCCACCAGCAGTCGCAATAATAGGCTCATCATGAGCCGCACTGAAATCTAAGCCAGAATGAAATGCTCTGACGCCCAAGAATGGATCTTGTCTCCATCCATAACTTGATGACTGGTAAGGAACTTTAACTGGATAAATTGATGGAAGAGTTTCCTTTAAAACAGATTGCCTCAACAGCATAGCTTCCATTTTATTATACATAATTTCTCTCTTTTCAATTTCAACAAATAGTTTTTCAAGATGCTTATGGGCACCTTGAATATCTTTACCATCAAAGATAAAAGGTCCGCCCGATTTGCCCTTGTCTTTATTTTTTTTTAATTTAGGTACTTTTTCTTTACCAATCATTTGCTTTTTCATTACATCCTGAAGTCGTTCAGTCTGCAAATCAATTTGCATTATTCTTGTATTTAATTCACCGATCTGCTTTACGAATAAATCAGCATTATCTGGTAAATTATTATGAATTGAATCAAGATCAATATATTGATCCTCAACATCATTGCCAATTTTTTCAATCACTAGATACTTTTCAAGTAAAAAAAAGTTAGCGCCTAATAAAAAAAATAAGAGAATTATAAAAAAACTAAGACTTATACTTTTGGGCTTTGAAGCATTTTTACCGATAAAAATTATTTTCATTTAAAATAAGCTTAAGTTTATATAAAACAATGTAGCATTATAGTATGGAACCTATAAAAAAGTTGTTACAGAATAAATTTTTTTCTGAACTTAATAAAAGAAAAAAAGAAATTGATAATCTACAAAATATAGTTTCATCTTACCTTCCTGATTCAATAAATAAGAAAATTATTGTTAAAAATTTGTTTAAAAATGAATTAATCCTCGAAGTAAAAAATAATCCAACAGCACATATGCTTAAAATGCATCAGTCTGACCTATTAAAAGAACTTATTAACGAAAAATATGAGATAAATAAAATAAAAGTTAAGATTACCATACCGATATATCAAAGAAAGAAGACTGTTGTTAAAATTCCAGATTCAGTAAATAAAAAACTTGTCACTATTTCTTCAAATATGAGTGCATCTCCTCTAAAAGAAATTGTAAAAGATTTATTTAAAACTAAAGATGATTGAAATTGTATTATTTATTTTTTCTGGAATTTTTATAGGAATAGCAGCTGGTCTATTTGGTCTTGGTGGAGGTCTAGTGATTGTTCCAGTAGTTTCATACTCACTTATTTATTTTTCGAGTGTTCATCCAAGTGAAGCAATCCTTATTGGAATTACTACCTCCTTAGCATCTATGGTTATAACTGGTGCTATGGCAGTCTTTGCTCATAATAAAAATAAAAATATTAATTACAAAATTATTAAAAAATTTATAATCGGATTAATTTTAGGATCTTTGATGATTGGAAGTATCATTAAATTTATTCCCGGAAACCTTCTCAAGAATTTTTTTATTGTTTATACTTTTTTCATTGCTTATAAAATTTTTAATCACATCCCCAATAAAAAAACATCTATTTTTCCATCTAAATTAATCACTAATATTATTGGTCTTTGTTTCTCTATGATTTCGGGTTTAATAGGAATCGGTGGCGCTACACTATTTGTTCCTTATTTGATTAAAAAAAATATCCCTTCAAAAATTGCTATAGGGACCTCAAGTGCTATCGGTTTCCTTATTGGACTAGGAGCATCTATAGCAATTTTTGTAAGTCCCACTAAATTTATATCAACTATTGAGCCAACATTAGGGTTTATTTATTTACCTGCAATATTGTTTATTACATTTCCCAGCTTGATCTTTGTAAAGTTTTCAGCAGACTGGCTTTTAAAAATCCCTGAACAAGTTATTAATAAACTATTTTCTTTATTACTAATTGTCATTGGAATTTCAATGCTGTTAAATTGAATATGATATATCAATCAATAACTTAACAAATTATTAGAGTTATTGGATTGTGATAAAGATTAAAAAGTGTGATAATTACGCGTTAAATTTTTTAGTTTTATATTGAAGACTAAAAAAGTCTTAAAAAGAAATCATAATTAATGTGGAGGAAGTAATGTCAGTAATTAATATGTCAATAATTAATATAGCTATTTGTGCAGCAATTTTAGCCGTAATCTATGGTGCAATAATGTCCAAATGGATTGTAGGCCTACCTGCAGGTAATACTAAAATGAAAGAAATAGCAGGGGCAATTCAAAAAGGCGCCTCAGCTTACCTAGCAAGACAATATAAAACAATCAGTTTAGTTGGAGTAATCTTAGCTATTCTTATTTATTACTTTATTGATTGCAATACCGCTATTGGATTTGTAATCGGAGCTGTATTATCTGGCTTATGTGGTTTCATAGGAATGAATGTTTCTGTTCGTGCAAATGTAAGAACAGCTCAAGCAGCAACAAAAGGGTTGCCACAAGCATTTGATGTTGCTTTCAAAGGTGGGGCTATTACAGGTATGCTTGTTGTAGGCTTAGGTCTTTTAGGTGTTGCTGGTTTTTATTCTTTCCTCGGTGGTGAATCTCTTA
>MDSY01002977.1_pt1 | contig 11217 bp, 9 predicted proteins | sample 811131 | NCBI WGS metagenome assembly MDSY01 (sample SAMN05326643, study PRJNA326480) | marine metagenome | isolation source: seawater | place: Atlantic Ocean: South West | collected 2010
ATAATGGTAGCAAATTCTTGGTTTGACACTATCCTTTCGGCAAATAATTTTTTAATTACCCCTTCTATAAGTTTTAATAGTAACGGAAATTACTTGAATTTTCAAGCAAAGTCCTTGGACGGCTCTTACCCAGAAGCTCTTCAGGTTTATTGTTCTCAACATCTAGAAAAGGATAGTATCCTAAATAGCTTATTATTTTTTGATACTATTGCTCTTCCAAATATTTGGACAAATTTTCAGCTAAAATTAGACGGTATTCCATTAAATACCCCATTATATATCGCTTTTAGACATTACTCAAACAATAGATATATAATGGCTTTGGATAATGTAAATGTAATTACCAATGATTTAACCAATAAAGAAAAATTAATTCCTAATAGTTTTTCAGTTTACCCAAATCCTTCGAATGGCTACATAAATATTGAGAGTAGTATAAATAATGAAAACATTCAAATATATAATGCAATAGGAAAAACAGTTTGGTCTGGGATAATAGATCAAAAAGTTCTGGTCTATTTAGCAAAAGGCATTTATTTTTTAGAAAACAAAAAAGAAACTATCAAAATAATAATTCAATAGTCTAATATAGTTTTCCTCCCTTTTAATTTTTATTTACTCACCGATTAAATAACATTTAATGTCGGAGTTATATAGAATACTTTATTGTTTAAAATAACTTATGTTTTATAGTGTGTATTGAACCGTAATAAATTCTGCTTATTTTATTCTTGACGTGGAAATAAGAACATATTTGCTTAAAAAATGTTAAATTTCAAAACCTACTTTATATTATAGTTATTTTTAATAAAGTATTATCTATGAAAAAAACATTAATCATTCTTTGTATTTTTTTTACTTCCAACTTATTTGGACAACAAATTTTAAATTTTAAAATAAGTGGTTTAAAGGATACTACTGTATTTTTAGCTAGATATTTTGGTGAGAAGTTATATTATGCAGACACTGCATACTCTAAAAATGAGTCAGTCATCTTTAACAAAAAAAAGCTTATTGGAGGTATTTATGCAGTCGTTTGTCCAAACTCTAAATACTTTGAATTTATTGTAGCAGATGAAGACGTAATAATGGAAACTGACATTAATGATTTTAATGGAAAAATGAAAGTTATAAAATCTGAGAATAATAAAGTTTTCTATGATTATATTATGTTTTTAGGATCAATGAAAAATAAAGCAATGTCTCTTCAAGGTGAAAACAATGAAAAAAAGAGAAATGTCCTAGATTTGGAAGTTAAAAATTACCAAAAAAACAACATTACTAATAATAAAAACTTACTTGCTGCAAAAGTACTTGCAATGTCTATTGATCCTGAAATTCCAGATGAAATAAAAGATAATGATTCTCTAAAGTATCGTTATTATTTGGACCATTACTGGGATAATATTGATGTATCGGATAATAGGATTGTCCATACGCCTGTTTACCATAAAAAATTGGATTTTTTCTTTAAGAAAATGATTCCGCAAATTCCAGATTCAATTTGTTTTTATGCTCACAAAGTAATTGATAAAATGGATCCGAAAAGTGAACTTTTTAAATATACCGTTCACCACTTAACTTATAAGTATGAAACATCAAACATTATGGGGATGGATGCTGTATTCGTCTGTATGGCCAAAAAATATTATTGTCCAGTTAATGACTCAAAAGCATATTGGATAGACTCGACAAAACTAGTGGACTTATGTGAAAAAGCAGATAAAACAGCACCACTTTTGATTGGTAAAAAAGCACCTAGACTTATATTAGCAGATACTTCTGAATCTAACTGGATTGACTTTTACAAACTACCAAATAAATATAATCTTTTAATTTTTTGGGACCCGGATTGTGGACATTGTAAAAAAGAAATTCCTAAAATGGTAAATCTTTATAAAGAGCTTAAAGAAAAAAATATTGATATTGAGTTTATTGCAATTGGCACCAATCTTGAAAATAAGAAATGGATAGAATATGTCAAGGAAAATAAACTACAATGGATAAATATTTCCGATTTTCCAGATGCAAATGAAAATGCAAAATCTTATATCTATGAAAAAAGAGTAACTACCCTAAAAAGTTTAAATTTCAGGTTAACCTATGACATATTCAGTACTCCACAAATGTATCTTGTGGATAATGAGAAAAAAATAATTGGCAAGAAACTAAATACACTTTCCCTTGCAAAAATGCTAGAACATTTGGAAGATATTGAAATTGAATACTTAGAAATTCTTGAACAAGAAAGTAAAAAAGAGAAAGAAAGAATAGCGAATTCTAAAAAAAATAACAATAAAGAATAAAATGGTCTGGTTTTTGTCTGTTATTATTAAACTACATTTTATATATTTGAAGAATTAAGATAAATAAATACTATGAAAAAATCAACTTTACAATTAAGCTTTTTAATAGGAATGTTTTTAACAATAAATTCCTACTTAGCTCAACAAGCTGTCGCACTAACCCAAGGTGCTGAAATATCTTTTGACAAATCAACTCACGACTATGGCCAAATTGAAAAAAGTGCTAATGGAGAATGTATATTTGTTTTTACTAACACTGGTAATAAACCATTAAAAATATCTAACGCAAAAGGTTCTTGCGGCTGTACTGTTCCTCAATGGCCAAGAGAAGAAATTGCTCCTGGAGCAACTGGAGAAATAAAGGTTAGATACGATACTAAGCGTATTGGTGTAATTAATAAATCTGTAACTATCCAATCTAACGCTATGAATACTGATAACATTACTAAAGCTAAGAAAGATGGAGAAGGAAAAGTAACCGGAGGAACATCTGTTATTAGAATTAAAGGAGAGGTAAAAGCACCAAAAACAAATGCTACTCCTATGAAACCTGCCCAAGGTCCAGTAAATTCTACCGAATAAAAGTATAAATATCTTGAATTATAAAAAGCTGTCTTAGGATGGCTTTTTTAATACATAATTTAGAGAACTATTTAGATAATAATTCAAACATTTTAGTACCCAAATCAGCTGGTGAATCTACCACATGTACACCGCACTCTTTAAGAATTGCTTTTTTAGCAGATGCCGTATCGCTATCACCACCAACAATAGCTCCAGCATGGCCCATTGTCCTGCCTTTTGGAGCAGTGTCCCCAGCAATAAAAGCAACAACAGGCTTAGTTCCATTTTCTTTAATCCACTTTCCTGCTTCTGCTTCTAAATTTCCACCAATTTCACCAATCATAATAATTCCATGGGTTTCTTCATCATTCATCAGCAATTCTACAGCGTCTTTTATAGTAGTTCCAATAATTGGGTCTCCGCCTACTCCAATAGCTGTAGTTTGTCCCAAACCAACTTTGGTGACTTGGTCTACCGCTTCGTAAGTTAATGTACCAGACTTACTTACAATACCTACATTCCCTTTTTTAAATATAAAACCTGGCATAATACCAACTTTTGCTTCGTCTGCAGAAATAACTCCTGGACAATTTGGTCCAACCATTCTACAGTCTTTGTCGCTTAAATATTCCTTAACCTTAATCATATCAGAAACAGGAATACCTTCGGTAATACAAATAACTACTTTTATACCAGCTTGTGCAGCTTCCATTACCGCGTCTGCAGCAAAGGCAGGTGGAACAAATACGATAGATACGTTGGCTCCTGTTTTTTCAACAGCATCCTGAACAGTGTTAAAAACTGGTTTTCCTAAATGCTCTTGACTACCCTTACCTGGTGTAACTCCGCCAACTACATTAGTTCCATAATCAAGCATTTGCTCGGAATGAAAAGTTCCTTCTCCACCAGTAAAACCTTGGACAATTACCTTTGAATCTTTATTTACTAATACACTCATTATTGAAATTAATTTAAATTATAAGATTAGTTATTGGATAAATGTAAGCAAAAAAAAACCGCTCAATGAGCGGTTTTATAATATTATTAGAAAAAATTATTTCCCTTTATCCATTTTGTCTTTTAATGCAGATAATGCTTCTAAATCACCAAGCGTAGTTTTTTCTCTAGAATCGTTAATGCTTCTTACAGCTCTACTTGTTTTAGAAGCATTTGATTTAGCTTTTTTTGCCTCAACCTCACCCCAAACTTTGGTATGAGAAACCAATATTTTCTTTGATTCTTTGTTGAACTCTAAAACTACAAATTGGGTTTTTTCTTCTTCAGCAACATAAGAACCGTCTTCTTTTTTCATGTGTTTTGCTGGACAATAAGCCTCAACACCATATTCCATAGATACAATTCCAGCTTTATCTTTAAGTTTAATTACTGTTCCATCATGGCTAGAATTCATAGTGAAAACTGTTTCGTAAACATCCCAAGGGTTTTCTTGTAATTGTTTATGACCCAAACTTAATCTTCTGTTTTCAGCATCTAATTCCAATACAACAACGTCTAATTCATCACCTACATTACAAAATTCTGAAGGGTGTTTGAATTTTTTGTCCCACGAGAGATCAGAGATATGAATCAAACCATCAATTCCTTCTTCTAGTTCTACAAAAACACCGAAGTTTGTAAAGTTTCTAACTTTTGAAGTGTGCTTAGATTCTACAGGGTATTTTTTATCAATATTTTCCCATGGATCTGGAATTAATTGCTTGATTCCTAAAGACATCTTTCTTTCTTCTTTATCAAGTGTTAAAATAACCGCCTCAAGCTCGTCATTTACTTTTAAGAAATCATTTGCAGTTCTTAGGTGTTGACTCCAGCTCATTTCTGACACGTGCACCAATCCTTCAACTCCAGGAGCAATCTCTATAAATGCACCATAGTCTGCTATTACTACAACATTACCTTTAACCTTATCACCAATTTTAAGATCTTTATTAAGAGAATCCCATGGATGTTCAGATAATTGTTTTAATCCTAAAGCAATTCGTTTTTTGTTGTCATCAAAATCTAAAATAACAACTTTTATTTTCTCATCAAGAGTAACCAATTCTTCTGGATGGTTAACTCTTCCCCAAGATAAATCTGTAATATGTATTAAACCATCTACTCCACCTAAATCAATAAATACTCCGTAAGAGGTGATATTTTTGACAATACCTTCTAATACTTGACCCTTCTCAAGACCAGACATAATTTGTTTTTTCTGTTCTTCAATCTCAGCTTCTATAAGTGCCTTGTGAGAAACAACAACATTTTTAAATTCTTTATTGATTTTAACAACCTTGAATTCCATATTTTTCCCAACAAACAAATCGTAATCTCTAATTGGCTTAACATCAATTTGTGAACCAGGTAAAAATGCTTCAATACCAAAAACATCAACAATTAATCCACCTTTAGTTCTGCACTTTACATAACCGGTGATAATTTCACCACTTGCTAATACCTCGTTAACTCTTATCCAAGCCAAATGAGTTCGTGCAGTTTTGTGAGAAACTACTAATTGACCTGTTTTATCTTCCATATTTTCAATGTAAAGATCAACAGAATCACCAATGGCTAAATCAGGGTTGTATCTAAATTCATTTTTAGCAACTACACCTTCACTCTTGTAATTAATATTAATAACAACTTCTTTATTCGTTATTGCAATAACCAAACCATGTATCAATGATTTTTCCTCAATTTGAGTAAGAGTACCATCGTACATATCGTTTAATCTAGTTCTTTCCGCAGATGAGTAAGAATCGGTTTCCTCCGACTCAAAAGCATCCCAATCAAAAACAGTTGGTAATTTCTTTTCTGTTTTTGTTTCTAAAACATCTTCAATAGTTTTTGAAGTAGCTTTTACTGATGGTTCTGATTTCTCTTCAGAAGCTTTTTCTTTGTTTGGAGGAGTAGTCTTTTTAGCAGCAGGTGCTTTCTTTGAAGGAGCAGTCTTTTTCTTTGCAGTAGTCTTTTTAGCAGCTGGTGCTTTCTTTATAGGAGCAGTCTCTTTCTTTGCAATAGTCTTTTTAGCAGCTGGTGCTTTCTTTATAGGAGCAGTCTCTTTCTTTGCAGTAGTCTTTTTAGCAGCTGGTGCTTTCTTTATAGGAGCAGTCTCTTTCTTTGCAGTAGTCTTTTTAGCAGCTGGTGCCTTCTTTGCAGGAGCAGTCTCTTTCTTTGCAATAGTCTTTTTAGCAGCTGGTGCTTTCTTTGCAGGGGTTTTTTTGGAAGCTTGTGGAGTTTTTTTATCTTCAGCCATATGGCGTTTATTTTTGTATCTATGATAATGGTCTATCAAAAGAGTGGTTAATTTACCTGGACCATCAAGTATTTGTGGGCGACAAAAATAGTGAATTATATGTTTTATCCAAGAACAAATAATAATAATTAACGCTACTATGAATTTACAGTAATAAATATATATATTTTTATAAGCTTGAATCAAGAAAAGACATATATGGCAAGATGCCTAGAATTAGGTCAAAAAGGAGCAGGATTTGTTTCACCAAACCCAATGGTCGGTTGTGTAATTGTCAACAAAAATGAAATTATTGGAGAAGGGTATCATCAAAAATATGGAAAAAACCATGCTGAAGTAAATGCCATTAATACGGTCATAAATAAAAAAGATCTAATTGGAGCAACTCTATACGTAAATCTAGAACCTTGTTCACATTATGGAAAAACTCCACCGTGTTGTGAATTAATAGTTGAAGTAGGAATTTCTTGTGTTATTATTGGCAGCAAAGACAATTCAAAGAAAGTAAATGGATTAGGAATTAAATATCTTAAAGAAAATAATGTCAATGTTAAAGTAGGAATTCTGCAAAAATATTGTCTAGAGCTTAATAAAAGATTTTTTACTTATCACAAAAAAAACAGACCTTATATAATTCTGAAATGGGCAGAAACTAAAGATGGTTTTATGGATATTTTTCGAAATAGAAACAAGAAAGAAATTAATTGGATTAGTAGTGAAAATTCAAAAACTATGGTTCATAAGTGGAGAGCAAATGAGGATGCTATATTAGTTGGAAGATTTACTGTAGAAAATGATAATCCAAAACTTACTGTAAGAGAAATTGAAGGATCAAATCCCGTAAGAATAGTTTTAGATCCAAATCTTAAATTGGATTCTGAGTTTAATATTTTTGACGAAAGCTCAAAAACAATAATTGCAAATTTAATTTTAGAACAAAAAAAAGACAATATAACCTACTTAAAATGCAATAAGAAAGATATGGTTCTAAGTCTACTTAACTATTTATACAAAATTGAAATAACTTCGGTTATAGTTGAAGGAGGATTCAATACATTGTCAAGTTTTATAAATAATAATTACTGGGACGAGGCAAGGATAATTATTGGAAATAAATTATTTAAAAATGGATTAAAATCTCCTGTAATAAATAAACAATGGATATCTAAAGACACAATAGGTCAAGATATTCTACTTAAATACCTTAATGATTGATCTAGCTATAACAATTACCACATTTTCCATGATGATAATGTTGTTTAAATATTTTGAAAAAATAGGCGTCAATAATCTTATAGCCATTACCCTAAACTATTTTACTGCAGGAACATTAGCATTCTCGAGTTATTTAGCAGAAAACAGTATTTTTGAACTTAGAAGTAATGTAAATTCAAATCTTGTAATTATTGGGTTAATTGTAGGAAGTTTATTTGTAATAACATTTAATTTATATGCTTACTCAGCACAGAAAATAGGAATTACTTTAAGTACAGTATCCAATAAGATGTCCATGGTTATTCCAATTTTAATAGGCATAATTTTATTTAAAGAGGAAATTACTTTCTTTAAAATTTTAGGAATATTTCTTGCACTTGTTGCTATTGTATTTTCATCTAAAGAAGACAAGAAAAGTAAAAAACTTAGTAAAATAAATATTATAATCCTATTCTTACTTTTTATTGGTCAAGGTTTGGCTGATGGCATTCTAAATTGGGGGCAAAGAAATATTTTAAATAGTGAAAATATGAATCTTTTTTTCACAATAATATTTCTTTCTGCAGGTTTTGTTGGTGGGTTGTACAGTCTCTTTAAAATTAAAACATCTAATCTAGTGATGGACAAAAAAAGTATTTTTTGGGGTATTACTCTAGGAATACCCAACTATTTAACCCTACTTTATTTTATAAGATCTTTAAAAAATGAGCTATTTAGTTCTTACCAAGTTTTTCCAATAGTAAATATTGGAGTTATAGTAATGTGTACTATTTTATCCGTGATCATATTTCAAGAAATGGTATCTATTTTCAAATGGATTGGAGTTGGATTTGGAATATTAGCTATTTCATTAATCTTATTTTAGCTTAAACTAAGGTATCGTCAATAGAGGCTGTAAGTCTGTAAAGTTTCTTAGATGTTTCTTCTGTGATACTTACCAGAGGTAATCTTACAAAATCAGAACATATGTTAATTAATTTTAGTAAGTATTTAATTCCAGCAGGATTTCCATCGACAAATAAATAATGAATAATCTCGAAAAGTTCGTAATGTTTTTCTTTGGCTAATTCTAAATTTTTATTTAGAGCTGCATCTACCATAGTTGAAAACCTTTTAGGGAATGCGTTTGCAACTACTGAAATAACTCCGTCTCCTCCAATTAAAATATGAGCAAGAGTTAATGCATCATCGCCAGAAATCACTAAAAAATTATCTGGTTTTTTCAAAATAATAGTCATTATTTGCTCTAAATTTCCAGATGCTTCTTTGATTCCAACTATATTATTAAAATCTTTTGCTATTTGAACCGTTGTATCTGCACTTATATTGGAACTTGTTCTCCCTGGGACATTATAAATTATAATCGGAAGATTAGATGAATTAGATACGCATTTAAAATGCTCATAAATACCTTTTTGAGATGGTTTATTATAATATGGACTTACAGAGAGAAACCCATCTATTTTATGGTCTGAAAAAAACTTTATTTTTTCACAAACATCGAAAGTATTATTCCCTCCAACTCCTAATAAAATAGGAAGTTTACCAGCATTGATCTCTATTATGTAATCTAGTACTGCAATTTTTTCTTCTTTATTTAAAGTTACTGACTCACCTGTTGTGCCTTGGACTACTAAATAGTTGGTCCCATTACTAATCTGAAATTCTACTAGTTTCTGTAAGCCATTGTAATCTACTTTTCCATTTTCATTAAATGGAGTTACTAGTGCAACGCCTGTACCTTTGAATTTATTCATCACTAAATTTACTTCAATTTATTATATGCTTTTATTCTTGACGGGTCTAATTGAGAAATCAGATTGTAAATTTCATTTCTAGTAGATAATGAAGTAGGTAAATAAATTTTAATTAACTCTTCATATTTAGCATTAAAAAACAATTGCATATTTAAAGAAGAGGGTCTACTCTTATGAATTTCTAATAAATCATTTACGCTGCTAGTAATTTTTTTAATACACGTATCTCTATTAATATAACACTGATCTAGGCCATTAATATGGTAATTATAAAAAGACTTTCGAAGAGAAGAGAATTGAGGTTGTAAAGCATTTTGTATTAACCAAAACCTATTATTGCTCCCATCTCCATCTGGAGCTTTCCAGCCAGGTTCTGATGCACTTTGGCAAATACTTAGAATTTGATCTGCTTTATTAAAATAAGGAGTTCCACCTTCCATGGAAAAGGAGTCGTAATCGTAACCTAGAATTATATAGATATAATAAGCTAAGATATCAGCTAAATTATCTACATGCTGTCCTTCAAAATATTGTATAGGTGAATTTCTAATAAATTTAAAAGTGACATTTTTATCAATATAACTCATTAATAGAGATTTATAATCTGAATTAAAAACTGGTCTTTGAGATGTAATTTGCAGTTTACCGGAAAAATCATTCCCTGACTTAGAATTTAATGTCAATAAAAAAGAAACATCAATTTGTTCGTGCTGTTCAAACTTGTCGTTGGTCCAATTGTAACCAAAATTGATATATTCAATCATCGCATTTTTTAAAGAAGAAAAAATCTCTTCATTTGCAGGATTATTTTGTAAAGTAGGTGCTATAACTTGGACTTCACAATTAAAAATCTGAGACAGATATAATTTAGAAAATCCTAAAATAATTATAAGCATTAGTTTAATTCTCAAACACATTCTTCTACAAAATTTAAAATATCTATCGCCACTAGATCTTTTGTTTTTAATTCGAACTCTCTTTGTTCAGTTGGAGTAATTAAGGTAATTTTATTGGTGTCATGACCAAAACCTGCACCAATATCTGACAAAGAATTTAAAATAATTGCATCTAGATTTTTTCTTTTCATTTTTTGATAAGCATTTTCAATACCATTTTCTGTTTCAAGTGCAAAACCAATCACTATTTGTTTCTTTTTACTTTTTCCTAAATCTTTTAAAATATCTGGAGTTTTTTTAAGTTTAATACTAATTTCTTCGTCTTGTTTTTTTATTTTATTTAAAGCAGCTTCTTTTGGTTCATAATCCGCTACAGCAGCACTCATAATTAAAACATCTACTTTATCAAACCTTTTAGTAATCTCGTTTTTCATTTCTAAAGTTGACTTAACATCAATTCTTTGGACATTTTCTGGTGTTTTTAAACTAACAGGGCCTGAAACCAATTGAACATTTGCGCCTCTTTTTTGCGCTTCGTTTGCCAACGCATATCCCATTTTACCAGTTGAATGATTACTTATAAAACGAACAGGATCTATTGCTTCGTATGTAGGTCCAGCAGAAATTAAAATATTTAGGTTTTTTAAAGTAGCTTTTTCAAGAAAGTATTTGTTTATGAAACTCACTATTTCTTCCGGTTCTTCCATTCTTCCCTTCCCCTCTAATCCACTAGCTAATTCTCCTTCTTTTGGCTCAATTACATTTACTGCTCTTTTTGTTAATATCTGAATATTTGACTGTGTGGATTTATTTTTAAACATATCCAAATCCATTGCAGGTGCAACAAAAACTGGAGCATTACAAGAAAGAAATGTAGATAAAAAGAAACTATTTGCTTTACCTGAAACTAAATTAGATATTGTATTAGCAGTGGCAGGTGCAATAACCATTAGGTCTGCCCAAGAACCAAGATCAACATGATTGTTCCATTCACCAGTATTTTCGTCTTTAATAAAATCTTTATAGACAGGGTTTTTTGATAAAGTAGATAAAGTAACAGTTGTAACAAATTGTAAGGCAGCTTTAGTAACTATAACTTTTACAAAGGCACCATTCTTTATGAATTCTCTAATTAAAAAGGCTGATTTGTATGCAGCTATACTTCCAGTGACAGCTAGTAATACATTTTTGCCACTTAGCATGAAAAATATTATTCTTTAGAA
>MDSY01016644.1_pt1 | contig 11217 bp, 9 predicted proteins | sample 811131 | NCBI WGS metagenome assembly MDSY01 (sample SAMN05326643, study PRJNA326480) | marine metagenome | isolation source: seawater | place: Atlantic Ocean: South West | collected 2010
TAAAAGAACAATTATCTATGTCCATTCATGATTTAGCTTTAAAGGGTAAGCACAATACCCAAAATTCATTGGCAGCAGGGATTGCCGCCAGAATAGTAGAAATTCGCAAGGATATCGTGCGTCAAAGTCTAGAGGATTTTGTCAATGTAGAACACAGGCTTGAGTTTGTCGCCAAGGTTAACGGTGTCGAATTTATTAATGACTCCAAAGCTACGAATATCAACTCTACCTGGTTTGCCTTAGAGAGTATGGAAAGACCAACCGTATGGATCGTTGGTGGTGTTGATAAGGGCAATGACTATAATGAGCTTTTGCCGTTGGTTGATGAGAAAGTGAAAGCGATTATTTGTCTCGGTGAGAACAACGAGAAAATAAAGGATGCGTTTGCTTCGAAGGTTGAAACCCTAGTAGAGGCAAGAACAGCTGTTGAAGCAGTCGCTTACGCCTATCGTTTGGCTAGAAAAGAGGAGTCTGTTTTGCTTTCTCCGGCTTGTGCGAGTTTTGATCTTTTCGAGAGCTATGAGGATAGAGGAAATCAATTTAAGCAAGCAGTAAGAATGCTATAAGGTGAATAAGAAGAAGCTTCATATCAAGAGCAAAGGTTCTAATTCTGGTAAGGCTGCCCATACATTAAAAGAGGCAATACCTTCGATGAAACCGCTCGGGAAATATTTAGGAATGGATACTTTCTCTTGGCACAACCCAGATTTGGAATTATTAGAAAAGACAATTGCATCTTTCCCATTTGACTTGTTATGGGTGGGTAATGAAAATGAAATCAAAGGCTTCTTGGATAAAAATTATGTTGTAGAGACTAAGATTAATAGATGTATTGTATATGGACTATGTATTGATAATTGTTCGAATAAAATCATTTCGGTACCGTCAATAAGAGAAGCAATAAATCATTTGAATAAGCTCACTTTTAAGCCAGGAATATTGTTGTTCACCGCTTCTGATTCGGATAGTGAATTTAGTATCCGGTTTTTTGAAAAATATATTTCTGAAACACATTTGAATCAATGAGGTATTATTTAAAATATCTAAAAGGAGATCCAGTCATATGGATGATTGTCATACTACTTATGTCTTTCTCTTTGGTAACCGTTTACAGTTTTGTGCCTGTATTGGTTAAGATCGAAGGTGGTACTCCATTCTATTATTTGGCAAAGCATTTAGTTTATGTCATATTAGGGTTTTTCAGCATGTTCGCAGTTCATAGAGTGAATTCGAAGTATATCTATCAGATCAGTAAATTCGCTTATTATTTGGCCATAGTGCTGTTGCTTTTCACAATGTTTTTTGGGATAAATGTCAATGGTGCAGATCGTTGGATTAGGATTCCTTTTATTGGTCTTACCTTTCAATCATCTGATTTTGCAAAGCTAGCTTTACTGATGTATCTCTCACAGCTTCTAGTTAAAAAGGAAAAATATTTTGATAATTGGAAAGAAGGAGTGCTACCCGTTTTAGCACCAATTGTTGTCATTTGTCTTTTGATTCTTAAGGATAATCTTTCTACTTCGGTCATGCTTTTTATGCTTTCCTTTATGTTACTTTTTATTGGGCGTTTTCCATGGAAAAAGCTGGCTGCTATTTTTGCTACGGTGGCCGTTTTAGGTTTGCTGTTAGTGACTATTCACAAGGCGTTTCCTGAGTTGAATTTACTTTCTCGTTACGACACTTGGGAGGCAAGGTTTGAGCGGAAATATTTCCATGGTTCTGCTACTGCCGAATTTGATATTTCAAATGCCCAAGCCAACAATGCAAAGCTTGCCATTTACAATGGTTCATTTACAGGTCAGGGTGTGGGTGATGGAAAATTAAAAGGATATATTCCTGAGGCGTATGCCGATTTTTATTTTGCTAGCTTTATCGAGGAGTTTGGTTCAGTATCGGCTTTCCTTTTAATGTTTTTATACATGGTTCTTTTACTGAGGATTATAAAGGTGGCCTGGAAGACAGATGTTTTGTTCGAATCCTATATTTGTCTTGCTATCGGAATTCACTTATTACTTCAGTCATCAATTAACATGTTGGTATGTACTGGGTTGTTGCCAGTTACAGGGCAAAACATGCCTTTTTTGGCTATGGGAGGATCGGCACTCATAATGGCCTGTATTTCTATTGGAATTGTGCAGTCAATAGCTAAAAAGAACAATAAATTAACGGCAACAGCTACATCATTTGAATTAAATAGCGATGAAGGAACAGATTAATCGGGTTGTGATTTCAGGTGGTGGTACGGGAGGACATATCTTTCCAGCTATAGCGATTGCGGATGAAATAAAGAGAAGAAACCCTCAGGTAGACATTTTATTTGTGGGGGCTGAGGGAAAGATGGAAATGGAACGTGTTCCTAAGGCGGGATACTCCATTGAAGGTTTGCCAATCGTTGGACTACAAAGAAAATTGACTTTTTCAAATTTCTTGCTCCCTTTTAAGCTATTCAATAGTCTTTTGAAAGCGCGTCGAATTATTAAACGATTTAAGCCGCAATTGGTGATCGGCGTTGGTGGTTATGCGAGTGGTCCAACCCTTAAAATAGCTCAAATATTAGGTATCCCTACTGTGATTCAGGAGCAAAATTCTTTTCCTGGTAAAACCAATATTTTACTCTCCAAAAAGGCCAGTCTTATATGCACGGCTTACGCAAATCTTGAACAGTTTTTTTCAAAAGAAAAAATCAAATTGACGGGCAACCCAGTTCGTCAAGAATTAAGCAATATTGAAATCACAAAAGAAGCTGCGCTTGAGGGTTTTGGTTTGTCTCCATTACATAAGACTGTGTTGGTGATAGGTGGGAGCCTTGGTGCTAAAACGCTCAATGATTCTATGCTGAAAAATATAGAACATATTTCTAATGAGAAGCTTCAATTTATATGGCAATGTGGTAAAGGATATATAGACCAAATTAATGAGTCAATCAAGGATATTCCGACGCAAATAAAGCTCATGCCATTTATTTCTAAAATGCATGCTGCCTACGCAGCAGCAGACATCGTTGTTTCTCGTTCAGGCGCCTTATCTGTATCTGAATTATGCTTAGTAGGTAAGCCAGTCATTTTGGTTCCCTCTCCGAATGTATCAGAAGACCACCAAACAAAAAATGCGATGGCATTGGTCAGTGTCAATGCAGCTTTGCTTATGAGGGATGCAAATGTCCGTGAAGACTTAGTTCCTGCACTTTATGCCTTGGTTGAAAATGAAGAAAAGAAAATGGAATTGTCTAGAAATATGAAGTCGCTAGCAAAACCTAATGCAACAGAAGATATTGTAGATGCCTGTGAAACCCTTTTAAGCTAATATGAGAAATAAATTGACAGATTATACAAATTTCTATTTTATTGGAATAGGCGGTATTGGTATGTCTGCGTTAGCAAGGTATTTTAAAGCCAATGGAAAAGATGTTTCGGGTTATGATCGAACTAAATCCGAGTTGACAGAAGCACTATCGAATGAAGGTTGTCACATTCATTTTGAGGATCATGGTGAAAAAGTGAAAAATTATGTTTCTACTCCAGAAAAGACATTAGTGATCTACACGCCTGCTGTTTCTGATGCGCATAAAGAGCTTATATACCTTAAAGATAAAGGATACACAATTTATAAAAGAGCAGAAGCTTTAGGGTTAATCACTCGCTTCATGAAGGGCTTGTGTGTTGCTGGCACACATGGTAAAACTACAACGAGTGCAATGCTTTCACATATACTTGACCAAAGTCCATGGAAATGCAATGCGTTCCTTGGAGGGATAGCCTCGAATACAAATTCTAATTTATTGCTAAATGAGCAATCAGAATGGGTGGTTGTTGAGGCCGATGAATTCGACAGGTCTTTTCTTTATTTATCGCCTTTTGCCAGTATTGTTACTGCGATGGATCCAGATCATCTCGACGTTTATGGGGATGCTTCTAGTTTTAAGGATGGCTTTCGTCAGTATGCTATGAAGATAGATCCAAATGGTGTGTGCATTGTAAAAGAGGGAATATCATTACCCACACTTTGCCCATCTGTTTCATACGGTATTGATTCAGATACAGCGGATTACAATGCGTTTAATCTATCCTATGTAGATGGCCAAATGCAATTTTTTGTAAATACTAAATCATCAGGCAAGGTTAAGTTTCATCTAGGTCTTCCTGGTATTCATAATGTTTCAAACGCATTGGCGTGTATTGCATTGCTCGATCAGCTAGGTTTACCTGTGACCGAAATTCAGCATGGATTGTCTTCCTTTAAAGGTGTGAAAAGAAGGTTTGATGTCCAAATAAAGACCTCAGAATTAATATACATTGATGATTATGCGCACCATCCTGAAGAGCTCAAATCGCTTATTGATTCATTAAGAATGATGTATCCTGATCAGCAAATTAGTGCTGTTTTTCAACCACATTTATACTCTAGAACGCGGGATTTTGGCGACGCTTTTTCAGAACAGCTTTCGCGCTTTGATTCTCTTATTCTTTTGCCCATTTATCCGGCTCGTGAACCAGAAATTATAGGGATTTCCAGTGAATGGTTACTTTCTATGGTTAATTTAAAAAATAAAGATGTTTTGAGTTCTACGGGTGTTCTTGAGGTAATGAAGCAAAAAAAGAAAGGTGTGATCGTGACTATTGGCGCCGGAGATATTGGAGAAATCGTTGAGCCATTAAAAAATATTTTAATCCAAAACATAGAAGCTATATCATGAAAAATTGGATGAGATTTTTACTCTGGTTTTTGCTTTTTACAGGCGTTGCCATCATATTGTTTTTTGAACACAAGAAAGAGGCGGTTGTTGCTTTGAATGATCCTGAAATTAAAATAACGGTCTTTGGAGCGGATACATTTTTAACACATCAAGAAGTACTTAATCGTTTGAAAACACATCAGATATTTGAAAAAGGGAATGAGGTGTTATCACTTGATATATTCAAAACAGAAGCTACTTTAGATACGATGCCAGAGGTAAGGCATGTTCAGGTATATAAGGGTTTAAAGGGTGCGTGGTCAATAGACTTAGAATTAATCAAGCCCTTGGCAAGAATTTTTCCTGAGGGTCATAAATCATTCTATTTAGATGCAGATGGTAACAAGATGGGAAGGTCATCAATCCATACCGCTAGGGCACTCGTTTTTTCTGGTGAGATACCAGACAGAATTGATAGTGAAAATGTCAATTTGATTATCAACAACGACTCCTTGAAAAGTATTAAGCTACTTGATGATATCTATCGCATTTCAAATTATGTTTGTAAGGATCCCTTACTGCAATCATTAATAGGCCAGGTTTATTGCGATGAAAATCATGAGTTTATAATGATTCCGGTAGTGGGAAAGCAAAAAATTGTTTTTGGCAAGGCAAGATCAGTAAAAGAGGTAGAGGATAAGTTCCAAAGGCTCAAAGTGTTTTATCAGGAAGCAATGCCGTTTGAGGGATGGAATAAGTACAGTGAAATAAGTTTAAAATATGAAGGACAAGTCGTTTGCAGAAAAGCCAGCTGAATCTGGAAAAAAATCCGTTGTTGTTGGTCTTGATATTGGGACCACAAAAATCGCATGTTTTGTCGGGGTTAAAAACAATCACGGTAAAATAGAAATTATCTCTCGTGGGAAGAGTCCATCTTTGGGCGTAAAAAAAGGAGTTGTCTCCAATATTGAACAAACAATCAATTCTATCCTTGCTGCTATAGAAGATACAGAACAGAATTGTAAAGAAGGTAATTTGAAGCTAAGTCATGTTGTAGTTGGAATTGCTGGTCAGCATATTCGAAGTATGCAAACCAGCGATAGTTACACAAGAAAAAATAGAGAGGAGGAAATATCTCAAGCTGACATCACAACCTTTATAAATAATATGTATGACCTAGTAATGAACCCCGGTGAAGAAATTATTACGGTCATTCCTCAAGAATATAATGTTGATGGTGAGCAGGGTATAAAGGAACCCGTGGGAATGGCAGGTGTTCGTTTGGAGGCAAATTTCCATATTATTACAGGACAGGTCAGTAACGTTAAAAATATATACAATTGTGTCCAGCGTGCAGGACTTAAAATAAGTGAAGTAATTCTTGAGCCAATAGCGTCAGCTGATGCGGTTTTGAGTGATGAGGAAAAAGAAGCAGGTATTGTTCTTGTCGATATTGGTGGAGGTACGACAGATGTGGCGATTTTCCATGATGGGATCATTAGACATACTGCAGTAATACCGTATGGTGGAAACATTGTTACCCAAGACATTAAAAAAGGTTGTAGAATACTAGAAAGACATGCTGAAAAGCTCAAGGTTAAATTTGGAAGTGCTTTGGCTTCAGAAAGCAGTGAAAAAGAAGTAGTATGTATACCTGGACTTCGCGGACAAAAATCTAAAGAGATTACAGTTCGGAATTTAGCTTCTATAATTGAAGCCCGTATGGTCGAGATTATTGAAAAGGTAAATAATGAGATTCAAAATTCAGGATATGCAAAAGAAATCATCGGTGGTATTGTCATTACAGGTGGCGGTTCCAAGCTAAAGCACCTTACTCAATTATTTGAGTATTTAACAGGAATGGATGCGCGTATTGGTTACCCTAATGAACATCTTGCCAATACTAATGATGAGCCTTTGACAAGTCCAATATATTCTACAGGTATTGGTCTTGTATTAAAAGGATTCGAAAAGAATGCAAGGATTGTTGAAGACACCGAAGAAGAAGAGCCTGAAAGAAAAGGTAAATTTTTTGATAAAGTACTCAAAGGGGTCAAGGATCTCTTAGGTGATGAAGAATAATAGTAAACTTTAAAATTATAGATATGCAATTTGACATACCAAAGGAAAACAGCTCCGATATTAAAGTAATTGGAGTAGGGGGAGGCGGAAGTAACGCCGTAAATCATATGTTTAATCAAGGGATTCAAGGTGTCGATTTCATTGTCTGTAACACAGACCGCCAAGCATTGGATATTTCTCCGGTCCCCTACAAGATTCAACTAGGAACAGAACTCACCGAAGGTCGAGGTGCAGGAATGATGCCGGAAGTAGGAGAGAATGCGGCCTTAGAGAACCTAGAAGATATTCGAGAACTATTGAGTCAGAACACTAAAATGCTGTTTGTAACCGCGGGTATGGGTGGCGGAACTGGAACAGGTGCTGGTCCGGTGATTGCGCAAATCGCAAAAGACCTCGGTATACTTACTGTTGGAATCGTCACGGTTCCATTCAATTTTGAAGGTAAGAAACGTCGTATTCAGGCTGAAGCTGGATTAGAGCGTATGCGTCAAAATGTAGATAGCTTGTTAATTATTAGCAACGAAAGACTGCGTGATTTCGGAAAAAACATGGGCTTAACAGCTGCTTTTGCACATGCAGATAATATTTTAACTGTTGCCGCTAAAGGCATCGCGGAACTTATCTCAAGAACCGGTTTGATCAATACAGATTTTAATGATGTCAATACTGTTCTTCGAGATAGTGGTCATGCCATTATGGGTTCGGCACAAGCAGAAGGCGAAGATCGTGCAATGGAAGCCGTGACTGCTGCGTTGGCTTCACCTTTATTAAATGATAATGACATTACTGGTGCAAATTATATTTTACTAAACATAAGCTATTGTTCCTCAAATGAAATTACCATGGATGAAATGGGTGAAATTACCGATTATGTTCAGGATGAGGCAGGTTCAACAGCTGATGTTATTTTCGGTGTGGGTTGTGATGATTCTCTAGGAAATAAACTTTCTGTAACGATTATAGCAACAGGTTTTGCAACTTCAGAAGATCTAATTGTACCTCTTGGAAAGCCAGCAGAAAGAATCAATATACCCTTGGAGGATGCATCCGTCAAAGAGATCAAACAGCCCTTGTCAAATCCTGTAAGTCCAACAGAAACAGATTCTAAAGCAGAGGCGGAAGATGAGCCATTTGTTAAAACCGTTGATCCGACTACTGAGTCCGTTAATATGGTAGACGCTATTGACCTGTCTTCGGAAGAGCTCGTAGTTCATGATTTAAGTGAAGATGAGGAAACAAAAGAAACCGTGATTGAACACGAATCATCTACTCCCTTGTCTTGGGAAATTAGTGAGACCATAGTGACAGATGCATTAAATGATGCTGAAACTCAACACGATCTATTTTCTGAGGAAGATGTTGTTAAGCACCAACTTGATGAAGACGAAGAGGTTAATGAGAAACCAAGTGCGCAAGAACATCAGAAAATGACAGAGGAACGTGTGAATAAAATTGAAGAACACACCGCTAAACTTAAAAACGCAGAGGGAATTTCAGATTATGAAAAAGAACCTGCTTTTAAAAGAAGATCTTTGTTCTTAGATAACAGCAAACCAAGTGAAGAAAAACCTAGTAGGTTTGGGCTATCTGATGATGAGAATGGAGGTTCTGATTTGAGTGATAACAGTTTTTTACACGACAACGTAGATTAATGGGGTTTTCAGACGAAATTACCCAGGCAATAAAGGATGCCATGCGCGCTAAAGATAAGGTTCGCCTATCCGCCCTGCGCGATATCAAATCTAAAATCATGGTCGAGGCTACCTCAGGGTCCGGAAATGATGTGGGTGACGATGTCGTGCTAAAGATATGTATGAAGCTATTCAAGCAAAGAAAGGAGACCTATGAGCTGTATGTCCAGCAGAAAAGACCTGATTTAGCAAAAGAGGAACTTGATCAAGCCAACATAATTAAAGAGTTTTTACCCAATATGTTAAGCGAAGATGAGATTCGTATCGAAGTGAAATCTACTATTGAATCTATATGTGCATCTGGACCGCAGGATATGGGAAAATGTATGGGGTCCCTTACCAAAAAGCTTGCAGGAAAAGCAGATGGCAAAATCATTTCAGCCATTGTTCGAGAGGAGCTATTAAAGCTCTGAAATAACCTATAAATAACGTTGGTAATCACTAAGTGTTTTTACTTAATTTACATGTAGTAAATACTTAGTTCATCTTCTATATTTGCTTGTAAATTTTAATTTACTATGCTAAATCCTTTTTTGTATAAAAAGCTTTTTTCATCTTCGTAAAGCAACAAACAAGTAGTATTTCTCCCTTTTGAAGTGCTATATCTTTCTAAAACAATAGTTTATAAGAACAAAAGAGTTCTTTTAGTGTAATATTAATATTATTTTTGATAAATTTTAATATTCAACAAGAGATAATGAATGTTCAATCGTATTGGGTATATATTCAATAGTCTAAGGATTTAGCGACCTCTTGTGTATTTTAATGTTTGATAAGTTGTATAAAAAGTGTGTTGTTCTCCCTTATTTTTTGAACATTGTGCTTTTGATAAAAATTATAAAAAAGTAAATTATGTTTAAAATTTTCTCCGTACTTCTATTTTTTTCTCTAATATTTAGTTCTTCTCTCATGGGGCAGATTGAATTATCAGAAACGAATAGTTCAAATCAAAAAAATCAAGACTATAAACCCATAACGAAGGATGCTGTAAATCAATTGGGCGATCAACTAATTGAGTTGAGTGCCGCAATATGGTCTCTTGAGAAAAGGCAAAACATTGCGATTAAAAAGGAAATTCAGAATTTCCGTGAAGTGAAGGACATCAATCCTTCTATTCCGGAGTTCTTCTTGTATAAAGCCTCAGGTGATGAGGTAGAAAATGTCTATTCAATAACCAAAAAGCATTATTCAGAGATTCTCAAAATTTATGAGTTCGCGAGTGAAGCGTTTTTAAAAATCTCTAAATAGTAAAACCCTTATTAACAACAGCGTATGAAAAATTTCTACAAATTAATATTTACAATTTCTACATTTTTCGCTTCCATCGGGATGGCGAATTCACAGTGTGACTATACCATCACAATGAACGACTCATATGGTGATGGGTGGAACGGAGCCTCGGTAGCAGTATCGATAGGTGGATCTACCGTTGCTTCATGGTCATTGGGTTCTGGTAGCACCGGAACAGATAGTTATACCGCTACTAATGGTGATGTTCTCGATTTCACTTTTAATTCGGGTTCTTATGATAGTGAAATTACATTTACTATTTTGGCACCAGATGGCTCAACCGTATACTCGGGTCCTCCCGCAGCAATACCTTCTTCAACACTAAACAACGAGGCGTGTCTTCCACCATCAGGCACTGCGATCACATCAAGCACTTGTTACAATTTCGCTGAGTCTTCAGGTGATTTTGCTAATGGTTCGGGTGGTTCATCATGGGTTGCCGGAGCAGGTACAACACCGTCCTCGGGAACTGGACCACAGGGAGCTGATGCTGATGGAGGTTCTGGTTTTTATTTTACTGAGGCATCTGGTTTATATGGTGTAACCTACAGTATGCAAGCTGCCTACGATTTTTCTAGTGTACTCGCTGATAATTTAACTTTTAGCTACCACATGTATGGAACTTCTATCGGAACATTAGCTATTGTCGTTAATGGGACTCAAGTATGGTCTTTAACCGGTAATCAAGGGAATTCTTGGCAAACAGCTACTGTTGACTTATCCAGTTACACTGGGAATTATGTTACAATCGCTATTCAGGGTACTACAGCAAACGGTTGGTCAGGTGATATTGCAATAGATAATGTATGCGTTAATTTGACCACACCTCCAGCTTGTGCATCCAATTTAGTCCCTGCGAACGCCGCCACAGGTGTGTCAACTGGAACAGATTTATCTTGGGATGCAGTTTCGAGTGCAACATCTTATGATGTTTATTTTGGAACATTATCTCAGCTTCTTGGTTCGGGTCTTCCTCTTGTCTCTAATGATCAAGCTGGAACATCTTACACCCCTTCAGGCCTAAATTATGAAACTGAATATTATTGGCAGGTAATACCGAGCAATGCAGCCGGAGAGGCAACTTCTTGCTCAGCGCAAGGTTTCACTACTTCTGCAGCTCCTTCTACTCCGCCAATTGCGGACTTTAGTGCTTCAAGTACCTCGATCGCCCCTGGTGAATCAATTACGTTTACAGATTTATCAACCGAGACACCTACGAGTTGGTCATGGTCAATAAGCCCCATGACAGGAGTATCGCTTGTTTCAGGTTCCCAATCTTCTCAAAACATCGGTGTATCTTTCGGATATGCTGGCACCTACAGTATTTCTCTGACCGCAACGAATGCATCTGGAACCGATACTGAAATCAAAACAGATTACATTACAGTTGCTTGTCCATCTGCTATTACCGTATCTTATGATGATATTAGTCATTGTGCGGGACAATCTACGGCATTGACAGGATCTTTTAATGATCCA
>MDSY01022616.1_pt1 | contig 11217 bp, 10 predicted proteins | sample 811131 | NCBI WGS metagenome assembly MDSY01 (sample SAMN05326643, study PRJNA326480) | marine metagenome | isolation source: seawater | place: Atlantic Ocean: South West | collected 2010
AAAGTTTACAAAATGTATCCAATTGAAACAATTAGAGGATGTCCATACACATGTAAATTTTGTAACTCACCTGATCAAATGAAACTCTATAAATCACTAGGACATAATTATTTTAGAAAAAAGAGAATGGACTTAGTTTATAAAGAGCTTAAATATTTTAAAGATGTTCACAATGTAGAGTATAATTATTTTTGGGCTGATACTTTTCTCGCAATGAATAAAAAAGAACTAGATGCTTTTATAGAAATGTACAAAGAAATCAGACTTCCTTTTTGGATGCAAACACGACCTGAGACAATTAATGATTATAATATTAAAAAATTAGCTGAAGTGGGCTTGCACAGAATTTCTTTTGGGGTTGAACATGGAAATGAAGAATTTAGAGCAAAAATTCTTGATAGAAGGTGGAAAAACAAAGACATAATTGAAAGATTAAAAATTCCACATAAATATGGAGTTGCTTTTAGCGTAAATAATATAACTGGTTTTCCAACTGAAACTAAGAAATTGGCTTTTGATACTATTGAGCTTAACAGATACATAGATGCAGATAATGCCAATATCTACAGCTTTGTACCATTTCATGGAACACCTTTAAGAAAAATGTGTGAAGACCTAGGATTAATTAAGCCAGAAACAATAACCAAATGTTTAACAAATGCGCCGATAATTAAAATGAAACAGTATCCACCAGAAGAAATTGAAGCAATTAAAAAATGTTTTTCACTTTATGTGAAATTTCCTAAAAATAGATGGAAGGAAATTGAAAGAGCTGAAAAAAATGATGCTGAGGGAAATAAGATTTATGACAATCTAAGGGACGAGTATTTAGAAAAATATATGCCCAAACCTGATGCAGATCCACATGGTGGTGCAGAAGCTTTTGAAAGCATTAAAAAGAAAACTGAAATTACGTCACCCGCTTCCAGACCAGGTCATGAGGATGGATTAGATGTCCATTAAGTAATTATTTTTTAATAAATTTAAAAAACCTAATATAAGACATTTTTTTCCCAAGAATTTTGAAAACCTTTGCACTAATTGGAAAAAATTCTACAGTTTTCCTTATAATACTTGACCTTTGTAATTCTGAAGTATGATCAAATTCATCATAACCCAAAAATTTAAAGCCGCATTTTTCAGCAATTTTAAATATTTCTTTATTTCTCCTTCTATACCCATGATTTTCATGAACTTCGAACCCAATATCTTTCCAAAAAATTTTTGATAAAAAATAAATTAGATAAGCTTCAAAAACTAAATAAATTTCGTGAAAAAAAAAGGAAAAATAATTATCTTCAGATCCTCCAAAATCGATGATCAACACACCATCTTTTTCAAGCATTTCTCTTAAATTACCAAATATTCTTTCTAGTTCGTAATTTGAGAAAATGTAAAGTGCAGATATACAAAATATAAAGTGATATCTATCTTTTGTTTTATTTTTTAAGATATTGAGTTTTATATATTTAAATTCACCAAAAAGATTTAATGAGGCTCTATAACAGTCAGGTATTTCTAGATCAGAACAAGTTATATTGTATTTATTTGTAATTAAATCTAACTCGTTTATTCCTCTACCACTAGCTATAGATAAGATGTTTTTACCTTTTTCTAAATTGAGTTTTAAGTATTCACTCCATGTTTTGTATCTATCCAATTTAAGATAATGATTGAAAAATTTGTCTTTACTAGTGTAATAATCATTAGGTTTATATCCACCAAGTTCTACCTCATTACTAAAGTCAAAAAAATCTTTTTTATTATTAATTTGAGTTATTTTATTTGATTTATTAAATACAATTTTTTTCCACCTGATCATAAAGAAAAACTATACTTGATTCTAAAGAAAAAGATATTGAAAATCCAATGGTCAACATAACGCTTGACTATTCTTGTAAAAAAAAATATTTGTCACAATGTACTGAATGAATGGTGGGAAATCAGTGTGAAATTCATTGGCTGTTCCTGCAACCGTAAAAGTCGGAGCGCCACCCAGTACAGTCCGCTGTTGAACGAAGGCCAGGAAAAGTCTAGTTCTACAATTTAATTAGCAGTGGCAATATTATTAGGAGCTTTTGCTCATAGAAAGGCCATATGTTAAATAAAAATATAATCACTTTAAGTATTATATCTATTTTGTTTTTTAATAAAGTTTTATGCGAGGAGATCCCAACAATTGTAATTGCTCCTAGTAAACAGCCACAATCTATTTCTACTGTTGGAACATCCGTAGTAGTTTTGGATGAAAAATATTTTAAAAATACAAAAGAATTTTTTCTAGGTGACGTTTTAGCAGGAAGCTCAACTAGTTCAAACTTTTTCCAAAATGGGGGGTATGGCGCAACATCAGCAATTCAATTACGAGGTTTACCCAAAAGATACTCCACGGTTTATATTGATGGAGTAAAAATGTCTGATCCATCAAGTGTATCAGGGGACTTTGATTTTAATCATATTCTTACCAGTCAAATTTCTCGTGTTGAAATTTTAAAAGGAAACCAGAGTTCTGTGTATGGAAGTGGCGCTATAGGAGGCACAATCAATATAACTACCAAAAAAGGTGAACCTGGATTACATAAAGATATAAGTTACACAACTGGTTCTCATGGTACGAATAATTTATTCGCATCATTTTCTGGAGCTGATGATAATGATAATTTTTACATTGGTTTTGAAAGATTCGAAACAGATGGAATTTCTCAAATGATGCATAATGAAGAGAAAGATCGTTACAGAAATAACACATTAGTATTAAATTATGCTCACGAATTTACAGATAATTTAAAACTTGAGAGCAATTCAAGAATTGCAGATACATACTTACAATATGATAAAGAGGTTGATACTGCTACCGCAACTCATAATGAGGAAGAAGATGGAATTCAATCATCTTCAAATTTATCTCTTATTTATAAATTGAACGAAAAGTTTAATAATAAATTTACGTTAGGAAAAACATATATTAAGAGAATTTATGGCGCTGCGAGTGGAAGTGGCAACACCATAAAAGACAATTATTATGGTGATAGATATACACTTGGTTATTCTGGAAATTATAAATTTAATCTAGATAACAGTATTGTTTTTGGCTATGAAAGGGAAGATGATCAAATAGGTTATAACAAAGATTTAACTGGTATGTCTAATAAAGCATTTTATACTAATTCTGGGTATTTTGATTTCCAAAGTAGGCTGTCAAAAAACATTTATACAACTTTTGGATCGCGTTTCGATGAAAACTCAATAGCTGAAAATGAGGACTCCCACAGAGTAACATTAGCCTATCTATTTGATGATAAATTGACAAAGTTGAAAAGTTCATTTGGAACTGGTTTTAGATTCCCATCCTTGTACGAATTATATTATGTTTATGCCGCTAATAGTAAATCACTTGGTAGTGTAAAAGCAGAAAATAGTAAAAGTTTTGATTTTGGTATAGAAAAAAACTTTCCAGATTTTGGATTAAATTTTGAAGCGAATTTTTTTAATATAGAGTACGAAGATGTACTTGAGGGTTGGGAGGATGGAACAAGCTCTGGATTAGCATACACAACCCAAAATATGCCTGGAAAAGTAAAATCCAAAGGTCTTGAATTTTCCTCTAATTGGAAAAAAAATAATTTCCTTAATTTTGGTTTAAATTATACATTTACTTCAACATACGACGGAGCTGAAGCAGATGACCCAAACAGAAATCAAAATTACACAAATAATCAAATGGTTAGAGTTCCTAGAAATATAATCAATTTGGATACAAACTTCAGATTACCAGGATATGAAAATCTTGATTTCACATTAAGAACAAAGTGGTCGGATATGGCAAGAGATTATGGAAATGGAAATAGAACTTACCGCGATGAAAGAATAGATGATTATTTAGTTAATGATCTTTTAATAAAATATAATTTTTTAAATACTTATGACATGTTCTTCAATATTACTAATGTTCTAGATGAAAAATATGAAACCAGTAGAGATTATTCTCAAATGGATAGAAGCTTTAATTTTGGATTAAAAAGAGTATATTAGTTGAGATGTTTTTAAATAATGTAAATAAATTTTACTTTCCATTGAGCTTAATTTTGATTTTAACTTTTTCAAGATTGATTCCTCATCCACCAAACTTTACTCCAATTATAGCAGCATCAATTTTAGGAGGTTTTTTTTTTCAAAGACTTGAAATTACTATAATAGTTATTTTTTCTTCTTTATTTTTGACCGATTTAGTTCTCGGATTATATTCTAGTATGGCTTTTGTATACACTTCTCTATTATTAATAATTATTTTATCAAATAAAATGTCGAAATTTTTAAATTTAAAAACACTTCTTATTTTTGGTTTAGCTGGCGCAACTATTTTTTTTATATTTAGTAACTTTGGAGTGTGGCTTTTAAGTGGTTTGTACCCAAAAAATATGTCAGGTCTAATAGAATGTTATATTATGGCGATACCTTTTTTTAAAAACACTTTAATGTCTACAATTTTATTTTCTTATATTACTTTTATAGTCTATAAAGTACCAAGTTTAAAAAAAGGATAGATTTACATGTCAGAAATAGATTTCTTAAAAAAATATTTTAATAATCTTAAAAATCTCTTAGATAACGAAAAGTACTTTGAAGATCTAATAAAGGTAAAAAATATTTTAAAAAAAACTCACCAAGAAGGAAAAAAAACTTTAATTTTTGGAAACGGTGGAAGTGCAGCTATAGCTAGTCATTTCAGTGTTGACCTTACAAAAAATGCCAGAGTAAGATGTACAAATTATAATGAGTCCGATCTTCTCACTTGTTTTTCTAATGACTATGGTTACGAAAGATGGGTTGAGAAAGCAATAGAGTTTTATGGGGACAGTGGTGATTCTTTAATATTAATTTCAGCTGGAGGCAATTCACCGAATATGACAAATGGCGCAAAACAAGCAAGAAAGCAAAATATTAAGAACATAATTACTTTCACCGGTAACGATAAAGAAAATAAATTAAGTCAATTAGGAGACATAAATTTTTGGGTGAACAGCAAAGCTTATAATCATATTGAAAATATTCATCAAATTTTATTATTATCTTTAGTTGATTTAATTATTGGTAAAACAGAGTATCCCCCAAATTAAAATTGAAAAAAAATATTTCTTCATTAAAAAATTACAGAAACTTAAAAGTTTTAGTCACAGGATCAACCGGTTTTAAAGGAGCATGGTTATGTAATTGGCTAATTTTACTTGGATCAAAAGTTATAGGTGTTGGTTTAAAACCAGAGAAAGAATCTATAATATTTGATGCTTTAAAAATAAACAAAAAGGTAAGTCAATATTTTGTTGACATTAAAAACTTCGACAGAATAAATAGAATTATAAAAAAAGAGAAACCAGATATAATTTTTCATTTAGCAGCACAATCAATTGTTTCATATAGTTTTATAAACCCCTTAGAAACTTTTGGTACAAATGTAATTGGAAGTGCGAATATATTAGAGTCGGTAAAAATTAACAAAATACCCAATTTAGTTTATATAACCTCTGACAAATGTTATTTAAACTTAGATAAAAAGGTTAGTTATAAAGAAAGCGATATTTTGGGTGGATTAGATAATTATTCTTCTTCAAAAGCTAGTGCAGAACTTCTGTTTAAATCATACTTCCATAGTTACTTTAGAAAAAATTATTTATCCATCGCGACTGCTAGAGCTGGAAATGTAATAGGCGGTGGGGATTTTAAAAAAGATCGAATTGTTCCTGATGTAATTAAATCATTGCAATCAAACAAAGTAGTTTTTATTAGAAATCCAAATGCCACTAGACCATGGCAACATATTCTTGAACCTTTATCTGGGTATTTAATATTGGGAGAAAAATTAATTAATAAGAAATTAAATTCTAAAATAATACCTAACTGGAATTTTGGACCAAATAGAAAAAATTGTAAAAAAGTTAAATTTATTGTGCAATCACTTATAAATGAATGGGGTGAAAAAAATCATAAAATTATAATCAAAAAATCTAAAAATTTTCATGAGTCAAAATTACTTAGTCTTAATATTGATAAAGCTAAAAAAGAACTTAGTTGGAAACCAAATTTAACATTAAATGAGACCATAGAATTTACTGTAGATTGGTACAAAAGTTTTTTCACAGGTAACGATGTTGAAGATTTATCAAATCAACAGATTAATTATTACTCCCATAAATAAAGCAAATGAAAAATTGTAGAATTTGTAAATCAAAGCTTAAAAAAATAATTAATTTAGGTAAAATCGCTCTTGTAGGAAATTTTTCAAAAAGTAAAATTAAGCATAAAAAATATAGTATTAGTCTAAATTACTGTTTGAAATGTAAACATGTTCAAATTTCTGAATATCTTCACCCTAATTTACTTTTTAAAAATTATTTGTGGGAAACAGGTATATCAAAAAGTAATATATTTTTAATTAAAAAACTATTAATTAGTCTTAAAAAGTACGGAATAGGAAAGAAATCAAAAATTTTAGAAATAGCTAGTAATGATGGATCGTTTATCCAAATTCTAAAGAAAAAATTTAAATGTTTCGCTATTGGAATTGATCCAGCACAAAACTTAGCAAAAAAAGCTAGATCAAAAAAAATATCTACAATAAATGACTATTTTAGTTATGAACTTTCAAAAAAAATTAAAAAAAAATTTGATAAATTTGAATTTATTTTTGCTAGAAATGTTATTGCACATGTAAAAAGTCCAAATAGTATATTTCGTGGTGTTAAAAATTTATTAAGTAATGATGGGATATTTATTTTAGAAGTTCCTCATCTATTAAATATTTTTAAAGAAAATCAGTATGATAATATTTTTCATGAGCATATTGGTTTTCACAGTCTTAAGTCAATACGAGATCTTTGTGGTTTCAATGGATTAAAAATTTTTAATGTTGAACTAATTGACTCACAAGGTGGATCAATAAGATGCTACATAAAAAATAAATACTCTTCATTAAAAATTTCTAAAAAAATTAAAATAATTGATAATTTAGAAAAAAAATCTAAATTATTCTCCAGTAAAAATTTAGATAAGTTTGAGAAAAGAATTGTTCAACATAAGAAAAATATTAACAAGTTAATAACAAGACTTAAAAAAAATAATTTTAGAATATCAGTTTATGGTGCATCAGGTAAAGGCCAAGCACTAATGCAATATGCAAAAATTAATAATAAGTTAATCGATAATGTTTTTGATAAAAGCAGATTAAAATGTGGTAAATATACTCCAGGGACTAATATTAAAGTTTTAGAACCTAAATACATATCTAGGAAAAATATTGACTACTTAGTAATTTTATCCTGGAATATAAAAAGCGAAATAATAAAACAAGAGAAGAAATTTTTGAAGGATGGAGGAAAATTTATTATACCTTTTCCTAAACCAAGGATTCTAAATTAGCATGAAAGTTGTAATTTTAGCAGGAGGATTTGGAACTCGATTGTCCGAGTATACTGACTCGATCCCTAAACCAATGGTGCCAATTGGAAATAAGCCAATTATTGAGCATATAATGGAAATCTATGCTCATCATGGACATAAAGAGTTTTATATAGCCCTAGGTTATAAAGGCGAAGTTATAAAAAAACATTTTCAAAATTTTAAAAAAGATTGGAAAATAAATCTTATTGATACCGGAGCAGATACTTTTACTGGTGGAAGACTAAAAAGACTTGAAAAGTACTTATCTGAAGATAATTTTCTTCTTACTTATGGTGATGGACTTTCAAATATAAATATAAATGAACTTATAAATTTTCATGAAAAACATAAAAAAATTGTTACAATTTCTGCTGTTAGGCCTCCAGCTCGTTTTGGATCTCTTAGCTTAAACGGTTCAGATGTAACAAGATTTAAGGAAAAAACTCAATTAGGAGAAAGTTGGATAAACGGAGGTTTTTTTGTCATAAACCCTAAATTTTTTAAATTTTTAAAGGGTGATGATACTGTTTTAGAATCATCTCCTTTAGAAAAAGTTACTGATTTAAAAGAAATAAAAGCATTTAAACACGAAGGTTTTTGGCAATGTATGGATCATAAACTCGATAAAGATCTCCTAGATAAAATGATTAAAGATAATAAGGCTCCTTGGATAAAATGAAAAAACTACTTGTTGTTGGTGGTACTGGCTTCATTGGTTTTCATGTAATAAAAGAAGCCATAAAAAGAAAATGGCAAGTAACTAGTATTTCGTTAAATAAACCCAAAAAAGAAAGATTTTTGAAAAATGTTAAATATTTACAATGTAATTTTGTGGATTATTACTCCCTATCTAAAAAAATTAATTCAAAATTTGATTATGTTTTAAATGCAGGAGGTTACGGTAAGCATCCTGATTTTAATAAAATTGGTGAAAAATTAATAAAAACTCACGTAACAGGGTTAATAAATTTAGTTAAAATTTTACCTAGAAAAAAATTAAAAAAGTTTATTCAAATAGGAAGCTCGGCTGAATATGGAAATATTAAATCACCAATAAAAGAAAATATGAAATGCAACCCCACAACACCATATGGAATAGCAAAATTTACATGCTCAAATTTTCTACAAAATATTTATAATGTTGATAATTTTCCATCAACTATACTAAGACTTTTTCAAGTTTATGGTCCAAGTCAAGGTAAAAATAGAATTTTGCCTTACGTTATTGATCAGTGTAGAAAAAATAAAAAGTTTCCTACTACAAAAGGTGAACAGTACTGCGATTTTTGTTTTATAGATGATGTTGTAAAAGCGGTTTTCAAAGTTTTTTTATCAAAAAATACCAACGGAGAAATAATAAATATTGGTTCCGCTAAACCTATAAAGATTAAAAACATTATTAAATTAGTTTGTAAACAGACTGGTAAAGGCAAACCTATTTTTGGCAAGTTACCGTATAGAAAAGGGACAAATATGAATTTCTATCCAAATGTGAGTAAAGCAAAAAAATTAATTAATTGGCACCCAAAAATCAAAATAACTGAAGGTTTAAACATTCTAATCAAAGACTCTTATTTATGAAAAAAGAACCAAACGTATCAATTATAATGAACTGCTATAATGGTGAAAAATATCTTAATGAGGCTTTAGAAAGTATAATTAAACAAGATTACAAAAATTGGGAACTTATATTTTGGGATAATTGTTCAACGGACAAAAGTAAAGAAATTTTTAAAAAGTTTGAGGATTTAAGATTTAAATATTTCTTAGCGCCAAAACATACAACCCTTTATCAAGCTCGGAATTTAGCAATAAAAAAAGCTACTGGGGACTTTATTTGTTTTATTGATACAGATGATATGTGGTTAGATAGTAAACTTTCAATTCAGTTAGAATTATTCTCAAATAAAAGTATAGGTCTTGTTTATGGAAATTATTGGAGATTAAATGAAAAAAATATAATAAATAAAAAAAAAATTGCTACCTCAAAAAAACTTCCTTCAGGAAAAATTACAGACGACCTACTAGAAGAATATTTTGTTGGTATCGGCACAGTCATGATCAGAAGAGAATATATAAAAGATGAAGACAACGTGTTTAACACAGAATTTGATATGTTGTCTGATATGGATTTTGTACTAAGATTTTCTAAGAAATATGAATTTGCATGTACGCAAAAACCTGTTCAGATCCACAGATTACATGATAATCAACTTCAATTAAAAAATTTCAATAAACAAGTGATCGAATATTCAGAATGGTATGAAAATTTAAAAAATTCGAATATTTTCGGAAATGAGAAAAAATTGAAAAATATAAAATATAGATCAGAATTTTTAAAAACTATTAAATTAATAAATGAAGGATCTTACATGAAAAGTTTCAAAAAAATTATCTTTTATCCCAATAATTTAGATAAAATAAAACTTCTCCTCATATTTTTATTCCCAAGAAAAATTTACGAAAGTATTTTATTTTTAAGATAATAATTGTTTCATGAAAAAACAGAAGTTAGCAATAATAAGTAATGAAAAAACTTATCAAAATAAAAGCAACTATTACTGTGATAATGTAGATATGAAATCAATTCCAGAAGGATTAAAAAAAAACTTTCATATCGAATTATTTGTAAGAAAATCAAAAAAAATTAGATCAGCACATAAAATAAATATAAAAAATATTATAATTTCCAGTGGTATTTTTTCTTATATTTATAAAGTTATTAAAAGTTCTAATTTAAATAACAAATACCTTATTATCTCTCTCTCACCTTATACTTTTGTGATGAGTATTTTGTTATTTATTCTTGGAAAAAAAGTATTCATTTATTTGAGAAGCGATGGTTACGAAGAATATAGGAATTTTTCAAAATATTTTGGTCCTTTTTTGTACCACTTTATGTTTTCATTAGCCTGCTTGAAATCTCAGTTAATTGCTTGTAGGTCAAAACTATTAAAAGGAAAAAAAGGAAAAATTGTTTCACCTTCTCAGCTAAATAAAAAATGGTTTAATAGGAGAAAAGCTCCTCAATTTAAAAAAATAAAACTTTTGTATGTTGGAAGATTAAGAGTTGAAAAGGGAATTTTTTCTCTAATAGAAATTATAAAAAAATTAAAATTTAATTATGAATTTACAATCGTAAATCCAGAAAAATTAAATAGTAATAAACTTAAAAATGAAAAAATTAAAATAGTTCAGTTTAATAAAAATCATGATAGCTTGATTAACATTTATGATAATAGTAATATTTTTATACTTCCATCTTTTACAGAAGCACATCCACAAGTTTTAGACGAGTCACTTTCAAGATTAAGGCCAGTAATTATCTTTCCTGAAATTTCACATGTACAAAGAAATAGGGAAGGAGTCTTTGTTGTTAAAAGAAATGCACAATCATTATCAAATAAAATTAATTTTATTTTAAAAAGATACAAAACTATTCAAAAAAAAATGCTTAAAAATAGATTGCCAACTAAAAATCTTTTTACGGAACAATTAAAAAATATTATCATTGATGCTTAGCAAAATTTTTACTTTTTTAAAAAGTCTCTACGATTCTGTTATTTGGTTTGAAATTAAAAATAATAAAAAAAATTATCGTCTTAAAGGAAATGAAAAATTTATTATAATAAAATCTAAAAATGACAGTAGACTTAAAATTTATAAAAACTATTTTAATGATTATCCATCTAAAAAAAAAAGATTATCGAGAGGATATATTTTTTTTGTTTTATCAAAAAAACATAAAACTAAATTAGAGATATTGTGTACAGGATGGTTATA
>MDSY01054435.1_pt1 | contig 11217 bp, 11 predicted proteins | sample 811131 | NCBI WGS metagenome assembly MDSY01 (sample SAMN05326643, study PRJNA326480) | marine metagenome | isolation source: seawater | place: Atlantic Ocean: South West | collected 2010
ATTTCTATGCTCTTTTGAAGATCTCGTTCATGTACTGTAAAGGTAAAATCATTAGCTCCACTCACCCCAACATTTTGAATAATCATATCTACATCAATATTTGCATCTGCAATTGGTCCTAGAATTTGATAAGCAGATCCAGGTATATCTGGGAATCCCCTCACACTTACTTCTGCTTCATCGCGATTAAAAGCAATACCTGAAATTATTGGACTTTCCATTTTTTCATCTTCCTCAAAAGTGATAATTGTTCCTTCTCCATGAGCATCAAAGCTAGATAAGACCCGAAGTTTAACTTTATACTTTCCAGCAAATTCAACAGATCGTGTCTGTAAGACCTTTGATCCTAAGCTTGCCATCTCAAGCATTTCTTCAAAAGTGATTGATTTTAGTCTTCTAGCATCTTTTACAATACGAGGATCAGTAGTATAAATTCCATCTACATCTGTATAAATCTGACATTCGTCTGCCTTAATTGCTGCCGCAATTGCCACTGCTGTAGTATCCGACCCACCTCTACCTAGAGTGGTAACATTCCCTTGTTCATCTACGCCTTGGAAGCCAGCAACGACAACAACATTTCCAGCATCTAAATCTTGTTTAATAGCTTTGTCATCAATCTTTAAAATTCTTGCTTTAGTGTGAGCTTGGTCAGTTAGAATTTTTATTTGATTACCAGAATAACTTTTAGCAGGTATACCTCTATTTATAAGAGCTAATGCAGTTAATCCAGCTGTTACCTGTTCACCTGTCGAGACTATAGCATCTAGTTCTCTTGGTTCGGGAGACCCCATCATATCTTCAGCAAGCCCTATTAACTTGTTTGTTTCTCCCGACATTGCTGATACCACAACAATGATTTGGTGGCCTTCTTTTTTAAATTTTTCAACTCGATCTGCCACAGCATTAATACGATCAACATTTGCTACAGAGGTGCCGCCAAATTTTTGGACTATTAAAGACATAAATTTATTTACTTAGATTTTTTTTAACATTCGACATTGCAGTGTCGATCATTGAGATATTAGTTCCGCCAGCCATTGCCATATTTTTTCTTCCCCCACCTTTTCCGTTAACTGACTCACCAAGATATTTTGCAATTTCACCTGCATCGATCTCATTTGTTAGATCATCTGATACACCTACAGCAAATGAGACTTTACCATCATTAATAGAGGCTAGTATTATAACGGCTGTTTCAAGTTTTTTCTTTAAATTATCAATCATTTCTCTAAGTTCATTTGGACCTTGATTATCTAGAGTTTTTGCTAAATAAGAAAATGATTTTATTTTTATAGTTTGACCTAGTAATTCATCTCCTTCAGAGCTTGCAAGCTTAGATTTCAATTGATTAATTAATTTATCATTGTCTTTAATTTGAATTAAAAGTTGTTCCATCTTCGTTATAATTTCATTTGGACTTGTATTTAAACATTTTGAGAGATTTTCTATCATAATATTTTTTTCTTTTAACATATTTAAAATATTGATACCTGATGTAGCTTCAATACGTCGAATTCCAGAGGATATTCCTGATTCAGATTGAATTTTAAATAAGCAAATATCCCCTGTTTTTTTGACGTGCGTCCCTCCGCATAGCTCTCGGCTATTTCCAATATCTAGTACACGCACTTTTTCCCCATATTTTTCACCAAACAGCATCATAGCTCCTTTTTCTTGAGCCTCTTTTATTTCCATTAGTCTAGTTTCAGTATTTTCATTTTTCATTATTTCATTATTCACGATGCTTTCAATTTGATTAATTTCATCAAGCGATAATGATTTCGGGTGAGAGAAATCAAACCTTGTTTTGACTGCCGATACTAGGGATCCCTTTTGTTCTACATGATCACCAAGTATAATCTTTAATGCTTTATGAAGAAGGTGAGTTGCCGAATGATTTCTTTTAATATTATCTCGATTTTCAGAATCAACATTAGCGCTTAATGTTTCATTTATTTTAATTGCTCCACTAATTACTTTCCCCCAATGTCCAAATACACCCTCTTTAATTTTATAGGTGTCTAAAACTTTAAATACTCCAGTTTTTGATTTTAGTACTCCAATATCACCAACCTGCCCGCCTGATTCTGCGTAAAAAGGAGTTTTATCTAGTATTACTAGACCTTCTTCATCCTTTTTTAGCTCAGTTACTAGCACGTCATCTTTGAATGTTGCATTCACCTTGGCTTGAGTTTCTGTTTTTTCATAGCCTATGAAAATAGTTGCTTCTCCACTGTAATCTAAGGAGACTTTATTTTTGAATTTCCCTGCTTCTCTTGCTCGATTTTTTTGAATGTTCATAGATACATGAAATTCATCTTCATTAATTTTAATACTTTTTTCTCTACAAATATCGGCTGTTAGATCTAACGGAAATCCATATGTGTCATGAAGTTTAAAAGCAAATTCTCCTGAAAGAATTTCTAATTTTTTACTTATAATATATTTAATTTCCTCTTCAAGACTGCTCATTCCATTTTCAATTGTTTCAAAAAAACGTTCTTCCTCTATCTTAATTTCACTCTCTATCTTTTTAGATTCTGAATCTTTTATTGGATATGCATCTCCCATCGTAGAATTTAATATGGGAACTAATTTATAAAAAAATGGGTTTCTAATTTTTAACTTATAACCGTGCCTAATTGCTCGACGAATTATTCTTCTTAGAACATATCCCCGTCCTTCATTTGAAGGGACAACACCATCATTAATTAAATATGTAGTCGCACGAATGTGGTCAGCTAGAACTTTTAATGATGGATGATTAAGGTCCTTAGTATTTGTAATTGAAGCGGCATTTTTAATAAGTTCTTGAAATGTATCAATTTCATAGTTTGAATGTACATTTTGAAGTATAGCCGTAATTCTTTCTAATCCCATCCCAGTATCAACCGAAGGTTTTGGTAGTGGATGCATTACACCATTTTCATCACGATTAAATTGCATAAATACTAAATTCCATATTTCTATAAAGCGATCGCCATCCTCATTCTTCGATCCGGGAGGCCCTCCTGCAATTTCCTTACCATGATCATAAAATATTTCGCTACATGGACCACAGGGCCCAGTATCCCCCATCATCCAAAAATTATCAGAAATATATTTAGTGCCTTTATTATCGCCAATACGAATAATTTTCTCATCTTTAAGGCCAATGTTATTTGACCAAATTTTGTAGGCATCTTCATCGTCTGCATAGATAGTCACTAGTAATTTTTCTTCAGGTATTTGATATATTTTTGTTAGTAGTTCCCATGCATAAGTAATAGCTTTTTCTTTAAAGTAGTCACCAAAACTAAAATTCCCCAGCATCTCGAAGAATGTATGATGTCGCGCTGTATATCCAACATTTTCAAGATCGTTATGCTTTCCTCCAGCTCGAACACATTTTTGACTTGATGCAGCTGTAACATAGTTTCTTTTTTCGAGGCCAAGAAATGTATCTTTAAATTGATTCATTCCTGCGTTTGTAAAAAGAAGTGTTGGATCTTCTTGGGGCACCAGACTGCTAGATTTGACAATGCAATGCCCCTGCTCTTTGAAGTAGCTTAAAAAAGTTGATCTTATTTGATGGCTAGTTAATTTTTTCATATATATTCAAATGACTTACCAGATAGAATTTTCTGGATAATAAATGGGTCAATTCCTCTCCCCTGAAGAAATCTTGTCTGCTTAGCTTTTTCTTCATTGCTACTAGGAAGATCTTTAAATTTTTTCTTCCATATTTCTTGCGCCAATAAAAACTCTTCTGATCTAATAGAGTCAATAGCATGACTAATAATCTGATCGTCTACTCCCTTTAATTTTAATTCATAGGCAATCTTTTTAATGCCAAATTTATTTTTCTTTGAGTAAATAAATTGTTCACTAAAACGCTTATCTGATAACCACGAGTTTTTCTCAAGCTCACTAAGCATATATTCAATATCATCTTTACTTATACTTAGAGATTCTGCATATGCTGAAATCTTTTTTTTAAGTTCAGCTTTGGAATATTCTCGTTTCCCTAAATAGTAAAGCGCTCTTTTTTTTAAAGAAATTAGTGGGGGTTGATTAGGTTTTATCAGTTTCTATTTTCCCCTCGTCTTTTTCTTCATCAGCTTCTTCACTAATTTCTTCGGCTTTAGTTAAGATCGAGTTATTACGAATCGCATCTTCTATTTCTTTTGATATATCTGGATTCTCTTTTAGATACTCACGGACATTGTCTTTACCTTGTCCAATTTTTTCTCCTTTATATGCATACCATGAGCCAGATTTTTCTATTAGATCTAGATTTACGCCCTGATCAATAATTTCACCTTCCAAAGAAATACCTTCTCCGTAAAGCACATCAAAAACTGCTTGCCTAAAAGGGGGTGCAACTTTATTTTTTACTACTTTGACTCGTGTTTCTGCCCCAATTATTTCATCGCCCTTTTTGATAGCACCAATACGACGAATATCTAACCTCACAGAGGCATAAAATTTAAGTGCATTACCACCTGTTGTAGTTTCTGGATTACCAAACATTACACCAATCTTCATTCGAATTTGATTGATAAATATAACCATAGTATTTGTTTTCTGAATAGTACCTGTTAGCTTCCGAAGTGCTTGGGACATCAGTCTAGCTTGTAACCCCATATGAGAATCACCCATATCTCCTTCGATTTCGGCTCTAGGAGTTAGAGCTGCAACTGAATCAATAACAATAATATCAACAGAACCACTTCTTACAAGCATCTCTGTTATCTCTAGGGCTTGCTCACCAGTATCTGGCTGAGAGACTAATAAATCTTCAATATTAACGCCTAATTTGGCAGCATATTGAGTATCAAGTGCATGCTCTGCGTCAATAAATGCTGCTGTCCCACCTATTTTTTGGAGTTGTGCGATGACTGATAATGTTAAGGATGTTTTTCCAGATGACTCAGGTCCATATACCTCTACAACTCGACCACGAGGTAATCCACCAATACCTAAGGCTATATCAAGTCCTAATGACCCAGTTGATACAGACTGAACTCCCTGCACTACTTGGGTACCATCCATTCTCATGACTGAGCCTTTTCCAAACTGCTTATCAATTTGCGCTAATGCTGAATCTAATGCCTTTTTCTTATTTTCATCCATTTCTTATGTGCCTTTTATTATGTGCTATTTAACGTCTAATTATTTCATATTTGAGGGTTCAAAGTAAGCATCAAGAGCTTATTTAATATAAATAGAACCGCTTTAATTCTAATCATACTTCTATCCCCAGGAAAACTTGCATGGTATTTGAAGATAATACTTTTTTTATTACTTATGGCGAAAAATACAGTACCAACTGGTTTTAATCCAGATCCACCATCTGGCCCTGCTATACCGGTAATACTAATACTTATATTACCTGCTCCATTGGCAAATGCACCAATTGCCATTTCATCTGCTGTTTCTTGGCTTACAGCACCATGTTTATCTAATGTTAACTCACTGATGCCTAAATAATCTATTTTGGCTTTATTGCTGTATGTAATAAATCCGTGCTCAAACCAAAGTGAGCTACCTGGAATATCTGTAATTGATTTTGCTAATAAACCTCCAGTACATGATTCAGCGGTAACTAATAAATAACCATTTGCTATACATTGTTTACCAAGAGTCTCTGAAAGTGAATAAATTTCTTTAGAGCACATAATCTGTTATTAAATAAATAATTAATGCCATTAACGCTGCAGCAATATCATCAATCATAATACCAAAACCACCTGAATACTTTTTTTCTAACCATGAGACAGGATATGGTTTCCAGATATCAAAGATTCTGAATAAGATAAATAAGTAAATTAGCTGATAAAAATTTGGATTAATTAAAACTAGTAATAAAAGAAAAGCAGCTATCTCATCAATTACAATGCAAGATGGATCTTTTTGTTTTAATGATTTACTGGTTACATTTGATGACCAAATACCAAGAAAAAAAATTATTACAACAAATAAAATCTGAAAAGAAATATCTATTTTATAAATTATTAAAAAAAAAGGAATAGCAACTAAGGTGCCTAGAGTGCCAGGCGCTTTTTTATGCAACCCAGAACCGAAACCTAGAGCTAGCATATGATGGATGTTGCTAAGTAGAAAATTTTTATCCAGCAAAGTGGTCATATCCTTTTCCTTTGTAATCTAAAACTTCTCCATTTGACTTTATGATAGTTATATTCTTAGTTTTAGTCATTGACCCTATATTGCTCATTTTAATTTGATTGGCAACTGAAAATTCAATTATTTTTTTATAGCTACTTTTTGGAGCAGTAAGTAATAATTGATAATCATCCCCCCCACTTAATACCAAGGAATAATCTTTATTTTTTCTTATCCATTGAGGCATAGGGATACTTTCTATAAAAATATTTGCTCCTAATTCTGATTTATTTAAAATATGGTTTAAATCAGGAACTAGTCCATCCGATAGATCAATTGCACTATTACATAACGCTGCTAGTATGCTTATATCAGCCTTAATTGGTAAAGGCTTTTCTAATGCTTTTATTGCATTATTTATTAGGCTTTTAGGCGCGTTAAAGTTATTATTTTTAAATTTTAAACCCAATGAAGCAAGCCCCAACTCTCCTGTTATCCAGATATCATCGTTTAGTTTTGCATTACTTCTAAGGAGCACATTTTTTTTTAATACCTCTCCAATAATACAAATACTGATAGATAAGCTACCTCTTGAAGTATCACCACCTATTAATTCAACCCCGTAATTTTTAGCACATTTAAAAAATCCTTTGGAGAACTTTTTAATCCATAACTGGTTAGCTGATGGAAGAGATATGGACAAGAGTGCGTATTTTGGGTTTCCTCCCATTGATAAAATATCAGACACATTTACTGCTAAAGATTTCCACCCTAAATTTTCTGGATCCGTATTTGATATAAAGTGGGTGTCAATATTAAGTGTGTCTTGGGATACAGCCCAAAACTCTTTTTTATTTTTCTCAAATAATGCAGCATCATCTCCAATACCTAAAAAAATTGAGGATGGCGTTTTTTGAAAAATTTTCTCAATAATCTGAAATTCTTTTAACATAAGTGCTTTATTTATTTTTTGGCCTGAATGATTTCACTACAGATTCATTTGTATCTATGAATGGAGCCCCTATTAAATCTAAACAATATGGAATTGCCGAAAAAATTCCTGGGACAATTATATTATTATGCTCATCTTTTAAACCTTCTAGAGTCTGTTGAATTGACTTTGGTTGGCCCGGAAGGTTAACTATTAGAGTTTTACGCCTAATAACTGCAGTTTGTCTGGAGAGTATTGCTGTAGGAACAAAATTTAGACTAATTTGACGCATTTGTTCCCCAAATCCAGGCATCACCTTGTCGCTAACACTCAATGTTGCTTCAGGTGTAATGTCTCTTGGAGATGGCCCAGTCCCACCTGTCGTAAAAATAAGATCGCATTTTTTTACATCTGAAAAAAGAATTAATGTTTTTTTTACAAGGTCAATCTCATCATTAATTAGAGAGGATTCTAGAGTAAATTCATCAATTAATGCTTTCTTTAACCAATTAGTGAGGGAGGGAACACCTTGGTCCCTATAAATGCCTGCTGATGCTCGATCACTTATTGAAATTAAACCAATTTTAATGAATCTTTTTTCCAATTTTTTTGTCTCTTGTGTAATTATATAAATAATCTTATCACCTTCATGAAGGAACACTATGCTTAAATCAATTGCTTCATATTTTTTTCTTGCTTTGTTTTTTATTTCATCTTCTATGGCAGCAGAAAATATCTTCGAGAAAAATTATCAATCACAGAGCCCTAAAGGTTTTAAATCATTTTCTGAAAATCCTCAGCCTAAAGTTATGAGGGGATGGGAAAAAGAATCAGATAATATAAAAATGCTAGAGAATGGATTTGATTTAATGGGGACTTCCGGCTTTGTTGGCAAAAATGTACCTCCAAGCGTAGCTTTTAAACATGCCAAAAAAATTAAAGCAGATATGGTTTTGATATACGACAGACAAATTAATGAGAATACGCGTGCTTCACAAATTCAAAAAGCTAGAGCAAAAGCTAGAGAGGCTAATCGGATTCAGAAAAAAGGAGAGATAACTGAAATTACGATTACTGAGGAAGACCTTGCTGATTCAAATGCTAAATATGATTTCTATCTAACTTACTGGGTAAAATTACCTAAGCCTACATTTGGCACGCACTTTATTAAGCTATCTGACTCAGATGATAATAAAGGCATACAGGTAATTGCAGTTATTAAGGAATCTGCAGCTGAGGCTGCTGGAATCAAAAGGGGTGATAATATTATCTCTGTTAACGGGGCCGAAGTGAATTCACCTGATGATTTAATTAAGATCATCCAAAAAAATAAAGGAAAATCAATAAATGTTGCTTTTGAAAGAGGGGGGGAGTCGATTAAAGTTTCTGTCTCATTGTAATTTATTGACAATAGCCTTAATTGCTTGAAAGAGTTGCCTGTATGATTTAGGTGGTTTGTTTAAAGCTTTTTCTTTTGAACTGTTTTGAATGAGCTGTCTAATGGTTTGATTTTCAGAAGATGGATGCAAAGATATAAACTCAGTGATTGATTCCTTATCGCTAATAAGCCTATCTCGCCATTTTTCAATATAATGATCTAGCTGAATTTCTTTTTGGGAGTTTGTTCTTAATTGTTCCATTACAATATGTGCTTCTGTTAAATCAATTGCTCGCAAAAGCTTTCCTAAATATTGGACTTGTCTTTTTTTTGCAGGATTCGATTTGATGGCTTTAAGATCATATATCGCTTGCTGAATATTTTGAGGAAAGCTAAATTTTTTGATTTCCTCAATGCCCATCTCTGAGATATATCGACCAAGCGCTTGAATTTTCTTAGAGTCTTTTTTTAGTTCAGTTTTACTTACTATGTTAGGCTCTATAGGATCCATCTTTGCGTTTAAATACCTTTTTGCAACCAAGTTTCGGTATCATATCATTTTTAACTAGTTTTTTTATGCAAACTCAGATCTTAAATTTTACACATTCGAAGCTCTCAGACCTAATTAGTAAAGCTTTGGAAGCTGCTAAAAGTAATGGCGCTACAAGTGCGGAAGCTGAAATTAGTGTTGCAACCGGTAAGAACGTTTCTGTTCGGCTTGGCAATCTCGAGACGGTAGAACATAACAATGATAAGAGCTTATCATTAACCGTTTATATTGGTCAGCGCCGAGGTGTTGCATCAACTTCTGATTTTAGTAGCAACGCTATAGATGACTGTGTCAATGCCGCATGCCAAATTGCAAAATATACATCAGAAGATAAAGCATTTGGCCTCCCTGAAAAATCACAATTTGCAACTAATGTTAAAGATCTGGATTTGTTTCATCGGTGGGACAAAGACGAATCAATAATGATTAATAAAGCACTATCCTGTGAAGATGCCGCTCTTTCTTTTGATGGGAGAATAGAAAATTCTGAGGGTGCGCAGATGAGCAATACTGAGGGGATGTTTGTTTATGCAAACTCATCTGGGTTTATAGGTGGATTTCCCTCATCAAGGTTTTCATTGGGATGCTCTATTGTTGCAAAAGATAATAAAGGAATGCAAAGAGATAGCGCGTATAGTTCAGTTAGATGTTTTAGTGACCTTAAAGATCCTAGGTTAATAGGTCATGAAGTTGCTCAGCGTGTCTTAAAAAGACTTAATTCTAAGACTATTAAAACAGGTAAATACCCAGTTATTTTTGAGGCTCCAATTGCAACTTCTTTTATTTCTAGTTTAGTATCTGCAATATCTGGAGGAAATTTGTACCGTGAAACATCTTTTTTATTAGGATCTGTTGGTTCAAAAATAGCCTCTGAGGTACTTACAATTTTTGAAGATCCATTTTTGCTTAGGGGAAACGCAAGTACTTATTTTGATGATGAAGGAGTAAGTGTTAAGCCCAGAATTTTAGTTGATAAAGGTGTATTAAACGGTTATCTCTTATCAACCTATTCTGCTAGGAGGTTAAATATGCAGAGTACTGGAAACGCTGGAGGCCCTCATAATCTAATTGTTCAGCCATCTGACAGTGGACTAGAGGAATTAATAAGTAGTATGGGAACAGGTTTGATTGTCACAGAACTTCTTGGTCATGGAGTTAATATGGTGACTGGAGACTATTCTCGAGGAGCAGCAGGTCTTTGGGTGGAGGCGGGAGAAATAAAACATGCAGTTGAAGAGATAACAATTGCCGGAAATTTAAAGGCGATGCTCAATAATGTTGCTGCTGTTGGAGGCGATACTTATGAAAATAGTTCTAAATATACAGGGTCAATCCTAATAAATGAGATGATGATTGCCTCAAATAACTAGTCTACAAAACTAACCTTTTCATTATAATCTTTGTCTAAACTTTCAATACTTACTTGTTCATCTATGTAAGGTTCAAAACCAGAGTCAGCGGTGTCTTCATAATCAATTTCGCTAGTAGATTTATCATTAACAAGTGCTTCTCTATATTGCAAGTATGCATCTCTTTGAAAAGCATATGGGTCTAATGAAGCACTGCCTAAAATATCAGATGCATTGATAAGCTCTGCGCGTTTATCAATAATCTGGACTATTCTTATTTGGTTTCGGGTTCGAACATCGTCTACATAGCTAATTGGATCAAACAAAATCGTGTCTGTAGCTAAGCCTGCTCCATCCCTAAGAGAAGATGGCCCTAGAAAAGGGAGAACTAAATATGCTCCATGACCAATACCATAATGACCAAGAGTTTGCCCAAAATCTTCTTTTCTTCGTTCACCACCATTAATGGTATGAACATCAATAAAACCTAAAATACCTATTGTAGAATTTAATAAAACTCGACCTGAATCATGAACTGCAAGATCTATTTTTAACTGGAGTACATCATTTATTACTGTAATAACATCACGAATATTGTTATAAAAGTTATTCACCCCTTTAACGGCAAAATTTGGCATAACTGCTTTGTAGCCTTTTGCTACTGGTTTTATAACTGCTCCATCAACTGCCTCATTGAAGCCGTATACTGCACGATTCAATCCCTCAAAAGGATCATTATCTTCTGTTGTAAATGCTATAGCTGGAGTAAAGAAAGCTAATATTAAAATGTATTTGATTAATTTTTTCATATATAGTAATTATTATCCCAGAGTGTTGTATTTAAGTCTATAAGTAATAAAAACTTGACCCCTACTTAGTATTATTTGTTGTTTTTATACAA
>MDSY01123445.1_pt1 | contig 11217 bp, 1 predicted proteins | sample 811131 | NCBI WGS metagenome assembly MDSY01 (sample SAMN05326643, study PRJNA326480) | marine metagenome | isolation source: seawater | place: Atlantic Ocean: South West | collected 2010
ATCAATTACTGCGCAATTTTTTGGATGGTTTGGTTATTCATTTAAGAGGTCCCATGGATAAAAAAGCGACCTAATTTAATAAAATTGTTTCAAACCCGCCTGTGTTTCCTAAATGGCGGTTTAGTTGATCAAACATACCGCATGCGACTATTAAAATTATTATTGTGGCTTAGGTGTATATATTTTATTATGTAATTTTGCTTTTCAAATAATTTATTTACTTTTGAACCTTTGTTTTCATTTGATTTTTTTTATTTAAAAAACCAGTTCACTAAAAAGTGTCTTGTTTATTTAATCAAACCTATAAAACTCCCTAAAATGAATTTTTATCAAAAATCTAGTTATTTTATTTTATTTTTCTTTATAATTAACTTTTTGCAAATTCAAGCGCAGTCGACAACAGCCCCCACATTAACAAGTCCAGAATGTGATGTAGCTCGTGTTCATCCAAATATGCCTTGTCAAATGATGCCTGGTGTGGTTGGTTTTAAGAATCCATGTACTTATAATGGTTGTTTATTTAGCATTGAGGGATTTTCGCCCTGTTATACAGGTGATATTTTGGACAATGATGAAGATAATGATCAAATATGTGATGATGATGAGGTTTTTGGTTGTACAAATGAAAACGCTACAAATTACAATCCATCAGCTACAGAAGACGATGGAAGCTACTGTAATGAAATTATAGCTGGATGTATGGATCAAACTGCATGTAATTTTAAATTAAGTGCAAATTATTCTGATGGCACTTGTATTTTTGTACTAAATCCTTGTGAATCTTGTTCAGGTGAACAAGATGGGACGGGTAAGGCACAACTTTATGATAGTGACGGCGATGGTTATTGTGATATTGGTTCAGGGTTATTCCCTCAAGAAATTGTGGGTTGTACGAATACAGCAGCTGTATCTACTAACTATAATTCGACTGCAACAGATGATGATGGCTCATGTATTCTCAGTAATGATGATATATATATTAATACTATAGAATATAGGGATGTTTCAGGAGATATTAAATTAACTTGGAACAGTGAAATAGGTAACCCAAAAATCGGTAATTATACTATTTCAAGAAGACTTGTTGGAGAGCCGTGGGAGACAGAGCTAGGGTCAGGCCCTAATAATTGTTCAAATTCATCTATTAAATGTGAGGGGAATATTCAATATTTTGTTGATGATAGACCAGTTATAAATTGCAAAACATATGAATATAAGGTTGAAACAATTGTAGGGGATTTTTCTACTGTAGAACCTAACATTAATGATGTTAATATTAATATAGAAATTCATGATACTTGGGTTAATGAATCATCAATTATTGAGACTAAAAAGCTTACAACTTCAAAAGGGAATTTTAAAAATAGGATTGAATTAAGTTGGGCTAACAATAATAACCTTATTGTCACTACTTTTCAGGTATTCAGAAGAGTTCTTAGTGATGTTTACAATAATCAATTTATTTTAATAGGTGAAACTAGTCCGTCTATACACCATTTTACAGATTACAATGCAGAAGCAAATATTATTTATGAATACTATATTAATGCGATTATCCCTTCTTGTTTAAATGGGGATGAACAGGAAGATGTTAATTCCGGATTTATATCCAATATTTCAACAGGGTTTAGAACACCTTATTCTAATATACATGGGCAAATTACTTATGATGGTACTGCTGCCGTAGAAGATGTTGAGGTATTTGCTTCATCAATGAGCTCTTTGGAGAATTATTCAATCCTTTTAGACGGTACAAACAATAACGTGTCTTCTTCAGTTTCTGACCCTATGTATTCATTTATGGCATGGATTAAACCGGATTTTACTTTAAATAGCCCAATGACAGTGTTTAGCGGTTCCGGATCCAATACTGACTCAGCCTTCGAAGTGATGATTACTTCAGATAGTAAGATTAAGGTAGGCTCCATTGAAAGTACTGAAGTTTTATCAGATGCATGGAACCACTTGTCTATTAGTTCCAATACCTCAAAATTAATTGTTTATTTAAATGGAGAAGAAATAATTTCTATAAATGAAAGTTATGCCCCTTCAACAATCGGTATTGGTGATAATTATTTGGGTTTGATTGATGAGGTTTCTTTTTGGAATAGAGAACTTGAAAGTTTTTTTATTACGCAGAATTACAATAAATTTCTTTTGAGAGAGCAAGATGGGCTTGTAGCGTATTATCACTGTGATGAGTCTGTTGGTCAATTTATCTATGATGCTTCTATGAATGAATTAGATGCTTTTAATGGAAATCATAAGCAATTGAGTAACTATAATTCTAACTTTAGCTCAGATACCCCTTCGAATGAACAGCTAAAGTATAGCTCCTATTCAGACGCCAACGGCCTTTACAGTATTAGAGAAATCCGCTTCTCAAGCATTGGTTCAAATTTTCAGATTACGCCAACAAAAAAAGCTGTTTATGGATTAGATGAATCATTAAACAATATATTAAAGGAGCCTGCTCATGAATTTGCACCAACTTATCTCTCTGCATTTATAGGAGATGGTGCAGAGAATCTTTCAAATTATAATTTTTCTGACATCTCATCATTTGACCTTTCAGGTTATGTATATTATTTGGACCCAAGTAAAACAGATGGAGAAAATTGTACCGATTCAAATGAAGACGAAACATTTGTCTTATCAAATTCTATATATATTGAAGATTGTAATACAATTTTGTCAAACACCATTCCTGGTAATATCGAAATAGATAAAGTAGGTGTAGAAGGCGCATTTATTCTTGTGGATAAGGAGCCTGTATATGATCAAGATGGTAATCAAGTTACGACTAATTCAGAAGGAGAATTCTCATTGAGAGTTCCCATAGGTATGCATGAAATATCTATTGAAAAAGATGGACATTCTTTTGTTAGTAGTATATGGAATACTTCAGATCATCTTTCTGTTACAGTAAATGAAAACACCCCAGAGTCTGAAGTTAGAAGATTGTATAATTTTATAGAGCCAAAACAAGGTTTAACTTTTTATAACAATACTAAGAAAAGATTGGTAGGTCGTGTTTGTGGTGGAACAACAGAAGCTAATAAACCTTATAATGGAAGCTCTGTAAATAATATAGGACAAGCTATTTTCACCCTTAAAAATGAGGGTACAGAATTTCACTCAGTAGAAATAATTACTGATCCTCTAACTGGAGAATATTCAGTAGATTTATTACCCATTTCATATTTGGTTAAGTATGATGCAACAGCTGGTCGCTTATTTAAAGTGCCTTCTGCAGAATTTGATAATGAAAATGCTGTAGAGAACTTTTTTTATTATGATATGGGTAACGGCCAAGGCTATCCTTTTGGACTTATTGACTTAGATCAAAACAGTAATCATCAGTATTATCCTCAAGCGTACTATGATAGTATTGTTACCATTACAGAGATCAATAACTATGGCAACACATTAATACTAAACCCAGATCCTACTAACATTAATGAGGGCAATTACTCAGACTCTATTACTAGACTTTCGGATTCTGTTTTACAAGAGTATTATGCTTTAATCAATAACCCTAACAGTATAGAAATTCGTGAGAATGCAACATTGGATGATCCAGATGATTATTATAAGTACCCTCATTTGTTTGGCATAAATCAGACAATAAATCACTCAACAGTATTAGCCTGGCACTCCAACTCAACTGAATATGATTGGGCTGAAAATTTTGTATTCCGAGTTACTCCGACTATTACTTATTATTCATCTAAATATGACCACGATGGAGACAGCACTACCGATTCGTTACCAATATTAGGAGAGCCTATATACATAATAGAAAACACTATATGGGATGAATCAACTTCAGAATGGGTTGATGCCCCTAATGTAGAAATCCCTTTAATTAATGCAGATTTTTCGGGTGATAGTATATACCTCATGGAAATACCGGTATTTAATAAAGATAAAACTTATCAAATTAAGACACGTGTACAAGAAATATATAAAAGATACGACAGCGGTGAAGAAATCGCTGTATATATAAATCCTGTAAATGTAGGGACTCTATCATTGGATGATGGAAGGAATTCCAACGAATACCCAATGTCGTCATCTGAAACTGTAATTCCCTTTGTTGCTATGGAGGTTAATATCTCTTTGAATGGGGAATCTTCTTTTGAGAAAAATTTCACTTTGACGTATCTTGATGGAGTTACATCTGTAAATGATGATCAATATTATTATGTTCTTGGATCACAAGTGGATGAAGGTTTAAATTTCTTTTCGTCTGGTCCTGAAGTAGTAGAAATGGTACTTAGAGACCCTCCTGGTGATGAATCTTATTCTTACATTGAATCTGGCTCTAGCTCCATAAATTCTGTACAGGTAAAATCTGCAGGAGATATAGTAACTGATCATATTGAAAAAGATATAAATTTAGGTACTACATTGAGTATTGCTATTCCTCTTGGAGGGCCAATATTAACCACAGAAATTATAGCGAATACACAAATTGATTTAACTTTTGAATCCATAATTGATACTACAGAAACAAACACTTTTGAGAATGCAACAGGTCTAACTTATAGAACTACTTCTCAAGAGTTTAATATTGGGTCTGGCGGCGATTTATATATTGCCAACAACTACAATATTGTGTATGGAACAAACAAATCCTTAAGGTTCATGAAATTTGATGAATGTGCTAATCAGGGAGTTATTTGTTTAGGAGAGACCTCAGATTCATTATCAGTCTTAGGTTTTGATGAAGGAGCGGAAGAGATTATTACTATAGCCGATGTAGATTATGCACTTGGAACTAAGGTTGGTTTGGAAATCGTTCCAGTAGGATTTAGAACCAAGACAGTTTACGATCAAAATCACATTGTTAAGACCTTAATTCCTACTTTAGAATGGATTAGAAACACCTATTTTGGAATTGAAGAGGTTTATGTGTTTAGTGCAGATTCTTGTTACAATAATGAAGCACATGAATTATATCACAAAGATACTAACCCAAATCCTTGCTATACTTATAACGCAGCAGCAGATGTATCTGCTTCTTATGAATTGCCCTCCAATGTTTTTGAAGACATTAATATTGCAGACTATATACCTTCGGCTTTTGTAGGCCTTGTTGAAGAGGCCTTGTATGAAAGTGGCGGAAGTTTTACACAAGGAACTCAGGATGCTATGACAGTTATAGTTGAGGCTGTAGAAGCTGGAACTAGTGTGCTTAATGCCATTGGTATGATAACTGACTCACCATTTTGGGCTGATTTCAATGAAATTATTGGTGCTCAAAACCTCCTAGTAGGTATGCAAACATTTAAGTCTGAAGTGATTGATGCGGCTTCCGAAAATGTAGATGATTTTACTGGTGGATTGGCAAATTTGATATCGATACTAGACGGTATGAATCATACCTTACCTGCAGATAAGGTTCTTTTTTACAATCAACAAATTAGTTTATGGGAAGGAGCTGTTGAAGCAAACGAAAAGGACAAGGCTAGTATTTTTGATGATTCAGGATCTCAAAACGGATTTGCCCCATTTAGCACAGAAACTTTTGGGCCAGATCAAAATTACTCTTTTAGTGCTGGAAATGTGATTGAAGAAACCTATAGAGTTTCAGAAACAACTACAGTTTTAAATACAGTTAACTTTACTATTGATGGGGGAATTGCCTTTGAAATTGGAGGTAAAATCAATGGTTTTGGTGGCTCATATCAAGACAATATTCCAATTACTTTTGAATTAGACAAGAAAACCAGTGCTACTGATAGTAGCTATATGGGCTTTGGTTATGTGCTAAGTGATAATGATGAGTCGGACTATATCTCTGTAGATGTTAAAAAATCTAATTCTGGTTGGGGTCCAATTTTCAGAAAGCGTGCTGGGCTTACTATGTGTCCTCATGAAGGTGAAGAACCATTCTTGTATTATGTACACGATTCTCTTTCTACTGATGGAAGTGTATTCTCACCTGCAACTCAAGCTCGTGAAGTTCCTGGTATCGATATTGAGCCAAAAAATATTTCAGGAGTTCCAGAAACTCAAGCGGCTGTCTTTACCTTAAATTTGACTAACAATTCTGGAGCAATGCAAAACATGGTATATACGCTTATGGTAGATGAGGCTAGTAACCCCTATGGAGCAGTTTTAAAAATTGACGGTCAATCTGTTCATAGAGATATTATGGTTCCTTATGGAGAGACTATAAACAAAACCCTAACTGTGGAAAAAGGTCCAGAGGAATTAGATTATACTGGTGACGATAGACTAGGCCTAATACTAAGGTCTTCTTGCCAGTATTCTTATGGAACTTCAAACGTGCCAGATATTGCAGATACTATATATTTAGCCGTTTCATTTCAGGCAGGTTGTTCAGAAATATCTATTAATAAGCCAAGTGATGCCTGGATATTAAATAAGTCTTCGGAAGATGATACTACATTTACAAGCACTGTAAATATCTTGACCATTAAATTGGATGACTATGATTGGAATTATTATAGCTTAGAGGATGTAATTCTTCAATATAAAAAATCTACAGAACCAGAAGGTGCATTTAATATGATTGAGACCTTTATTAAGGTTGAAGAAGGTGTTATATTAGGAGATAACGATACCGAACTGTCATTAGGGTCTGTAAATTTAGGTTGGGATATGTACAATTTAGAAGATGGAGATTATGACATTCGTGCCTATACAAATTGTGGGGTAGCTTCATTTACTTCAGAAGTTCATTCTGGGCATAAAGACAGTAGATTACCTGAGCCTTTTGGTTCAGCTCAACCTGCAGATGGAATCCTATCTCCCAACGATGAGATTCAAATGAACTGGTCAGAGTCATTAGATGAGAATCGTTTTTACTCTCAGCAGACCAATATAACTATGAGTGCCATAAAGAATATGTCTGAAGTTTCTCATGACGCATTTGTATATATGGATTCTGGATCTTCATTAGAGATTCCTTATGGATTAAATATTCAACACAGTTCATTTACTGTGGAGATGTGGATTAACCCAAAAACTACCGGAACTATTTTCCAACAAGGGTATGACAATAATCGATTGAGTCTGTTTTTAAACGAAGACAGTACTCTAGGGATTCAATACGAAATTGCTGGAGAGATTATTTCTGCAAGTTCGCAGACTACTTTAGCTTTAACAACAGAGGCTGCAGATGCATGGCAACATGTAGCGTTTGTTTTTGATAATGATCAAAAGACGATTTCATTTATCATAAATGGTACTTTGGTTCATATTGATGACTCTACACCTTTCTTGTGCGATTATATTGGCGAAGGTCCTATTTCTATTGGTGGGAGCACTTATCAAGGTGGGCTCCACGAGTTAAGGGTTTGGTCAACAAATAAATATGCTACTAGTATTTACCAAACATTAGGAATTAAAATGTCTGGTAAAGAAGCAGGTATTAAAGGATACTGGCCGATGGACGAACTTTATGGAAACCCTAAAGACCTTGCCCGATCACGACATATGAATGTAGAGGCAAATTGGGCCGTTGCTAAAAAAGGATTTGGCTACGATTTCTCAAGTAATTTAATCTTAAACGCTCCTTTTGGAACAAAAGCTTATGAAGCAACAGATGATTTTACCATGGAATTTTGGTTTAAATCTATTGGTGTAGATGAGTGTATGGTTTCCTCAGGTTCTTACAAAACAGAACTAGAAGTTGGAAACCTAAATGCTTGGTCTATAGGTCTAGATAATGAAGGTCGTATTTCTATTGATCATAACTTAAATAATGGAAGTACTTTACTAATGAACTCAAGTGAGCAATTTAACGATAATGTATGGCATCATCTTGCCATTGTTAAAAATGCAAAATCTGCTACTACCTTATTTTTGGATGGCATAGAACAGGCAAGTTGTTCTTCAGAATTGACTAGAGGATTTGGAAGTCCACAGTTGACTCTTGGAGCTAAGCAGTACAAAAATTCAGCTTCATTTGAATATTCAAATTACTTTACTGGAAAAATGGATGAACTTAGGTTGTGGCATCTCAAAAGAACCATCTCTCAATTAAATCGATACCAAAACATTCGTTTGGATGGTACTGAGCTAGGTTTAGATGCTTATTATCCATTTGAGCAGTATGAAATTGCTCAAGGGGTTTCTCTATTAACAGCTAGCTATTCAGATAATTCAGACACATTGAATCTTATGTTAGATTCAACATCAATTGAATCCTATGAATCATCTGACCTTCCACTAGTAAGAATGAGTAATCCATATTTAGATGTTTTCCATAATTCACTGGTAAATCAAGATCAAACTCTACTTACTATAACAGAAGATTTAGCCAATGTGGAAGGAACAGTCGTGGATGTAACCATGGATAACCTGTTTGATTTGTATGGCAATAAAGCCAATCCAGTAACTTGGTCTTTCTTTGTAGATAAGAATCAATTGGTTTGGGATGAAAATCTTATTTCTATTGAAAAAGCATTAGGAGAGTCTGTTGTTTTTGAAACTAACATTGTCAATCAAGGAGGTTCTGTAGAAATCTTTGAAATTACCAATCTACCAAGTTGGTTAAGTGCATTTCCAAGTCAAGGACTACTAGATCCTAATTCTTTTACAGCGATTCAATTTGAAATAAATGAAACGTTGTTTATAGGTGATTATAGCGAACAAATTATTTTAACGGGTAATAACGGAGTATCGGAGTTGTTGAAACTAGAGCTCAATTTAGAAGCTGTACAACCAGAATTCGCAGTAAACTCTGAAGGCTACCAATATGACATGAACTTTATAGGAAAAGTATCTGTAGACGGTATTCGCTCGCGTGATGAATTAGATGTTCTTGTAGCTTATGTAAATGAGGAGCCAAGAGGAATTTCTAGTCCTATGTATATTGACGAGTATGATGCCTATTTTATTTTCATGACGGTTTATTCGAACGAAGCATTGGGAGAGGAAATAACCTTTAGACTTTGGGATGCAAGTGAAGGTAAAATTCAATCTAAAGTAAAAATAAACCAGGAAGAACAGATTTTATTTTATGACGGAAGTATTGTTGGTGACTTGACAACTTTGGCAGCTTTTGAAGCTGACAATACCTTGCGTCAAGAGATTTATTTGGCTGAAGGTTGGAATTGGTTATCTCTAAATTTAGATGCTAATGATGAAGCTGAAATAGCTGAGATATTGATTCCTACAGTAACACATAATTTAAATGAATCTGGAATAAACGTCTTTAAAGGAAAATATGCATTTACCCAATATGCAGAATATTATGGATGGATAGGTTCTATGTCGACTTTAAAATTGGGAGATATGTATATGATGAAAATTGCTGCAGAAGACACTTTAGTTTATGAAGGGATTCCTGTAGATTTAAGTAATCCGGTTTATAATATTGCTATTGAAGAAGGTTGGAATTGGATTGGTTATTTAGGACAACGACCACTAGGAATCAATGAAGCTTTATCTAGTGTTAATTCGACTTCTGGCGATCTTATAAAAAATAAATCAAGCTTTAGTATCTTCGCATCAGAATCTATAGGTTGGCTAGGAACACTTGATATTATGAAAGAAGGTGAAGGTTATATGTTGAAAACTGCTGAAGATCACACGCTAATTTATCCAGAGAGTAGCTTGTATGGTTCTGGTAGTTATAGAATTGACGGCAACCAGTATACTGAAGATTATTGGGCAGTAGATCCTAACAAATACGAAGGATCCATGACTATTATTGCACAGATAAACCATGCTGATTACTTGAATCCTAATTCAGAGAATATATTAGGGGCATTCAAAGGAATGGAATGTATGGGGAATATTAGTGCTACTCCTATAGATGCAGAAAAATCTCTATACTTCATTACCGTTTATGGAGAGACAGAAGATTTTATACAGTTTGAGTATTACGATGAGCAAAAGGATAAAACGTATCAAACAGAAAACAGCTTAGTCTTTGTAAATAATAGTAATGTTGGTAGCATAGATGAGCCTTATATAATTCAAATAGACGTAGAAGCACAAGATGCTGGAGTCTATTTTGATTGTATGGTATATCCAAATCCATTTAATGAACTATTTGTCTTAGAATACATGCTTGAGCAATCACAAGAAGTTGAGATTGTAATTTATGATGTGATGGGACGATTTGTGAAGAAGATATCTAAGGGTCTATTCAAGTCAGGACTTCAAAATCATACGATTGATGCTTCTGAACTGAATAAAGGATATTACTTTATCGAAATTAATTATGGTGAAATATCTCATCGCAAATCAATTATTAAATCATAAGTACAAGAAAAAATGAACTATCTAATCAAAATAACAACGTTTTTGTTCCTTGTATTTTCAATGAACTATTGTCAAATTCAAGCGCAGTCGACAGCAGCCCCCTCATTAACAAGTCCAGAATGTGATGTAGCTTTTGTTCATCCAAATATGCCTTGTATGGTTATAGGAATAATTGGTTTTATGAATCCATGTAGTGATTGGAATTGTCAGTTCACATTCAATGAGCCTCTATTTTCGCCCTGTTATACAGGTGATATTATTGACAATGATGCAGATAATGATCAAGTATGTGATGATGACGAAATAGCAGGATGTCAAAATGAAATAGCTTGTAACTACGATGTTTCTGCAACTGATGCATCAGGTTTGTGTGAATATGCAGTAGTAAATTATGATTGTGGTAATGTGTGTATAAACGATGCCGATTTAGATGGTGTATGTGATGAAAATGAGGTGCTTGGATGTCAAGATTCTACAGCTTGTAATTATGACTTAAATGCAACAGATGCTGCAACTTGTAGTTTTTCAACAGATTTAGACAATTGTGCATCGTGTTCCGGAAATCAAGATGGAACTGGATTTATTGTTAATAACGATCTAGATAGCGATGGAATTTGTTTTGAAAATGAAATAGATGGTTGTACAGACCACTCTGCTTTTAATTTTAATCCCTCATCTACTGAAGATGATGGTTCTTGTTATTCTGTAGTAGAAGGGTGTATGGATTCTACAGCATTTAATTTCAATGATTTGGATTATGATAACTTCTCGGATTCTCTAACTGGAGTCTTAGGGGTAGATATCAATACAGATAATGGCTCTTGTTATAGTGTAGTAGAAGGGTGTATCGATACTACGGCGTTTAATTTCAATGATTTGGATTATGATAACTTCTCGGATTCTCTTACCGGAGAATTAGGGATAGATATCAATACAGATAATGGCTCTTGTTATAGTGTAGTAGAAGGA
>MDSY01073840.1_pt1 | contig 11215 bp, 8 predicted proteins | sample 811131 | NCBI WGS metagenome assembly MDSY01 (sample SAMN05326643, study PRJNA326480) | marine metagenome | isolation source: seawater | place: Atlantic Ocean: South West | collected 2010
ACAATGACTGAAGGTAACTTGGTTGCATGGCTAAAAGCGGAAGGTGATACAATTTTACCTGGTGAAGTTATTGCTGAAATAGAAACTGATAAAGCTACCATGGAAGTAGAGGCAGTAGATGAAGGAGTTTTAGGAAAGATTCTTGTCGAAGCTGGAACTGAGGGTGTCTCGGTCAATGCTGCAATAGCTATTTTGCTTGAAGAAGGTGAAGATAAATCATCAATAAAAGATAACGCTTACAGGTCCGATCAGATAGAAGTTAAAAATACACAGAATTCAGAGAAAAAGAGCGAGGGACAGCCGGATATAAATGAACCTAAAAAAGGTAAAGTAGTTTCAGAAAATACAAAAGCGCCATTAGGTAAAATTCAATCACCACTTATCGCAAATCAAGATGACGTGCGTGTCACAGCCAGTCCACTTGCCCGTCGTATGGCTGAGCATGCAGGATTGGATTTGGCTAAAATTTCTGGCAGCGGACCCAATGGGAGAATTATCAAGGCTGATATTGATCAGGTCTTGTCACAGGATAACGCTTTAAAACTGCCCCCTGTGAGCACAGTAACTAGTCCGAGCATTGAGCCTAGTGCCCAATATGACGCTATTCCAAATAATTCTATGCGAAAAGTCATTGCTAGCCGTTTGACCGAATCCAAGCAGGTTGCACCTCATTTTTATATGACAGTTGATTGCAATGTTGATGCACTCAAGCAAGTGCGAATGGAACTTAATGAAAAAGTAGAAGGAACTAAGATCTCAATTAATGATCTTATTATTAGAGCTTCAGCTATTGCTTTAAAACAAGTGCCTGAAGCGAATGCATCTTGGACAGAAGAAGCAACGCTCGTCTATAAAACAATTGATATTTCGGTCGCCGTTGCGATCGAGGGAGGCCTCATAACGCCAATAATCAGGGATGCGGGTGCAAAAGGTGTAAAAGAGATTTCAGTTAAGATGAAAGACCTCGCTAATCGAGCTCGAGAGGGAAAGTTGATGCCTGAGGAGTATCAAGGAGGCACGTTTTCCATATCAAATCTTGGGATGTATGGTGTTAAGGAGTTTTCGGCAGTTATAAATCCACCTCAAGGCGCAATACTCGCCGTTGGCGCGGCGGAGGAGCGCCCAATAATAAAAGATGGCGCTGTCGCCGCTGCTACATTAATGAGCTGCACTCTCTCGGTTGATCACAGGGTAGTGGATGGAGCTGTAGGCGCACGTTTCCTCTCAGCGTTTAAAAGGTTAATAGAAGATCCATTAACTATGCTGTTATAAGAATAATTGTTGAAACTACGTGCAAGCGACAAATTATGACTAATACTAAATATGATCTGGTTATTATAGGTGCGGGTCCTGGTGGTTATGTTGCTGCTATAAGAGCGTCACAGCTAGGACTTAAGGTTGCTATTGTGGAGCGGGAGAATTTAGGCGGTGTTTGTTTGAACTGGGGATGTATTCCCACGAAGGCATTACTAAAATCCTCGGAGATAGGCCACATTCTAGATAATCTTGATGCTTTTGGTTTTAGCGCTGAAAATATCACTTTTGATATAAAAAAAATTGTCGACCGATCACGAAAAGTGGCTAAACAATTATCTTCGGGAGTATCGCATCTACTCAAGAAAAACAAAGTTTTTACTATAATGGGAACCGCTTCTCTCAAAAAGAAGACGGGCGACGAATTCGATATTGAAGTCATTCAGGAAAATAAAAAACACATAAATTTGAAATCAAGAAATGTGATTTTGGCAACGGGAGCGCGAGCTAAAGCGCTTCCCAATATTGAGCCTGATGGAAAAGATATTTGGACGTATAAAGAGGCTATGGTTCCCAATCATTTACCCAAGTCGATTCTAGTAATTGGTTCTGGGGCTATCGGGATAGAGTTTGCTAGTTTTTATAACGACTTAGGGGTCGATATAACTGTTGTTGAATTACAAGACAGGATATTGCCGGCTGAGGATGCGGATATTTCAAGCTTCGCTCGGAAGGCATTTGAAAAACAGGGAATCAAAATAAAAACGTCCTCTGCGGTTAAGTCACTGAAGTCAGAAAGAAAAAATATTCGCGTCCAGATTGATTCCGCGTCTGTATCCGAAGAAGTTCTTGTTGAAAAAGTTATCTTAGCGGTCGGTATTACCGGAAATATAGAAAAGCTTGGTCTTGAAAACACCGCGGTGGAAATTTTAAACGGACAAGTAACTGTAGACGAATGGGGAGCCACACGCGAACCAGGATTATATGCAATTGGTGACTTAGTCGGTGCTCCTTGGTTAGCTCACAAGGCTAGTCACGAGGGCGTAATATGCGTTGAACGTATTGCTGGGGTTGAACATGTTCACCCGTTAGATACAACCAATATACCTGGTTGTACCTACTCGCGTCCGCAGATAGCAAGTGTTGGCATGACACAGAAAGCTGCCGAAGACGCAGGTCATAAAGTACGTGTTGGGAACTTTCCATTTATTGGTAATGGTAAGGCAATTGCTCTTGGCGAAATGGAGGGCTTTGTTAAAACTATTTTTGATGCCAGCACGGGCGAATTACTTGGAGCTCATATGATTGGCGCTGAAGTAACAGAAATGATCCACGGATACACTGTTGCTAGAACTTTGGAAACAACAGAACAAGAGCTCTTGAATACAGTATTTCCTCACCCTACTTTATCGGAGATGATGCATGAATCAGTGCTTGATGCATTCGATAGGGCAATACATATTTGATTAGGTACGGTTTTAGAAACTTTATTCATTTGTGTTGGTAGCCATATAACGTCAGTGAGTTTTGGATTATGTACCAAAAATCGGAGTACTCATGGTACAAGAAATTACAAAGTTAATAAAACGCCAAGAAGTCCGGCACCCGGAGAAGGTCAACAAGACTACTAGTCCGATTAAAAGGAAACCTGACTGGATCAGAGTTAAAGCTCCGAACTCAAAAACATACCATGAAACGCGCGACCTTATGCGGGAATGGAAACTGACGACAGTGTGTGAGGAGGCGGCGTGCCCTAATATTGGTGAATGCTGGTCAAAAAAACACGCGACGATGATGATATTGGGCGGAATTTGTACACGAGCCTGCGCTTTTTGTAATGTAACTACCGGACGACCGAATGCTGTTGACCTTCTCGAGCCCGAGAACGTAGCAGAAGCCGTTTTTAGGTTGGGCTTAGAACATGTAGTAATAACGTCTGTAGACAGAGACGACCTAGCCGATGGAGGTGCGTCCCATTTTGCGGCAACTATTAAAGCAGTTAAACGTCTATCTCCCAGAACTACGGTTGAAATTTTGACACCGGACTTTTTGAGGAAGGAAGACGCTCTAGAAACAGTGGTTGAGGCTGAGCCGGATGTTTTTAATCATAATTTAGAAACTGTACCAAGATTATACCCCACTGTTCGTCCTGGCTCTCGATATTTTCACTCACTTAAATTACTGGATAAAGTAAAACAGTTGGACCCGGCAATGTTTACTAAGTCTGGATTGATGGTAGGGCTGGGAGAAACTCTGGAAGAAGTAAATCAGGTAATGGATGATATGCGGTCTGCAAGAATTGACTTTTTAACCATTGGCCAGTACTTACAGCCTTCGGTAAAGCACCATCCGCTCGACAGATTTGTTGAACCCCGGGAATTCAAAGAGCTAGAAAAGAGAGCTTACGGAAAAGGCTTTCTTCTGGTTTCAGCGTCTCCGCTTACAAGATCGTCTTACCATGCAGGGGATGACTTTAAGGCTCTGCGCGACGCAAGAAACAGAACTCTGAACAAAATTGAGAAGCATCAACTAGCCGCCCATGATGTAACCTCTTCTGTCGCGTAAGTTACCGCGGTTGTAACGGATGACTACGCACAGTGAACAAAAGTTTGTACCCTTTACTCCCGATCAGTTATTCGAAATGGTATCGGATGTTCAAAGCTATCCAAAATTTTTACCTTGGTGTGTCGGGGCTAGAATTAGGTCAGCGGACGATGAGCTAATAGTTGCGGATCTGATGATTGGTTACAAATTACTCAGAGAACGCTTCACTTCACGAGTAACTCTTGATCGTGCAAAATGGAAAATCGAGACAGAGTTTACCGACGGGCCCTTTAAATTTCTCAGAAATCAATGGGAATTCAAATCGTGCCCAGAGGGTTGCCAAATTGTTTTTTTGGTCGAATTCGAATTTCGTTCGACAGTTTTACAAAAATTAGTAAGCGTATTATTTAATGAAGTAGTTTTGAGAATGGTAAGTGCATTTGAAAAACGAGCGTATTTTCTCTATGGAAATACAAATAGGCTAAGTGTTCAAAATGCTAAAGAATGAAAACGCTGCGAGTTTTATGAAAAAGGAGCAGGTCAAAAATCTTCATTCGAGTGAACTAGTATTGGATGTCCCAATTTTAATTGGCAATCAGATCTACCGTTCTCTACCCTTCGATGAATTACATCCTCTTGCTATAAATAGAATTATGCCAGTAATAGATCTTGCTCGCAGTGTAGGTTGGCTGGATGATACTAACTATTTAGAAAGCTCTATTGCATCCGTTGAAATGCTAACCAGATACCATGACCAAGACTATGTAGAAGCGGTGGTAAGTGCTGAATATAATGGTTCCCTTCCAGCTGCATTGAGCGAGCGCTATAACCTAGGAAGAGGCGGAAACTCTTTTTTTTCTAAAATTTTTACCCGCCCGGCAATCACTTCTGGTGCAAGCATAAGAGCAGGACGATTGCTGGCCAATAGTGATAAGGGAGTTTTATATTCGCTCGGAGGCGGAAATCATCATGCAAAGAAAAACAATGCGTCAGGGTTCTGTATCTTCAATGATCCGGTTCTAGGTATTCTTGCCATGTTGGATAATGGATTGAAAAAGGTCCTATATGTTGACTTAGATGCCCATCATGGTGATGGGGTCCAGGAAGCTTTTCAGAACGATGATAGAGTACTTACAATTTCTATTCATGAAACAAACCGATGGCCATTCACAGGCGGGCTCTATGATAGAGGTAGCGGAAATGTGAGAAACCTCCCTGTTCCGAAAGGGTTAAATGATACTGAAATGCGTGTATTGATAACCGAAGGTGTTATCCCTGTTGGAGAAAACTTTGGGCCCGAGGCTTTAGTCATACAAGCGGGTTCTGACGCTCTGCTGGACGACCCGCAAAGTCAGTTAAGATTATCTAACTTAGCTTTATGGGAGGCCGTGGAGGACTTAACAAAATTGTCGCATCGGATTTTAGTACTCGGAGGAGGAGGCTACAATCCCTGGTCTACAGTAAGAGCCTGGAGTGGTATTTGGGGACTTCTTAATAAACAAAATCTTGATTTTGAACTTCCTTTGAAGCCGGTAGGAATACTTCGTGATCTAAAATGGAACCATTCAAAAGGACTTAACATACCGTATGGTTGGACCGCTAGACTGGCAGATAGTCCAAATATCGGTTCAGTAAGAGAGGAAATTCGTGACATAGTATACGAGATAAAAAGATGAGAAAATTTCTTCTTATTTTTCCGTTGGTTCTCATTATTTCTATAAAAATTTTGAGTGCGGCAGAATTTAATATAGACCGCATTCAAATTACTCGTAACGGCTTACACCAGCATAATTTTTTAGTTGAGTTGGCCCGAAGTGATAATGAAAGAGCTCTTGGATTAATGTTTAGAAAGGAGTTGCGTGAAAATAACGGAATGCTTTTTATCTACATAAATGAACGTGAAGTGAATATGTGGATGAAAAATACGTTTATATCCTTAGATATGTTATTTCTTGATAAACACGGTTATATCACACATATTGTACGAAATACGGAGCCCCTTTCTCTGAACATTATTCCTTCTATGGGAAATGTTTTGGGAGTATTGGAACTACTCGGTGGCACAGCTTCACGATTAGATATTCGAATCGGCGATCGGGTTAACCATTCGGCATTCAGTTTCTGATGATTTTGAAAAACTATAAAGTATTAAATGCTTTTTAATAGTTGTTAAAATATTAATAAAACTGAAGGAGGCTTTTTTAAAAAAGATAAAGGTCAAAAAAAACTCTTCATTTATGGTATAGGCTTCGGGATCACAATTTCTATCTGAGAAAAAAGATGAGTAATAAAATTGTTAAACGGGTTGCTGCTGACATTGGCGGCACTTTCACAGACATAGCTGCAGTGACAGAAGATGGCGACTTGCTCACTTGGAAATTACCTTCTACCCCTCCAAATTTTGCTGATGCGGTTTCTAAAGGTATAGAAGCTTTATCTCTAAAATATTCTATTGAGCTATCGGATATTAATGAGGTTTTGCATGGCTGCACAGTTGCTACCAATGCAATCCTGGAACAGAAAGGTGCCAAGACAGCCTTAATCACCACTAGAGGATTTAGAGATGTTCTAGAAATCCAAAGAGTAAGGGTTCCAAAACTTTATGACCCACTTTATGAAAAACCAGCCCCCCTTGTTCCTAGGAACTTAAGGTTTGAAATAGATGAACGGTTGGACGCTTATGGTAATGTGATCCGAGAACCAGATCTTGTACAACTAAATAGGATTGTTCTTAAATTAAAAAAAGAAAAGATTGAAGCGTTAGCAATCTGTTTTTTACATTCTTTTGTAAACCCTGCACACGAGGAAGTTGTAGGACAAATTATCCAAAAAGAACTTCCTGATTTGTTTGTATCTCTGTCATCTGAAATATTACCGCAGAAAAGAGAATATGAGCGCGTTAGTACCACCGTTATTAACTCATACGTTGGACCCCCCGTAAGTGAATATCTATCCGCGATGGTAGAACAGCTTAAGACTTCCGGGATAAGCGATAGGTTAACTATTATGCAGTCCAGTGGCGGTATTTTAGACGCAGAGTCCTGTCTTCGAAAACCGGCTCACATCGTGGAGTGCGGACCGGCGGCAGGAGTGGTAGGCGCTGAACACATTGCCAGTAAAGCTGGCTTTGAGAATGTGATTACTCTTGATATGGGTGGTACTACCGCAAAGGCATCTATTATCGAAGGTGGCAAATACAATCTTGCTGACGAATATGAGGTTGGCGGCGGAATGTCGTCTTCCAGCGCGTTAGTAGGTAAAGGAGGGTACGCCCTAAAATTGCCTGTAATTGATATAGCGGAGGTAGGTGCTGGTGGCGGAAGTATAGCTTGGCTAGATGGAGTGGGTTCGTTAAAGATCGGCCCAGAGAGTGCGGGGGCGCTGCCAGGTCCCGCATGTTACGGGTTAGGTGGCGAAAGACCGACTGTCACTGATGCTAATTTAGTTTTAGGATATCTAAACCCCCAAGCACTTGCTGGCGGAACAGTTTCGATAAACAAAAAATTATCAGAACAAGCAATAAATAAATACATTGCAGAGCCAATGAAGCTGGATCTCATGGAAACAGCATATGGAATTTATACCGTTGCCAACGCGTCAATGATGAGAGCTGTGCGAGCGGTAACAACTTATAGGGGAAGGGATCCAAGAGATTTCATTTTGTTTGCATTTGGCGGAGCAGGTGGTTTGCACGCTGTTGACCTCGCAAAAACGTTAAAAATAAAGGAAGTATTAGTTCCAAAAGCGGGGGGTGTCTTTAGCGCACTTGGGTTGCTTTATAGTAATCTAGAGGCGAGTGAAACAGCGCCACTCCTCTCTTTATTAGACGATACCCCGATTGATTCAGCGGAGGGTATCTTTTTTGAATTGCAAAAGAAAATAAAAAAGACGATCGGGGGAGATCCGAAAGAAATCACGTTCAAACGTTTTGCAGACCTTAGATTTAAAGGCCAGGCATATGAGTTAATAATACCTTTTCAAAAACCTAATCTGAACCAGAAAGAACTTAAAAATCTTGCAAAAACTTTCGAGGAAAAGCACTTCACAAGATATGGTCATGCGTTTTCAGGAGAATTCCCGATTGAGTTAGTAAATTTGCGATTAGTGGGAACAAAGAAAACAGTGACCCCGGAAATAAAGCATAATCTAAAAACTTACAAGAAAGAAGATAATAGACGGAAGGCATACTTTGGCCCTGCCATTGGCCTTGTCAACTCAAGAGTACTTTCTCGAGGTGACTTAGAGAAAAATATTTTAGAGGGTCCTTTGATTATCGAAGATTACGAGGGTACGGTAGTCGTGCCGCCAGGTTGTGAGGCTCATTTGGATAGTATGGGGAATATTGTAATCAAACTGCTTCTGAATTAGGGATTATTTTATCGGGAGAATCATTTGTCTAAGTTTGATCCGTTTTTAAGAGAAGTGATTAGATATGCATTTGACGCAATAGCGGATAATATGGCTTTGACGCTTATGCGTACTTCGCACTCTGGGATCGTTCGGGACTCGCTGGACTTTTCAACTGCCCTTAGTGATAGCAGTGGGCAGACTATTGCACAGGGCGTATGCACTCCTATGCACTTAGGCTGTTTTCAGGATGCTTTACGAAATGTCATTAAAAATTTTGAAGGCAAAATATTTCCAGAAGATGTATTCATTTTTAATGACCCCTTTGCCGCAGCTGGCCAGCATTTGCCTGACATTTATATAACGAGCCCGATCTTCCGGAATTCAACTATAGTTGCCTGGGCCACAGCACTTGCTCATCATTCAGATGTCGGTGGAATTGTCGCAGGCAGTAATGCCCTGGGAGCACACGAAATTTTCCAAGAAGGACTTAGACTTCCTGTAGTAAAATTTTTAGAAAAAGGTGTACAAAATCGAGCACTCTTGGACGTGATAAAGTTGAACGTTCGGACACCAGACAAGGTTTTAGGTGATCTCCAGGCTCAAATAGCGGCATGTAAAAGCTGTGAAAAGGAGCTGGGTGATCTTTTTGACCGGTATGGTTTAGAGACAGTTTTAGAATACGCGGACCATCTTCAAGACTACGCGGAAGAACTAACAAAGTCGGAAATCCTCAAAGTCCCGAATGGTGTTTACAGTTTTACAGACCATATTGACGGCCTTGGAAGAGATCCTGCTCCCGTTATTTTAAATGTAAAGGTCACTGTAGAAGATGACAGAATAACGGTAGATTGGGAGGGAACCTCGGAACAAGTTTCCGGAGGTATAAACCCTTCATTTCCGTTTACCAAATCTTGCGCTTATGCTGCGCTACGTTCCGTTTTGGAAGCGGATATTCCAAATTGCGAAGGGTTCTCAAGGCCGATCACAGTAAAAGCTCCCCTGGGCTCATTGTTGAATCCAAAGTTCCCCGCACCATGCGGCGCCAGAGGCATAACAGGTTATAGAATGATAGATTGCTTGTTTGGCGCTCTAGCTAGTGCTTTGCCGGATAATGTTACGGCAGATACAACGGGCGGTTCTACACTGCCGACTATATCAGGTTATATCGATGGTAAAGCATACGTGTTTTGTGAGACATTTATGGGGACTTGGGGCGGTACCAGCCGACATGACGGGCAAGAGGGCGTTCCGCATATGGGCGCCAACCAGTCAAATGTTTCAGTGGAAATGATAGAGCAAGATTATCCAATTAGGATAAATCAATATGGATTAGTTCCGGATACTGGTGGCGCTGGACAATATCGAGGCGGGCTAGCGTTGGTGAGAGAATATGAGTCTTTGCATGATGGCGCGTTGTTAAATGTGAGATCTGACAAAAGAGATTATCCCCCCCATGGCCTTTTTAATGGCAAGGAAGGTAAACCTTCACAAAACGTTCTTAATCCAGGCCGAAACAGCCAGCTTTTACCGGTGCTCATGACTGAGGTGGAAGCATTAAATAAAGGGGATGTTTTCCGACATATTATGGCTGGCGGAGGAGGTTATGGTGATCCTCTCACGAGAAGGCCGGAGATGGTATTAAAAGACGTAATAGAAGAAAAAGTAAGCATAGAGTCTGCAAAAAAAGACTATGGTGTTGTCATCATTAAACAAGGTGAGGGTTTTATAATAGACACCAATAAAACAAAAAATTTGCGGAATAGACTTAGCGCTTAAGCTTGCTGTTTTGTGGGCAAAAAACATATTTGAAAAGGCTGTATGAGTGGACCACTACAATGATTCTATACACTGATGCCACAACCCCATTCGGCCGCAAGTGCATTGTTGCGGCTTTGGAAAGGGATATCCCGCTTACAGAACGTTTTATTAAGCTATCGGAACCAGGTGTTTTTCTGGAAATAAACCCTTTGAACCAAATTCCTGCGCTTTTTGTGGAGACCGGGAAGTGTTATTTCGATAGCGACGTTATACTCGAGTTTCTAGATACGCTTCATGACAACCAGCCCTTGATACCACAAAATGCAAAGTTTGAGAGTAAAACGGCTATCCATCTAGCCAACTGCATTATAGAAAGTACTTTACTTCGGACAATGGAACTTCGTAGGCCAAAAGCAGAGCAAAGTAAAAGTTTTGTTAGTCACTTAGAGGCGAGAGTTACGCGTGGCATAAAATCGATGGAAAATAATCGACGTGAAAAGATAGGAGATTTTCTTAGCGGAGAGGAGATAACTACTGCTGTAGCGTTATCCTACGTGGATTTTCGTTTCTTTCAGGATTGGCGGAAAACAGAGCCAACTCTTGAGAAATGGTATGCAGAAATTTCCTCTCGAAAATCTATGAAAATTACTGTTCCCACTAGAGAGAAGCCGGTGCTGGGACGCCGTGGTATAGAGAGCTAGAGACATGACAACACAAGAATTATGGTTATTAGGTGCCATCGAATTAATAAAAGCATATAAAAATCGTAGTTTATCACCGGTTGATGTCGTTACGTCCCATCTAGAAAGAATTTCAAAATTAAACCCGCAAATAAATGCTTTTCATCTTTTGATGGAGGAAACTGCGCTGTTAAGCGCAAAAAAAAGTGAAGAGCGATGGTTCAAGAATGCGCCTTTAGGACTACTAGATGGTATTCCCACAGCAATCAAAGATGGGTTGTTCATCTCTAATATACCAATCTATAGAGGGTCCTTAGCAAATGACGCACAGTCTAATATTCCAACCACAAATGCGCCGGTGGTAGATAGAATGATCGGTAGTGGTGCTATTATCCTGGGAAAAACGACAATGTGCGATTACGGTATGCTCGCGTCCGGTTACAGTTCTAAGTTTGGTCCTACTCGAAATCCTTGGAACCTAGATTTTAACTCAGGTGGCTCTAGCTCCGGTTCGGCTGCTGCAGTGGCCGCTGGGATGTGTCCTGTTGCAGTGGGAACAGACATTGTTGGTTCAATTAGAAACCCAGCATCTTTTTGCGGATTATATGGTCATAAACCAAGCTTTGGAA
>MDSY01087811.1_pt1 | contig 11215 bp, 9 predicted proteins | sample 811131 | NCBI WGS metagenome assembly MDSY01 (sample SAMN05326643, study PRJNA326480) | marine metagenome | isolation source: seawater | place: Atlantic Ocean: South West | collected 2010
TTCATACTTGGTTACCAGATGCAATGGAAGGTCCGACTCCAGTTTCTGCTTTAATTCATGCAGCAACAATGGTTACTGCAGGTGTTTTTTTAGTGGTAAGATGTTCACCTATTTATGAATATTCTGAATTAGCACTAAATTTTATAACTATTATTGGGATGAGTACTGCATTTTTTGCTGCAACTGTAGCACTAGTTCAAACTGACATTAAAAAAATAATCGCATACTCAACTTGCAGTCAATTAGGTTATATGTTTTTTGCTGCCGGAGTAGGAGCTTATAATGTAGCAATGTTTCATTTATTTACACATGCATTTTTTAAAGCCTTATTATTTCTAGGATCTGGATCAGTTATCCATGCTTTTAAGGATGAGCAAAACATAAACAATATGGGCGGTGTGTGGAAAAAATTGCCATACACTTATGTTTTGATGATTATTGGAACTTTAGCTTTAACAGGTTTTCCTTTTCTATCAGGCTTTTACTCAAAAGATGCAATTATAGAATTCGCTTATTTAAGAGGAAATACAACAGGATACTATGCAGCAGGGATTGGTATATTTACTGCCTTTATCACTTCAATTTACTCATGGAGACTAATGTTTAAAACATTTCATGGTGAATATAATAATAAAAATATTAAAATTGAGGAAACCCATGAATCTCCATTAACTATGTTGATACCTCTTATATTGCTTTCTGTAGGGGCAATTTTTGCTGGATTTACTTTTAAAGAATTGTTTTTAGGTCATGAAGGGGTCAATTATTTTTGGCAACAATCTATTTTCTTTTTGAAGCCACTAAGTAATGAACATCCTCCATTTTGGTTTTTAATTTTAACACCTGTATTAGTGATTTCATCAATTCCAATTGCTTACTATTTATTTGTCAAAAATAAAAATCTGCCTAAGCAATTAGCGAATGTTAATAAGCCATTATATCAATTTTTGATTAATAAATGGTATTTTGATGAGCTTTATGATTTTATTATTATCAGACCTTCTAAAAAGTTCGGATTATTCTTATGGAAATTTTTTGATATTAAATTAATTGATGGTTTGGGACCTGATGGAATCTCAACATTTATCAAAAAATGTTCTTTAAAGGCAAACAAATTTCAAAGTGGATTTATATATCAGTATGCATTTATAATGTTGCTTGGTTTTACTGCTTTACTAACATTTTTGATTGTTAAATGATGAATTTTCCTATTCTTTCATCTTTAATATTACTACCTTCTATAGGAGCTCTTTTTTTATTTTTTACAAAAAGTAAAAATGAAAATAATACTTCTGTAAAATATGTTGCTCTATTTACTTCTCTTGTAAATTTTTTCTTATCAATTTACTTATGGATATTATTTGATCAATCAACTTCTTATTTTCAATTTGTTGAGGATAGAAAGTGGATTGAAGGTCTAATGAATTACAAAGTTGGAATTGATGGTATTTCAATTTTATTTATTATTTTAACAACTTTCATAACACCACTTTGTATAATTTCAGTTAATAATTCAATTAAAAGTAGATTAAGTGAATTTTTAATTGCCATATTAATTATGGAGTCTTTCATGATTGGTGTTTTTTGTTCATTAGATTTAGTTGTTTTTTATTTATTTTTTGAAGCTGGGTTGATCCCAATGTTTTTAATTATAGGAATTTGGGGTGGTGCTAGAAGAGTTTATTCTGCGTTTAAATTCTTCTTATACACTCTTTTGGGTTCTGTTTTAATGTTAGTTGCTATAATCTCAATATATTGGATATCTGGAACTACAGACGTAGTTCAACTTTATGAATTGGGTATTGATGCAAAATATCAAAATCTTTTATGGCTAGCCTTTTTTAGTTCGTTTGCAGTTAAAACTCCCATGTGGCCTGTTCACACATGGTTGCCTGATGCTCACGTTGAGGCCCCAACAGCAGGATCTGTATTATTAGCTGCGATTTTACTTAAAATGGCAGGTTATGGGTTCATAAGATTTTCTTTAGGATTATTTCCAGTTGCATCTGAAGTTTTTACTCCGCTAATTTATACATTAAGTGTTATTGCTATTATTTTTACATCTTTCATTGCCTTAATGCAGGAAGATATGAAAAAGTTAATTGCCTATTCTTCAGTAGCACATATGGGTTTTGTAACATTAGGGATTTTTACAATACAACAACAGGGAATAGAAGGTAGTATTATTCAAATGTTAAGTCATGGGCTTGTATCGGCAGCTCTTTTTTTATGCGTCGGTGTTATTTACGATCGAATGCATTCTAGATTAATAGACACTTATGGGGGCATAGTAAACATAGTACCAAAATATTCTGTTTTATTTATGTTATTCACATTAGCTGCACTAGGTTTACCTGGCACAAGTGGTTTTGTAGGTGAATTTTTAATTTTGATGGGTGTATTTAAGGATAATTTTTTAGTGGCAGTAATTGCAAGTGTGGGAGTAATAATTGGTGCTGCTTATATGCTTTGGTTATATAAAAGGGTTGTTTTTGGTAAATTAGTTAATTTAGAATTAAAACAAATGGTAGATTTAAATAAATCAGAACTATTTATTTTAATTTCTTTAGCAATTCCTATATTATTTTTTGGATTTTACCCAGATCCATTAATAAATACAATAGAAGTTTCGATTAGCAATTTAATAGAATCGCACAACATTAACCTAATTAATAATTAAAATGATAAATTTAGAATTAGTATTTCCAGAAATATTTTTAGCACTTGCTATAATGTTCTTACTTATTTTAGGAGTTTTTAAAAAAAAAAGCTCAGGATTGGTGCAAAACATTGCATTAATAGTTTTACTTATCACTTCTGTGATAATATTTAATGAGACCATAGGTATTGAAGAAACGTTATTGTTTAATAATAGTATTATTATAGATTATTTATCATCATTTATGAAGATGATTACTCTTTTATCTGCTTTTTTAGTTTTAGTTATTTCATCAAGTTATTTAAAAACACTTAAAATTTTTAAAATCGAATATCCAATTTTAATTTTAAGTTCAGTTTTGGGAATGATGATAATGATAAGTTCTAACGATTTAATTGTATTTTATATGGGACTAGAACTTCAATCTCTAGCTTTATATGTTTTAGCAACATTTAATAGAGATCAACTTAAATCATCTGAAGCTGGATTAAAATATTTTGTTTTAAGTGCATTATCGTCAGGTCTATTGCTTTACGGATGTTCTTTAATTTATGGTTTTACAGGCTCAACTAATTTTAATTTAATTGCAAATCAATTTAATTCGAATGATTATGTATTAACATTTGGTATCGTTTTTATAATAGTTGGATTGGCATTTAAAATTTCTGCTGTGCCATTTCATATGTGGGCACCTGATGTTTATGAAGGTTCACCGACAACTGTTACCTTGTTTCTTACTATGGTTCCTAAAATAGCAGCGCTTACAGTGTTTATCAGATTTTTATATGTTCCTTTTGTTAATCTAATAGATCAATGGCAAACAATTTTAGTTTTCTTATCAATCGGATCAATGATTTTTGGAGCAATCGCCGCTATAGGTCAGACTAATTTAAAAAGACTTGTGGCGTATAGTTCAATTGGACATATCGGTTATGCCTTAGCCGGTCTTGCAACAGGATCAAATGATGGAATACAAAGTTCAGTTATGTATATAACTATTTATATAATAATGAATTTGGGTTTGTTTTCATGCTTGTTAATGATGAAAAGGAATAATAAATATTATGAAGAAATAGAAGACTTATCAGGACTATCAAAAAATCACCCGCTATTATCATTGTCTTTATTGGTTATTTTGTTTTCATTAGCGGGCATACCCCCCTTAGCAGGTTTTTTTGCAAAATTTTATATTTTTAAGTCTGTCCTAGGGCAATCAATGTACTCACTTGCTATCATAGGTTTATTGTCAACAGTTGTGGCAGCTTTTTATTATCTACGAATAATTAAAATTATTTATTTTGATAAAGAAAAAGACAAATTCGACAAAGACCACAGTATGTGGCTTAAATTTTCTCTTACTTTTTCTACATTATTAATTCTTATTTACTTCATATTCCCAAGTCAATTGATTGAAGTAGTTTCTAGAATTAATATCATTTGATGAAATTTAAAATTTTTAAATTTAAAAAAGTTAAAAGTACAAATAAAACTGCAGTTAGAATTATTAAAAATTCAAGTTATAAATATGGTATGGTAGTAGCAGATACACAAACTGAAGGTAGAGGTCGATATGGAAAAAAATGGATCTCCTATAATGGCAATTTATTTGTAAGTTTTTTTCATGAATTAAAAGGTATAAATGTGAACTTGTCCAGTCTAACTAAAATAAACTGCTTATTAGTAAAAAAATTATTAACAAATTATTATAAAAAGTCTATCTTATTCAAAAAACCAAACGACTTACTGATTAAAAAAAATAAAATAAGTGGAATATTACAAGAAACAATATCTGTTTCTAATAATAAATTTTTGATTATCGGCATAGGTTTAAATCTTGTTAAAAGTCCTAAAATCAAAAGTTATTTAACAACAAATCTTTTTGAATTAACTAATAAATCTATTAACAAAAGAGAAATAGAAAATAAATTAAAACTAATTTTTGAAAAAAAATTAACAAAAATGTATAATTTGAATAATAAATTAGTGAAATAGATAATGTATATTTTGGGTGATATTGGTAACACAGAAACTAAAATTTTTTTAGTTACATCAAAATATAAAATTATTAAAAAAATAACATTTTTGACTAAGAATATTAATCAAATTAAATTAAAAAAATTGTTTGTTCATTTTAAGATTGATTATAAAAAGTTAAAAAAACTACTTTTTTGTAGTGTCGTTCCAAAATCTTATAATATAATTAAACAATTTTTATCAAAAAAAACAGGTCTTAAGTGCCATGAGGTAAAAAATTTGAATTTAAAATCTTTAATAAATATCAGAGCTAATTATAAACAAGTTGGGTCTGACAGATTAACTAATGCTATTAGTTTATTAAATAACAAAACCAATTTTATTATTTTAGATTTTGGAACAGCAACAACATTTGACGTAGTAATTAAAAATACTTATACAGGCGGTATTATAGCTCCTGGGGTAAGATTATCTCTAAATTCTCTGACTGATAAAGCAACACTCATCCCTAAAATTAATTTAAAAAAAATAAAAAATATTGTCGCTAAAGACACAATCTCCGCTGTAAGAGCTGGTTTTTTTTGGGGCTACGCAGGTTTAATTGACAATATTATTAATTTAATTAAGAAAGAGACTGGAAAGTCTTTTAAGATTATAATTACGGGAGGATTTTCTAATTTATTTAAAAACTCAATAAAAACAAAAGTTACTCACAATAAAGAAATTACAATTAATGGTTTATTTAAAATTTCAGAATTAATTAAATAATATGAAAGATGAATTATTATTTTGTCCACTAGGTGGATCGGGAGAAATAGGCATGAATATGAATTTATTTGCCTACGGTAAACCTGGAGAACATAAATGGATTATGGTTGATATTGGTGTTACATTTGCTGATGACACTCTTCCAGGAATTGATTTAATTTATCCAGATCCTGGTTTCATAGTTGATAAAAAAGATGATCTATTAGGAATTGTTTTGACTCATGCCCATGAAGATCACATAGGTGCCATAGCCCATCTTTGGCCTCAACTAGAATGCAAAATATTTGCAACTCCTTTTACAGCTGTTCTTATTAAAGAAAAGTTTAAAGAAAAAAATATTGATGTAACAAAATACTTAAATATTGTTCAGTTAAATGGTGTCGTAGATTTAAAACCTTTTAAAATAGAATATATAACATTAACACATTCAATACTTGAACCAAATGGACTCAGAATAGAAACTCCTGCAGGTGTTATCTTGCATACTGGTGACTGGAAAATTGATCCTGAACCTTTAATCGGTGGAAAAATTAATTCCAATCGACTTAAAGAGATAGGTAACGAAGGTGTTCTAGCAATGATATGTGACTCAACTAATGTTTTTAGTTTAGGTAAAGCAGGCTCAGAATTAGATGTTAGAAAAAGCATGCTTAACATAATGAGTAGTCTTAAAAAAAGAATTATTATTGCCTCATTTGCATCTAATGTTGCCAGATTAGAAACAGCTTTTTATTGTGCAGAAAAAACTGGTCGTCAAATATCTTTAGTTGGTAGATCTATGCATAGAATATTTAAAGCTGCTAAACAATGTGGGTATTTAAAAAATATCATAGAACCAATCGATCCACGTGAAGCAAAGAATATCTCAAGAGAAAAAATTGTTTATCTATGCACAGGGAGTCAGGGTGAACCTATGGCTGCCTTAATGAGAATTGCTAAATACACTCATCCAGATGTTTTTATTGAAAAAGATGATACTGTTATATTTTCATCAAAAATAATTCCTGGTAATGAAAAAAAACTTTACAATTTACAAAATCAATTAGTTAAAGATGGTATAGAGGTTATTTCTGAAGAAAATGAATTTGTTCATGTTTCAGGACATCCTAATAGAGATGATCTTAGAGAAATGTATGAGTGGATAAAACCACAATGTGCTATCCCAGTTCATGGTGAACATAGACATATGATAGAACATATAAAGTTTGCTAAGGAGATGAACGTTCCAAACCCTGTTCAAGTAGAAAATGGTGATATTGTTAAATTATACCCTGGAAAACCAAAAGTATTTGACAAAGCGCCTAGTGGCAGACTATATGTCGACGGAAATATCAGTGTGGCTGAAGATGCCCAATCTATTAAAGATAGAAAAAACTTAAGTGCTAATGGATATATTGAAGCTACGATTTTAATTTCACCAAAAGGTAATATTCACAAAAGACCTATATTAACTTTTAGAGGTATACCGATAAATGATGCTGAAGATTTTGTTTATGGTTTAGAGGATGTCATAGAAAAAACAACAAGAACATTTAAAATAGGAAATAAAAAACAAGAATATAACTTAATTGATGCACTGAAAATTGTGTGTAGAAAATTTACCAAAGAAAAAACAGGAAAAAAACCTTTTACAAATATTAATTTAGTAAAAATTTAATGAGCTTCACTGGTTTAGCTATAGTTTATATAATTATATGGTGGATTGTATTTTTTGCTATACTTCCAATTGATGTAAATAGAATAAAAACTGTAAAAATTGATGGCGAAGACCCAGGTTCTCCTGAAAATCCAAAGATGTTGAAGAAATTCATCTATTGCACTGGAATAACAACCATTTTATTTACTATAATATATTTATTAATGAAATTTGAATATTTGAATTTAAGAAATATACTAAACTAGTATGTATATTTCAAAATCATTTATTCCTATTCTTAAAAACAACCCTTCAGAAGCTAAAATAAAATCTCATCAATTAATGCTTAGAACTGGGATGATCAAACAATCCTCAGCAGGAATTTATTCATGGTTACCTCTAGGTTTCAAAGTTATGAAAAAAATTGAGCAAATTGTAAGAGAGGAACAAAATAAAATTGGAGCACAAGAAATATTAATGCCGACTATTCAATCAAGTGAAATATGGAAAGAAAGTGGTCGTTATGAAGATTATGGTGAAGAGATGCTCAGAATTAAAGATCGTCAAGACAGAGAAATGTTGTATGGGCCCACAAATGAAGAGTTGGTGACAGATATTTTTAGATCCTCAATCAAGTCCTATAAGTCACTTCCACAACTTTTATATCATATACAATGGAAATTTAGAGATGAAATCAGACCAAGATTTGGAATAATGAGATGTAGGGAGTTTTATATGAAAGATGCCTATTCATTTGATGTTAATGATGTAGATGCTTTATTTTCATATAATAAATTCTTTTTATCGTATTTAAAAACTTTCAAAAGATTAAATCTAACAGCCATACCTATGGCAGCAGACGCAGGGCCAATAGGGGGAAATCTTTCACATGAATTTATTATTCTTGCAGAAACTGGTGAAAGTAAAATTTTTACTGATAAAAGAATTTTTGATTTAAATAGTGACGGCACAACATTAGATAAGAATTCTTTAGAAGATTTAAGAAAAAAATATGAACAATATTACTCAGTTACTGATGAAAAATTTAACAAAGATGATTTTGAAAGAAATGTTTCAGATAAAAATAGATTAATAACAAAAGGCATAGAAGTTGGTCACATTTTTTATTTTGGTGATAAATATTCTAAACCAATGGGGGCTTCTGTAGATTTACCAGAAGGAAAAAAAGATTTTGTGAAAATGGGTTCTTATGGAATAGGTGTATCTAGATTGGTGGGCGCAATAATAGAGGCTAAATATGATGAAAAAAATGAAGTCATGAAATGGCCGATTTCTGTTGCTCCATATGATATTTCAATAGTTCCAATGATTAATAAAAATGATACTACTTCTTTAGAAAAAGCTAACAAGATTAGTTTAGAGTTTAAAAAAAATAATATCGATTCAATTATTGATGATACAGATGATAATTTGTCATCAAAAATTAAAAAAATGAATTTAATTGGCGCTCCATACCAATTAATTATTGGAAAACAATTAGATGGAGATTTATTAGAGTTTAAAGAAGTTAATAAGGAAACACAAAAAATTAAGTTAACTGAAATAATTAAGATTATTAAAGAAGAAAAAGCAAGAAATTGATTTCTACATTAGAAAAAGAGATTACATTTAGATTTTTAAAAGCCAGAAAAAAAGATGGTTTTTTGAATATCATTTCAATTTTTTCATTTATTGGAATTGGCTTGGGTGTTGCAGTTCTCATTATAGTAATGTCGGTTATGAATGGGTTCAGAACAGAATTAGTTAATAAAATCGTTGGATTTAATGCGCACATCACAGTCAAACCATACGAAAACAAAATTGAAATCGAAAAACTTAAAAAATCAAATCTTAATTTGATTTCTAAAGAATTAGTTTTAAGCAATTCTGGTGAATCTATAATTATGAAAAATAATACCTCAAAAGGATTAATCTTAAGAGGTTACTCAAGTAAAGATTTTTCAAAGTTAGAAATGATTAATAGTAAAACTCTTATGGGTGATAAGAATAATTTAAGTAAAAATTTTATATCTATAGGAAAAGAGTTAAGTTTTACATTAGGTTTAAATATAGGTGAGAACATCTCAATAATGTCATCATCAGGTGTTGAGACTATTATCGGCAACCTTCCAAAACAAAAAACATTTACAGTTTTGTCTATTTTTGAAAGTGGCCTAGCAGATTTTGATAATAACATTGCATTTATTAACTTAGATACCCTAGATGAGTTTTTTGATTTAAAAAAAGAAGAAAGAAATTTAGAAATTTATCTAAAAAATCCTCAAGATATTGAAACACAAAAAAAAATTGTACAAAAAATATTTCCTAATGAATTTGTTTATAGTTGGGCAGATTCAAATAGCTCATTATTTTCGGCTTTAAAAGTAGAAAGAAATGTTATGTTTATAATTTTATCATTAATAATTATTGTTGCGGCTTTTAATATTATTTCTGGTCTTACAATTTTAGTAAAAAATAAAACCCGTGAAATAGCAATTTTAAAATCAATTGGTGTTTTGAATAAATCTATTATTAAGATATTTTTTTTAGTAGGTGTAAGTATTGGAACATCAGCAACAATTTTCGGAATTATATTGGGTGTAGTATTTTCAATATATGTTGAGAATATAAGACAATTTTTAAGTACTGTCTTTAACATAAGTCTGTTCCCAGAGGAAATTTATTTTCTTAGCACTATGCCATCTGAAATTAATCCATCTTCAATATTTATTATTTCCTTGTGCTCAATTTTTATCACTATAATTGTTTCTATATTTCCAGCACTAAAAGCAGCAAAGTTAGATCCAGTAAAGGCTCTTAAATATGAATAATTTTATACAACTCTCAAATATAAATAAATCATTTGAAAGCTTTAAAAAAATCAAAGTGTTAAAAAAGGTATCTTACAATTTTAAAAAAGGAAAAATTTATTCCTTAATAGGCCCATCTGGTTCTGGTAAGTCAACATTACTAAACATACTTTCGTTAATTGACAGACCTAGTTCAGGCTCAATTTACATTGAAGATAAGTTAATTGATTTTAATAAATCTGATAAAAAGGATATATTAAGAGCAAATAAAATTGGTATTATTTATCAACAAGATAATTTACTCCCTGATTTTACAGCCTTAGAGAATATATATTTGGCAAGTCTAGCTATTGGTAACACCAAGGAAAGATCAATAACTAAAGCCAAGATTTTATTAAAAAAAGTTGGACTTCTTAATAGATCTGAACATTTTCCATCTCAGCTTTCTGGTGGTGAAAAACAACGCGTATCAATAGCCAGAGCTTTAATTAATGATCCTCAAATCATCTTAGCAGACGAACCAACAGGAAGTTTAGACCTTGAAACAGCAAAAGATATTTTTGAAATCCTTAAAAATCAAATAAATTCTAATCGCCTGATAATATTTGCAACTCATAATAGATTTTTTGCTAATAAGTCAGATTGCTTATTGGAATTAGTTAATGGTAATATAAAAACCATTAATGTCTAAGTCTAATAATCAAAACTTTAATCATTTAAAAATACACTCACAATACTCTATTTGTGAAGGTGCGATTAAAATTGATGATTTAACCGAACATGCAAAAATAAATAAGATCAAATCAGTAGCCCTATGTGATACCTCGAATATGTGTGGTGCTTTAGAATTTGCTGAAAAAATATCTAAATCAGGAACACAACCAATCGTAGGAACTCAAATAAACTTTAAGTACGGTGAAACAACTGGTTTACTTCCGTTATTTGCTTTAAACGAAAAAGGTTATAAAAGAATTATTGAACTATCATCACTATCATTTCTTAAAAATGATGAACTTTCAGACCCTCATTTAAATGTCGATGAATTGTTAAATAATAATGAAGGAGTAGCCTTATTTTCAGGAACTGTATTTGGTTTATTTGGTCAATTATTTGACAAAGGTAAATTTACTGAAATCAATGAATTATATTCACAATTAAAAATGAAATATAAAAATAGATTTTATATTGAAATACAACGTCATGACGACTTAAACGAAATTGGTTTTGAAAAATTTAATTTGGAAAAATCATTAGAACTTAATATTCCTCTAATTGCCACTAACGAGGTTTTTTATATAAATAAAGACATGCACGAAGCACATGATGCATTGCTTTGTATTAAAAACAAAACATATGTTAATGAAAAAA
>MDSY01086487.1_pt1 | contig 11214 bp, 17 predicted proteins | sample 811131 | NCBI WGS metagenome assembly MDSY01 (sample SAMN05326643, study PRJNA326480) | marine metagenome | isolation source: seawater | place: Atlantic Ocean: South West | collected 2010
CATAATGTTGATCAGTATAGTCCAATTACCAAAAAACACATAAATGGATATGATCCAATCACCTATATAAAAGAACACATATTAAAAGGTGATACGAGTGATGGAGTACCAAATGTGCTATCACCAGATCATACCTTTACAGAGGGGTTGAGACAAAGACCTCTAAGTAGAAAGAAAATTGACACTTGGATAGATATTGATATGGAAGATATGACTGATGAAGTCAAAAGAAATTATCAAAGAAATGAAAAACTTATCAGCTTAGATAAGATACCAGAAGAACTTGAAGATGATATACTTCGAGAGTTTGCTGGAGCTCCTCATGGTGATCGTAGCAAACTACTAAATTATTTTATACAAACAAGACTAAAGAGTCTTACTGAAACAATTGGAGAATTTTAAATGCCAGAACAAAACTACACTATGCTTTTCCCAGAAATACTAGATAAAGTATCTAAAGCAAAAACTAAAGAAGAAAAGGTAACAATACTAAGAGAGAACAATACTGATGCACTTCGTATAGTTCTTAAATCATCTTTTGATCCAAAAATTGAATGGGTGTTTCCAGAAGGCACAGTTCCATATACACCGAATGATGTACCAGCTGGAACAGAACATACAATGCTTGCATCTGAAGCAAAGAAACTATGGCATTACATTAAGGGTGCAGATAATGCAACTAAACAGCATCAAAAAGAACATATGTTCTTTCAGTTGTTAGAGGGGTTACATTCATCCGAAGCAGAACTTATATGTCGTGCAAAGGATAAAAAACTTCATCAAATATATAAGGGGTTATCCTCAAATGTGGTTAGAGAAGCGTTTGGTTGGAACGAAGAATTTGTAGTTCCAAAACCAGATGAATATCCACAAGCTCCTGGCATGGCATCTGGAGCAGATAGATAAAATTAAGCCTTGACTCTATAAACGAATCATGTTATAGTATATACATAAGATGAGTTAATAGAGAGAGAAAAAATTATGTCAACAAGAGTTATGAAAAAGTTTGAAAGTGTCGCTGACGGTATTGATAATATGGTTGCAGCTGCAAAATACGACTACGCATTATCTAATTTCAATGAGCAAATGAATGAAGAATTTGCAAATAGTTTTATGATTAAACAAGGACAGAAATATATTAAGATAGGTAAAAAGTCTAGCTGTTCTAGTAAAATGGGTTCTGTCTGGGGATTTGTCGTAAACACTGATGATGATGTAAGGTTTAAAAAAGGTGATGTGTTAAAACCAGCTGGTTTCAATGCCCCTGCTAGAAATGCTGCTCGTGGAAATGTTTTAGAAGGTGGATTCAGTATCAGTTGGACTGGCCCACATTATTTGATATAAGGAAGATTGATTATGTATAAACAAATTTTGAAAAATATGATGGAACATAAATTAGAAACATTTGTTGAATTTATGTTTGTAGTAACCATCTTTGGTGTTGGTTGGGTTTTTCTGGTGGTAACACATTAAAGTTAGATTCGGTTAGCACCTCTCTCTCATCATCATAACGCTAACCGAATCATTCTATCTCAATGAGTATATTATGATGAACGTGAAAACATTGAGATACAAGGGGGGTTGACAAGACCCCCCTTTTCTGTTATAATAGGTACATGATGAATTATGTAGAAGTCAATGGTGGAACTAAAAAACAACGTACTCTTACAGAAGATGTTGTTTTTTGGTGTATTGAGAAAATGATGCCAAGAATGAAAACACTTGAAATTGAAATTCAGTTAAGTAAGCTCGAAGAGGGTCGATATGGTTTTTGTATGGAACAAGATCGTAATCGTGAATTTCATCTTGAGATATCTAAGAACTGTGATAGAGATGAATTTATTACGAGCATATGTCATGAGATGGTTCATGTAAAACAATATGCTCGTAATGAGTTTAGTATAAGAGAAGATAGTGGTGGAAAAAACTATTGGGAATTACCTTATGAAATTGAAGCATATGAATTGCAAGAAACCTTATTAAAAGAATATAAAGATAAAATATGAGAGTAATCAAAATAATAATTATTGCAATTTGTCTTGCATTTTTGGCAGGCGCTATAGGATCTATAGCAAGAGCATCAGAAAGTCCAACCATGTGTCTTGCAAAAAATATATATTTTGAAGCAAAGAATCAAGGAACTGCTGGTTGGGCTGCAGTTGCATCTGTTACATTGAATAGAGTGAATGATACCAGATATCCAAATTCTATATGTGAAGTGGTCTATCAAGGCCCAACAAGACCATCATGGCAAGACCCAGAATTAATGATACCTATACGACACAAATGTCAATTTAGTTGGTACTGTGATGGTAAATCAGATGTTATGGGAAATGTTAGTAAAAGTCAAAAAATAATTAAGTTTGCAGAATATGTACTATCCACTAAATTTGACTTGGATATAACAGATGGGGCAACACATTACCATGCTGATTATGTATACCCAGCTTGGGCTAAAACAAAAACAAAAACCATAGAGATTGGTGATCACATATTTTATAGATGGGAAAAGTAATGAATATATTTTACTTACATGAAGATCCGATACAAAATGTAAAGTGGCATATAGACAAACACATTGTCAAGATGGCAACTGAGTATTGTCAGTTATTGTCTACTGCACATAGAGTATTAGATGGCGAAATGTATCTTGGTAAAACAAAAAACAATCGTAATATTAAACGATGGCGTTTGTCAGATGAACGTGAGGACTTGTTGATGAAAGCAAGTCACATCAACCACCCATCAAACATATGGGTTCGTGAGTCTAGTGCTAACTATTTTGAAATGTATAAAATATATATGGCTACACTTGCAGAATATACTTACAGATATGGTAAGACACATGGGTCAGGTCGAGCATCAATGATTCTACAAAGAGCTCCAAACAACATTCCAAATAAAGGACTGACAACATTACCACAATGTATGCCAGATGATTGCAAAGTAGAAGGTAACACTATACAGGCGTACAAGAACTACTATATAAATGAGAAAGCATATTTTGCAAATTGGAAGAATCGGGAGATACCAATATGGTTCAAGAAGGACAATATGAGGGATACTATGACTATATGTTAAGACGTACTAGAGAAGTTAGTTCATTATCTCAGATGGATTTAATGAAAAGAGACATGGCTGATTTAACTAAATCGTACTATGAAGTCTTAAAAAGAAATACTGAATTAACTGATGAAATTACAAAACTTAAAAATAAAATTATAGACTTGCACAATACTCATGTGCCATTTAGATGAAAGAATAAAAGATGCCCACATATACAATTACAAACACTGAAAATGGTGACACATATGACACATTTTGCTCTTGGAACGAATTAGAAACTTTTCTAGAAGAACACCCATCATTTAAGAAGGTGCTTACTGCTCCATCTATTATTGGTGGTATTGACGGAAAGACACATAAGGTAGATGAAGGATTTAAAGAGAATATGCAACGTATTGCTGAAGGCCATCCTAACTCACCTATGGCAGAAAAGTATGGTACAAATAGAACAAATAAAGACTTAAAAACCTTTAATACAGTTAAAAAACGTACTAGTGTGGGTAAAGCTCATAATTTAGATAGCATAAGTAAAGAATATCGTCAAGGTCAACTAGTGCAATAATTATAAATAATAGGTAAGAATTGCAATTTAATATTATTAAAGCGTTCTTACACGGAGTGAGGGACAATATGGCAGAGGTTAGTGTAAGACCATAATAGCTTCCCTCACTCCACTTACACCAAACAAGGATATATAATGTCAAAAAAACAAGATATAACATTTAATCAACTTACCAATATTAAACCTGTTACTGACAGTCAAAAGCAAGTATTTAATACTTGGAAAGAAGGAAAGAATCAATTTCTTTTTGGTTGTGCTGGTACTGGTAAAACATTTATTTCAGTATATCTTGCTCTACAAGATGTACTTAAAAACGATACACCCTTTGATAAAGTTGTAGTAGTTCGTTCACTTATTCCCACAAGAGAGATTGGTTTCTTGCCTGGCGATGAAGAAGACAAAGCAGCTTTATATCAAGTACCATATTCAAACATGATGCAGTTTATGTTTGAACAACCTAACGAACAAGCGTTCAGTATGCTATATGATCGTTTGAAAGCACAAGGAAGTTTCTACTTTCTTTCTACATCATTTCTTAGAGGTTTGACTTTTGATAATAGTATCATCATAGTTGATGAGTGTCAAAATTTAAACTTCCACGAACTTGATACTATTATTACTAGGGTTGGCCAAGATTCAAAGATAGTCTTCTGTGGAGACTTTGGTCAAACTGATTTGACAAGAACAAATGAAAAAAATGGACTAATGAACTTTCTACAAATTCTACAGGAAATGAAAGAATTTAATTGTGTAGAATTTGACATCGGAGATATAGTTCGCTCAGGATTTGTGCGAAACTATCTTATACAAAAAACAAAATTAGGAATGGGGATAGAATAATGCAAGATAACTATGAACACTGTTTAGAAATGATACTACACCACGAAGGTGGATATGTAAATCATCCTAAAGATCCAGGCGGCGAGACTAATCTTGGCGTAACGAAAAGAGTATATGAAGAATGGGGTGGAGAGAAAGACATGGCAGACTTGTTAGTCGAAGATGTTGCTCCTATCTATCAAAAGAACTATTGGGATCGTTGTAAATGTGACGACTTGCCAAGTGGGTTAGACTTATGTGTATTTGATTTTGCTGTAAATGCAGGCCCAAGTCGTAGTGCAAAGTTTCTACAAAGATTAATTGGTACTACTGTTGACGGTGGTATCGGCCCTAACACTTTAAAGTCTGTTCATAATTATGTAGAAGAAGTTGGACTAGAAACAGCAATCGAAGATTATCAATCTGCGAGGCAAGAGTATTATGAAGCTCTTGATACATTTGATACATTCGGTAGAGGTTGGACTCGTAGAGTAGAAGAAACTACTTCATCTGCATTGGAAATGGTATAAAAAAAATATGAAAAAATTTAATCATGTTCCTGTAGAATTACAGGATATTAAGGCGACAAACAAAGACGGAATACGTTTATACAAAACACCAGATGGAAATATGTATCCATCTATTACAACAGTACTTTCTGTTAGAAATAAACAAGGATTGTTTGAATGGAGAAAACGTGTTGGTGAAGAAGTAGCAAATTATATTGCGAGGACAGCAGCCGCAAGAGGTACTGCTGTCCATCATATGTGTGAAGATTACTTAAACAATGAGGATATGGAAAAACACAAAGAAAAGTTTTTACCACACGCATTGTTTACTCAGTTGAGAGATAAGTTGTTAACTCGTATAGATAACATTCATTCTCAAGAAGCTGGTCTTTATAGTGATAAATACGGAGTAGCAGGAAGAGTCGATTGTATTGCTGAGTTTGATGGTATATTGTCTATCATTGACTTTAAGACATCAACAAAAGAACGGCAAGATAGTTACAACGAATCTTACTACATTCAGGCATCTGCTTATGCAGAAATGTTTGAAGAACGAACTGGTATTGAAATCAATCAGATTTGCATATTGGTTGTAACCGCAGATGGTGTATGTCAAGAATTTGTTAAAGATAAAAAAGACTATTTACCTTTATTGACTGATGCTATTGCAGAATGGAAACAGAAAAATGAAAAAGTTAGTGTTGTCAATAATGATATTGTTGGGGTGCCTGTCTAGTGTGTCAGCTGAACCATATTGGTTACAGAAACCTGTACAATGTGCTCCACCACAAGAGGTAGTAACTCACCAAGCTAAAATATATCAGGAAATACCTTTTCTTATGTTATATGGAAAAAGTTTGACCCCAACAGGTACATTCAGAGATACATCATATATTTTGAGTGTGAATATGGAAACAAAAACTTGGACAATGATAGAATTTGCATCTGAATTAAATCAAGCTTGTATTGTAGCGACTGGCAATGATTTTAAACCAGCACCTCAAGAAAAAAAGATAGATATTAGATTTGGCCCTTGACATTAGAACGAATGTGTGATATAAATAGAGTATAGTTTGTTGATACAATTCGACAATTGGACAGGACATGGGGGCAGTACCCATCGCCTCCACCATAAACACATCGGGAGAAATAACTCTCCACACAACGAAAGTTTAACGATGTGTTTTTATGGGGGCGAACTAGGATCGACTGACAGGTATAGATGCGAGTAGAACTATCGGGTGACTGCGTAATTGGTCAAATACTACAAACGCAAACGATAACTTTGCACCTACAGGTTACGCCCTAGCGGCATAATGCTGATGCGTCCGATGGGAACGTGGAAACAGAATCCCATCACTTTTTTTTAACTTATATAGGATATATTATGCAAACGCAAACGATAACAATGCAAACCGCTAAATCATTTTCACTAAACATTGAAGTTATAGCAAAAGATAAAGGTATTTCACATATGGATGCTGTTTTAGATTATTGTCAAAAGAACGATATAGAACCAGATACCGTAGGAAGACTTATTACTAAAGGGCTCAAAGAGAAAATTGAGGCTAACGCAAGAGAACTAAATTATCTAGAAAGACAAGCACAATTACCAATTTAGTTCTTGACATTACCTTAAAATTAATGTATAATGAAAACTATAAACTATATAAGGAGTAAAGTTTATGTCTACTGAAAAAGAAAAAAATGCAACGTGGGACGCTTTAGAATCTTTGACGTTCAAAAATCGTATCAAAGAACTTGAATACGATTGTGCAGAGCTAACTAAGCACAATGAGGAGCTTAGGGAAAGATGTAAGAAACTTGCATCTAGGACACCAGAGTGGCCTAAGGGGTATCGTCCTACTCGTAGAGCGCCAGATCAAAAGAAGAGGTTTAATGAACGTACAACTCATTGATCATATGGGCAGTGATTTATCTGTTGTAAACGCTGCCCGAGTATCCTTTGATAAAGAAAGTTCGTTTTCTGGTAAAATTGATCACAATACGGGCAAAAGTACAATAAGGGATAAAGATAAAAAACTTATATCCTATTTAGCAAAGCATGACCATTGGAGTCCTTTTGGTCATGCCTCAATGCAATTTAGAATCAAAGCTCCAATATTTGTTGCACGACAACTTGTCAAGCATCAAGTGGGATTAGTCTGGAACGAAGTCAGCAGACGTTATGTTGACAATGAACCAGAGTTTTATATTCCAAAAAACTGGAGACTAAAAGCAGAAGATAAGAAACAGGGTTCTTCTTGGGATGAATACATTGAATACAGTATCAGTAGTACAATGGAGTATGTAAAAGAAACATATAATAATCTACTAAAAGCAAATGTTGCACCAGAGATGGCTCGTATGGTATTACCACAGAACTTATATACTGAGTGGTATTGGAGTGGTACATTGATGGCTTTTGCTCGTGTATGTAATCTAAGATGTAAATCAGATACACAATGGGAAACACAATTGATTGCAGAGATGATTGATTTAAAGGCAAAAGAATTGTTTCCTGTTTCTTGGGAAGCACTAAGAGTTGAATAAACACATAGTATATGGTAATGGAGAGTCAAGGCCAAGACAACCGATAGAAGGTAACAATTTTATCACATGGGGATGTAATGCAATTTATCGTGATTTTCCTCTTGACAATCTTGTCTCAATAGACTATCCTATGCAACAAGAGATATATGAATCAGACTATCCTCTCACACATAAGTGTTGGTTTGCTGATTGGGAAGTCTTACCACCATTTTTTGAACCAGAGTCATTAATGATGAACTGGAACGATCCTATATACCAAACACCAAAACGAGGCAGAAGTTCTTGTGTGGTACAAGGCAAAACGAAAGAAACGGTTGAAGCAAATATAAAAGAAGCAATACAACAAAATCCAGATTTAGATGTGGAAGACCTGAGAAGGAAAGCTGAAAAGGATGTTGGACTATATATCACATGGGTTGATGAATACAATGATAAAGTAATCAATATTGATTATCCCAAAGATTGGTCAGCTGGAAATACAGCACTATACCTTGCTTGCAAGTATGGTGCAAAAGAGATATATATGTTAGGGTTTGACGGAAACGATTATAACAAACCCATAAATAATGTATATAAGGGCAGTAGTAATTATCTGCCCGAAAATAACAGGGGGTTTAACCCTGTCAACTGGAACAACCAGTTTAGAATGTTACAAAGGGATTTTCCTGATGTGCAGTTCTATCGGGTTGGTACAGATTTAACATACGATGAACTATACAAGAACATACGTTAACATAAGGAGACTTAAATGTCAATAGATACGTTAAAAAGAACTAATTCACTTGATAAACTATTAGGTGCAGTTAAAGAAGAAAACGCTCCACAAGAGAAAAAATCTTACAAAGATGAACGTCTTTGGAAACCAGAACTTGATAAATCTGGTAATGGCTTTGCAGTCATTAGATTTCTTCCAGCAGTTGAGGGAGAAGATATGCCTTGGGCAAAGGTTTGGAATCATGCGTTCCAAGGCCCTACTGGTCAATGGTATATTGAAAATTCTCTTACCACGATTTCACAGAAAGATCCTGTGTCTGAACTAAACTCTTCATTCTGGAATACTGGTCTGGAGTCAGACAAAGAGATTGCTCGTAAACAGAAAAGAAAATTACAATACTTCTCAAATATCTATGTGGTGTCAGATTCTAAACACCCTGAGAATGAAGGTAAAGTATTCTTGTTCCGTTTCGGGAAAAAAATCTTTGATAAATTGATGGCTGCGATGCAACCAGAATTTGAAGATGAATCACCTATCAACCCATTTGATTTCTGGGAAGGTGCAAACTTCAAACTGAAAATTCGTAAGGTTGATGGTTATTGGAACTATGATAAATCAGAGTTTGATAGACCAACTGCATTGTTTGATAATGATGGACAAATTGAAGAAGTATGGAAGAAAGCATATCCTCTTGCAGAGTTTAGTGCTGCTTCAAACTTCAAATCTTATGATGAATTGAAACAACGACTTGATACTGTTCTTTCTGGTACTATTTCGGTAGGTAATGTTACCAATAATATGACAGAAGAAAGACCTGTTGCAAGTCCAGTAGTTGATACTACTCCTGTAGAAGCACCTGTTGTGGCTGTTGCAGAAGAAGACGATACTATGTCATACTTTGAAAAACTTGCGAACAACGGATAAGTTCTTATAAACAAAAAGAGAAAGGGGAGTATTTTTACTCCCCTTTTTTTATACTATCTGGCAACAGATGAAAAAGCTTGATCAGGGCCTCCTAAGAATACATTACCAGTTGTTGTATTAGAATTATTTGTAGTAGTATTATTAACAGTGGTGCCACCAAACCCTCTTGGAATAGTTTCTGATTGACGATATCCAGAATTATTTGTTTGTGCAAAGCCTGTAGTTGATGATTTATTACTCGCTGTTACAGGAGCTCCCATTCCTGCTTGTCCTACTTCTCCAGTAAATGAAGCTCCAGCTGCTTCAGCTGAACTAGCGGCCGCAATTTGTGATGAAACATCTCCACCGCCTGCGCCCATCATTGATAAACCACCATTTATTAAATTATCCATCCAATTAAATGGGAAACCAAATGCATCAATTGGATCTATTCCTACGATAAATTGTCCTAGAGCTCTACCAAGAGCATCGCCTGCAAATCCTCCACCAACTGCACCAGCAAAACCAGTTAGAAGTGCTAGAGGCCCGCCTGCTATACCTATCATACCACCAATAGCTCCACCGAGAGCAGCTCCACCGACTGCACCAAATAGACCACCGATATCTCCAGCCATATCTGCTGGTTTTCCACCCTTTAATAATATGTTCAGTAATAAACCACCTGTGATAATTTTACCTATGCCTGGAAATTTACCTAATACTTTTGTAACTTTTGCTAAATTTTTATATTTTTTTAAAAGATTTGGACTTTTTGTGGGATCAAGATTTGGTTTTTTGTTACTAGTTGTAATTTTGGTGTTTACAGGTGGTTTTACAACAGGAGTTCTTTTAGCTAAAGCAGCAGCAGTTCTAGCTGCAAGGGAAGTTTTACTACCAACAGGTGCTACCATTGATCCAATACCACTGACAAGCTTAGTTCCTATTTTTGTGGCTGTACCTATTCCCTTAGAGACTACATTTTTAATTGATGGTGGTAATGATGCTATTGTGTTTTTAATTACATTACCTAAAGCACCAGTTGCAGAAGAAGCGAGAGATCCAAGTTTACTACCAAATGTTCCTAAAACACCAAACATACTTTTAAAACCAGTCATAATACCAGTTGGTGATAATGCACCTGTACTTATGGACGTAGTAAGTCTGGTAAGCATCTTACCACCAATGCCTGTTAATTTACTACCAAAACTTGCACTATGAGTAAATAATTTTCCAAATCCATTAACAATAGTACCAGCAGCACCTTTAATACCTAGTGCGGCTGAACTTCCAAGTGAAGTAAGCATACTTTTTGCAACGCCTGCTACTTTAGTACCGAAACTTGCAGTATGAGTGAATAACGATGTAAATTTACTAGTAATATTAGTAGCAAATGTAGATGATGTAAGTGAAGTAAGCATACCTTTACCAGCAGTACCCAACTTAGTAGCAAATGATGCTGTGTGAGTAAATAATCCAGTAAATTTATTAGCAATATTAGTAGCAAATGTAGATGATGTAAGTTTAGTAAGCATCTTAGCACCAACGTCTGCTACTTTAGTACCAAAACTTGCAGTATGAGTAAATAAAGATGTAAATTTACTAGCAATACCTGTAGCACCTAAAGATACTGAACTTAAAAGTCTAGCACCCATATCTTTGGCAAACCCTGCTACTGTACTACCAAACTTTGCGGTGTGGGTGAATAAAGTACCAAATTTACTAACAATACCTGAAGCACCTAGAGAAACTGATCTTGCAAGTCTTGCCGCCATATCTGTTGCCGAAGTTGCTAATTTAGCACCAAAGGCTCTAGTACTACCAAATAAATTTCCAAATTTACTTAAAATACCTTTAGCACCTAAAGATACTGAACTTGTAAGTCTTTTGGCCATATCTGCAGCAGTAGTACCTATTTTAGTACCAAAATTTTTAAGAGGTGAGAATAAAGTACCAAATTTACTTAAAATAGAAGTTTTTCCAGCAAATAAACCTGTTTTAACTGCCCTTGCAAGTCTACTAGTTAAATTTGAAGCTGTAGTACCTATATTACTCGCAAGACTTCTTAATGCACCACCTTTACCAAAGAA
>MDSY01010076.1_pt1 | contig 11208 bp, 8 predicted proteins | sample 811131 | NCBI WGS metagenome assembly MDSY01 (sample SAMN05326643, study PRJNA326480) | marine metagenome | isolation source: seawater | place: Atlantic Ocean: South West | collected 2010
ACTAAATACACTGCCTGTGACAGAATCACAGCTCTCTGCTATTATCTCTGAAGCAAACTATGCATTTCGTTTGAATATGTTTATGTTTGAAGAGTTAGACGGCAACGCATTCAAATCCACATTAGCTTACATATGTGGTATAATTAAAGGAAAAACTGATGCCACTACCCAAGATTAATGCACCAACTTATGAGTTGGTGATCCCTTCATCTAATAAGAAGATTAAATATAGACCATTTTTGGTTAAAGAAGAAAAGATCCTTGTCATTGCAATGGAGTCTCAGGATATTAAAGATATTGCTAGAGCAGTTAAACAGGTTCTAGGAAATTGTATTCTTACTAGAGGTATTAAGATTGATAAGTTATCTACTTTTGATATTGAATATCTGTTCCTTAATGTTAGGGGTAAGTCTGTAGGTGAAACTGTTGAAGTTAATGTTACATGCCCTGATGATGGGGTTACTAGGGTTCCAATAGTTGTTGATTTGGATGCGATAAAAGTTCAATTTGATCCTGAACATGATAAAGATATTAAATTGGATGAGAAGTTAACTATGAGAATGAGGTATCCTTCACTTGATCAGTTTATTAAAGAGAATTTTCAGGTAGATAATGTTGGATTTAGTGAATCAATTGATATGATTGCTGGTTGTGTTGATATGATCTTTAATGAGGATGAGACTTGGACTGGAGCAGATTTTACTAAGAAAGAAATGATTGATTTCTTAGAACAACTTGGATCTAAACAATTTAAGTTGCTAGAGAAATTCTTTACCACTATGCCTAAACTTAGTCATACTATAAAGGTAGTTAATCCTGAGACTAGCAAGGAAAGTAGTATTCATTTGGAGGGATTAGCGAGTTTTTTCAGCTAGCGATGTTGCATGAAGATCTTGTGTCATATTACAGGATTAATTTTGCCCTCATGCAGCATCATAAATATAGCTTAAGTGATATTGAAAATATGATCCCGTGGGAACGGGAGATATACATTGGATTATTAAAATCGTTTATTGAAGAGGAGAATCTTAAAGCACAACAAAGGCAATAATGGATTTACCAGTTCCAGAGGGTCAAGTAAAAGAAAAATCATTTGCTAGTCATTCTACGATGTCTAAGTCGTTTGGCTTGCAAAGGAAGACTCTGGTACGAGTTATTGGTTTAGAGAATAGGGTAGGTAAGTTAGAATCTAATGTTGCTGGTATTAGTATAGAGAAGTTTACTGAAATTAATCAAACAATAAAGGCAGTTAATGATAACTTACAGTCAATAGGTGGATTATTAGATGCAGAGTTAGTTGCTGAGAAACAAGAAGCAAAAGAGGAGGGTCTTGATAAGAAGAGAGAAATTGATGAGGCAAAGAGGGGAAAGATCGAAAAATTCCTTGAAATGAGGAATGAAACAAAAGTTCTTAAACCAGTAGTAAAAGCAACAAAGACTGCTAAGAGTGTATTCCAAAGATTATTTGATGCATTATCATCAATTTTTGCTGGATGGATGTTGGATAAGGGTGCAAAGATGATTGAAGCATGGCAGTCTGGGGATACAGAAACATTTGAGAAGATGAAGAATGAAATAGTTAAAGCATTGACAATTGTGGGTGGAATATTTCTTGCAGTTAATCTTGTTGGTATTATTGGAGCATTAAAAGCTCTGATTATTGGTATTAAGATAGGAATACCATTAGTAATTGGTTTGTTAGCTAATCCTTGGGTTTGGCTTGCTATTGCTGTTGGTGCTATTGCTTGGATGGGTTTCAGTAAACTTAAAGAAGCAGTTGGTGGTGGTCCAGCGTTTGAAGATGCTGAGAACAGACTTGGTGCAGTAATGGAAGATGAAGCAGGTGTTCTTGGAAGACAAGGAATGAATAATGTGGGATATCTTTTGAAAGAAGATCCTAATAATCCTGGTAACTATCTTGAACAATATGTTTATGGTGATGCTTGGAGTTCTAGTGGTGGTCCTCAAGGGACAATGAAGAAGGCGACGCAGACAGTCTTTACTAAGACACTGGCTCCTGAAGATTTGGCAGAGTATAAAAAAACTGGTGTAATACCAGAAGGTGCTGAAGATAGATGGGTATGGAAGTATCCAGAAAAAAGAGCTGCTTGGCTTAGATTAAGGCAACAGAAAGCAGTTCTTACTCAGATCAAAAAGGATATGGGTAATGCTATTAGAGCAATGAAGAAGGCTGCTGATGAAAAAGCTAAGGATGAAATTGCGAAGAATAATTTAGAAGGTAATGCGAAGGATAATTTATGGAGACAGGTTAATAAGATCAAGAAGTTTGAAGAAGATCTTATTAGGAAGAATTATGCTGATTATATTATGAAAACATTCCCTGAACTTTATACTGCTAAAGAACTTGAGGGATTACAAAAAGGTAAGATATCTCCTTTTGTTAATATCCCAGACCTTTATGTTGAGAATGTAGATCCAGATTGGAAAGCACATGAAACTTCTATTAAAACTGATGTTATTATGACTCAGCCAGAAGCGTATACAAGCATGAATAAAAATCTAAAAGAAAGAGCAATTCAATTGGATGAAGCAATTATTAAAGATAACTTTAGTGATATGGAACTTAAATCTGAGAAGTCTGACATCAATAATAGTCTTGTAGCAACTGGTAATGAAAATAAAAATCAAAATAGTAATAAATTTGATTCTATTAATACATCAGCATTCTCTAATGATAATATATCAATTATTCCTTTTGAAACATCTTTAAATGCTGATTCTACCCTTGGTGACGATTATGCTATGAACTTTGGTGATGCTACTGAGTTTCCAGATCTCTTTACTTTTGATAATAACAATGATTATCGGGATTTCTTTTCATATGTCTATGATATAGAAGGAGACAAATAATGTCTGATACTGCAGATAGAGTAGCTAAAGCATATGATGAGAAGATTGATCCCAATAGGTTAATTCCTATTAATGAAGCCTTTGATACTATTTCTTTTGGAGTACTTGCCATCAAGCAAACTTCAGATGGGATTAGGAATTCATTTAAAAAGAGATTGGAGCAGAAACAACAGATAAATGAAAAGCAAAAGATTCAGGCTACTAGATTATTAAATGCTAAGAAACAAAAGGATAAGGAAGAAGGACTTGAAAAAGTTTCGTCACCATTAGAAGGTATTAAGAAGGCAGTAAACAAACCTGTTGGAAGTCTTTTCAATAGAATAATGACAGCAGCTGCTTCTATATTTGCTGGTTGGTTGTTAGAAAAGATACCTGAGATTACTGAAGCAATAGCAAATTTAGTTAAAAATTTACAGGATATATGGGAGAAAATAACTGGTGTTATGAATGGTATTGGTAATGCTTTAAAAGATCTTAAAGAAGGTTCATTGGATTTTCTTAGCAGGGTTAGAAATTTAGATTTTTGGGGTGAAAATGAGAGTGCTAATATATCTAAAGAACTTGAAGGACTTGAACAGGAATTACTAAATTCGGGAGCTGCATGGGATGATTCTATTGAAGCTATATCTGATGAAATTAAGAAAATTGCTGCTAAAGGAGAAGGAACAGATGCATTGCAAAGAGAAGCAGAGCTTTCAGGGGAAGCACCTCCTCCTGGAATTGATACTACAAAATTCTTGAATAGGGGAGAAACTGGTAATGTTAAAGAAGAAGATAATGGTTCTTCTGATGATCAGAATAATGTAGAAGTTGTTGTAAATCAAAAGAATGATTCTGAGGATGTACAAGAATTAACAGAAGAATTAACTAAAGTCAATGGTAATAGTGAAAATAATTTAAAAGTGGATCCTGTAGTTGTCAAAAAAGAAGATAACTCTGGTATTACTACAGAAACTTCTGGTATTAGTGATAAAGAAATTGCCTCTACTTTTGATACTTCAGGATTGAAATCATTTAGTAATAATAGTGATAGTAGAAGTAATTTCTTTAATGGTATTGTTAATAATAATACTTTAATATCATCAACTGATATATCAGTGGCATTTGGTGATGGTAATAGTAATAAAGTGATTACACCTCAGGGATTGGGAATGGATATGTATAGTAGAAGTATTATTCTTAACCCTGATGCTGCAAGGGGATGGAAGAAAGTTATGTCTGCTGCAGCAGCAGAAGGTCTTGATCTTACTAAAGCTGTAACTTCATCTTATAGATCACCAGAGAAACAAAGAGAATTGATAGCAGCAGAAGATGGTGTTAATGTTATTACACCAGCACCAGTTGATAGATCTCCTCATGTTCAAGGTTGGGCAGTTGATCTTGCTGTTGGAACTCCTCAATGGGAGTGGATGAAAAAGTTTGGACCTAAGTACGGTTGGAGATGGCAAGGTGATAGTGATCCTGTTCACTTTGATTATATGGAAGGTGCTCCAGCAAATGATCATTGGTTGCAACCAGGAAGAAATGATTGGATGCAAGGTAACATGGCTAATGGAGAAAAACTAGCATCTATTTCTAAAAGAAATGAAAAGGTAATTACTGTACCTATGCCTATAAATAAAGGCAGCAAAACCCCTGTAACTATGGGTAAGGATCAGTCTAGTGAGCTTGTTATTGCTACCAGTAATGGATCAGATATTGTTAAAAAAATAAAAACATTTAATACCATGCTAACATAATGTCAGCAATACCAACCCAAGGAACAACATTTGAAAAGATAGAAATTTATCCTTTGGGTGAAGAGGATAACTTAGGTTCTGCTGTAGATTTGCGATTAGGAGTTATTCATTTTCAGTATTTTGAAGATATTTTTTCTCCAGTAATTACTGCTGATATGAGTGTTGCTGCTTCTGAAACTGGAATCTTTAATAGTCTTCCTATTAAGGGTGGTGAGAAAGTAAAGCTACATTTTAGTACTCCGATTGAATTGCATAGAGAAGAAGAAGGAGTATTAGAATTGGAATTGTATGTTAATAAGATTAGTAATTATTTTGCTGAAAAGCAAAAAGAATCATTTATATTGCATTTAGTTTCTATAGAAGGAATTAAAAATTTAAATAAAAGAATAATTAAAAAGTATAAACAAAAAACAGTTGATGAAGTTATAACAGATTTTCTAGACATTCTTGAATGTGAATATGAAGAAGATAATATAGAGAAATCTCAAACTAAAGTTAATTTTATAGGAAATATGAGAAAACCATTTACTATTGTTCCTATGTTAGCTAAGAAAGCAATTCCTGTAGGTGCTAATAGTAAGACTGCTGGTTTTTGTTTATGGCAAACAAAATCTGGTATAAAATTTAAATCTATTGAAACTATTATTAATCAGAAAGAAGTTGCTCAAGAGTATTTCTTTAACCGTAATAATGAGGGATTGGGTGATCCTGAAGCGACATTTAAAAAGATTATATCATATGCTATTTTAAATAATAATAATGTGATGGCAGCTCAAAGGGGTGGTGAGTATTCTACTTATAGGATATGGTTTAATCCATACACTTTTGAATTTACAGACCCTAGTAAGTCTGTGTTCAAACCAGAAGGACAGGAAACTCTAGGTACAGACGAAAACGAGATAACAGAAGAGGCAAAACCCGAAAAAATTCCCAGCCCAGAAATGGCACACAGGATCGTTTCAGGAATTTATAGTGTTGGTTGTTTAGAAGAAAAAGTAGATCAACCTGGTACTCAAGTTGGTACTGCTTCAACCTCTATTAACCAAGATAATATAGAAGATGTTGGGCAATCTATATCTAGATATTCTTCTATATTTTCGCAAGTCATGACATTAACAGTAGGTATTAACCCATATCTAGAAGCTGGTGATATAATTAAGTGTACATTCCCACAGGTCAGTGCTGAAAATGATGTAGACCATACTCAAAGTGGTCTATATATTATTAAGGAGATTAGTCACTATATAAGTGGCAATAAATCTTATTCAGCTCTGAAAGTTATCAGGGATACCTCAGGAGATTAACATGACAACTAAAGTTCCAGAGCACGATTTAAACCATGAATCTTATATTGATCCAAAGGATCATAAAGAACATGTAAATCATGGTATGATTGAATATACTGAAGCAGATTTAGAAATGCATAATGATGCTTTTCATGCTCATGAAGAGAATGAAGAGAATCTTGGTGGTGCTAAGATTAATGATTGGCACACAAGACATGATGATAAGCACCTAGAGGTGTATTGTGATAACCATCCAGACTCACTGGAATGTAGAGTATACGACGACTAATGGCTATAGAAGAGTCTTTACTGAGTAATAGTCAATTTTTAGGTAGAGACGGATTCCGTTGGTGGATCGGTCAAGTTGCCCCTAGGGAAGCTCAGGCTGATCAGACGGATGATGGTAAAGGATGGAGCAATAGATATAAAGTTAGAATAATGGGATATCATCCTTTTACGGATGATGTCACAGATGAAGATCTGCCTTGGGCAATAGCACTGTTACCTACTACAGCAGGTAGCGGTGCTGCTAATTATGCCACATCAACTCGTTTACAACAAGGTGATGTTGTATTTGGATTCTTCTTAGATGGTGATGAAGGTCAGATTCCTGCAATTTTAGGACATTTTGGTCATACTAGTGGTATAGATCAGAACTCAGAGTTGGAAGGTAAATTTAAACCTGGTTCTGCATTTACTGAAAATACACCAATTAATCCAAAAACAGAAGTTAATGATGAAGGTATACCAGATCAAACTGGAGAACAAAATTTAAATGCTAATCCCACTAATTCTAGTGCTACTAAAGGTAAGAATGTAGACCAGTCAGGTGCTGGTAGACCTGTAGTTGCTCCAGATACTTGTACTACTAACTCTGTGTCTAGAATGGCACAGGCAGTTGAAGATTTAGCTAATAGAGTTGAGGATTTATCATTAACTGGTATGAAACTTGAGGCAGAGATTGATGCTGTTGCAGATCAAGTTGAATCTATGGCTAATGGATTTGTTGGTCGTATGATGGATGCTACATATGATTTTCTTGAACCACAATTACAGAAGGGATTAGATAAGGTATATGAGGATACTTTTGGTAAGGTTTTTTCTCAGATGGGTAATTCACCTCAATCCTATGCAATGGCTCATGCCTCTGGTGTTGCTTCTCAGGTTTCGCAAGTACCTGCTATTAAGAATGCAGAGAATGCTTTAGCTTGTGTTGGTAATAAGGTAGTAGAAGGATTGAGAGGTACTGTATCAGATATGCTGAAGGATTTGCTTGCTTCGGGTTTAGGTTTAGCAGGGTGTGTAGCTGCTAACTTTGTTAGTAAGTTTTTAGGTAATATGGTTAATGGGATTTCAGACGGATTGAAATCTCCTTTAAGTGGATTGAGTGATATATTATCTCCAGGTGTTGATATTGCTGAGTTTTTAAGAAGTTCTGCTTTTGTATTAGAAGATTTCTCTGGATTCATAGATTGTGGTCAGACTAATAAGGATAAGTGTCCTCCAGTTAAGAAGTATGAAATTGCTGGTGGACCAATGGAGAAGGGTGCTGATCCATTTAATTATCTATCAGGACAAATGCAGAAGAGTGCCAAAGGTGGATTTGGTGGTTTAGCTGGTGGAATAACTGGTTTAGCTGGTGGTTTGGGTGATATAACAGAAGGAATACAAGGTGCTCTTGGTGGTGTACAGAATATTGTAAATGCTGTATCTGATCCTAGTAGTTTGGTTAAGGGTGCAGTTATGAGTAAGTTTGGTAATCTTGTACCTCCTGGCATAACAAAAACTCTTGGTAGTGCTGGTAGAATATCTGGTTTGATTGATGAGTTGAGTGGTGGTGGATCTTGTACTGGTGGTAAGAAGAATTGTGGCAACCCTCAAGTAGAGATATTTGGTGGTGGTGGATTTGGTGCTATTGGAAAGGTTGTACTTGGTAAAACTATTGAGAATAGTGGTTTGGGTGGAGTAGCAGAAGGTATTAGTAAGACTGCAAGTATTATTGGTGTGGATATAAAAGTTCCTGGTATGAATTATAAGTCACCTCCTGCTATTAGATTTGCTGATAAATGTGGTCAAGGTTATGGTGCTCATGGTCATGCTGTACTTACTCCTGATGGTACAATTGGTGCGGTTGTTATTGATACTACTGGTGAGGGATACCCAGTCATTACAGATCCAGATCCTAATGTTGGATTGACTACTGTATTTGTTGAGGATCCTGGTACTGGATATACTCCAGATGACAAGATTGATGAGACTATCTTTACTATTGAATTCCCAACAGGATTCCCAGATACTGAGGTTGGAATTGGTACACCTACTACAACAACAGATCCAGATGATCCAGATTATAATCCAGAATTAATTCCAGATCCATATACTAAATTGGTTCCAACAGGTGAAAGAGTTCAGTTACAAAACCTTACTGATAGACCTGTATTTGATCTTGTTGTTAATCCAACTACGGGAGGAATCGAGGCTGTAAGGGTTCTAAATATCCTTAAGTACAGCGTTCCACCAGTGATTAAAGTTATATCTCCAACTGGATCGGGTGCAGTTCTTAGACCTGTCTTCGGTGAAATACCACCTGAAGCTCAGAAAGGAGTTATTACCGTTATCGACTGTTCAGGATAATACAATGGTAGCAGAAACCACATGGGCAAGAAGAATTATAGATTCACGGGGAGGGCATTTCCGTATAGAAACTGGCAGCCCTAGGGTTGGTAGAGATGGTCCCGAACCTACTAAGATATATTCATCTAATGATAATGGTGAAGTATTCCTGATTGCACATGGTCATGGATCAGGTCTTGGTAGAATAGCATGTGATAAGTCTATTGAGATTAATGCTGGTGATAAGAATGATCCTAATAATATTGATATTAGAGTATGTGCAGCTACTGGAGATATTACTATAAGTGCTCCTAGGGGTAGGATTAGAATGAATGCAAAGGACTTTATGTTCACTGCTGAAAGAGATATTGATATGAATGCTGGTAGAAATATTAATTTACATCCAGGTGTAGGTCGTTTCTATGTTAAAGCAAACACTGCACAGGTTCAGGCAAAGAGAGGAAATATGGTTCCTGAGACATACGGTGCTAAAGTTACTAAAAATAGTTTTATACCTGATAGTACATTAGCTAAAGTATTTGATCCTAAGTCTCAGAATACTAAACCAGGTGCAGCACCAGGTGGTTTTGATGGTGTCGCTGGTGGAGCATTAAAGGGATATGGATTTACTCTTGAGGATCTTGGTATCAGTGATCAGACTGGTGCAGTTGATGCAGTAGAAAATGCTATAAAGGCAGGAGGATCAAATCTTATTGGACCATTACAGAAAGCATCTAATTTATTATCAGGTAAACTTGATGATAAATTGGGAGATGTTTTAAAAGGTTCTGGTGCAGGTGATCTTGTTAATCAAGTAAAGGGTGGATTAGATGCTATTAATAATCCAGTTGGTAGTGCATTAGGTCTTGCTAATGTTGCTGGTGTACCAGGGGCAGAAACAATAGCTAATGCTGGTAAAAAATATCTTGGAGGACAATTGCCTGGTGTTGGTGGTGCAATGGATACTATTAAAGGTATTGGTAATAAGGTATTGACTGGTAATATAGAAACTCTAACAGCATCAGCAGCAGGTGCTTTAGGAGTTAAACCAGGTGGTAATGCTCTTACAGGTCTAACTAAGATGATTGGTACTGGATCTGTAGCTAAGGGTGCTGCTGCTACTATTGGTAATTTCTCTAGTGATAAGTTGGCATCATTGGTTGGTGATACTATACCAACTCATCCAGATATACCAGATGAGCAGACTATTAAGGGTATTGCTAACTCCACTGCTATGTACATGGATCAACTAAAACAAGATTTCCTTACAGCATCTAATACACCTAATGTTCTTAAGAAAGTTGGTGATGCAATGGATGAAGACTTTGAGAAGAAACTTCTTGAAGGAGAGGAGATTATAGGAGATCTTAAAAATATCGCTAAGAAATTTAAACTTGAATAACTATGTCAGCTTCTGAATCAAATCCAACCAATTTTAATTGTGATATTAAGGAAGATATTGCAAATAAACCATATAAAATTGGAGATGATACAAATTATTTTGAAGATCCTGTTATATGCTCAGGGTTCATTGATGTGCAGGGTATACCATCCCGTCCCACTGATATAGAGATTACTAATGGTGATGTTAGAATCTATACTGGTAACCTTTTAGTCAGACCAGGTATTTCAACATTCCAGCAGACTCAGATAGAAGAAGAGTTATATGTCTGTAAGAGTGCAGACATAATGGGTGATACCTTTATTAAAGGTACTAGTTCATATCCTCTACAGGTAGGTGGTAATGCATTTTTTGATCATGGTAACATAGGTGATCTATCATCTAGATTTAATGCAGCAGATGCTTCACCAAAACCATTTGATTTAGAACATCCTACTAAAGGTAAAGGTCATAGACTTCGTTATGCTTGTATTGAGGGACCAGAGGTAGCAGTATACCATAGAGGAAGATTAAAGGATTCTAATACGATTGAATTGCCATATTATTGGAAGGATCTCGTACATGAGGATAGTATTACAGTACAGTTACAACCTATTGGTAAGAGACATTTTCATCTTAATGTAGTTGAATTTGATAATGAGAAAATAATTGTAGCAGAGGCAGATGATAAACCAATAGATTGTTTCTATCATGTATATGGAGAGAGAAAAGATATTAATCCATTAATTACTGAGTATGAGGGTGATAGTTGGAAAGACTATCCTGATCCACATCATTATAGTGATGATTTCGAGAACCGTACATATTCACATCCAGACTTTGCTGGTCCTCCTAATACTAATACAAGATGAGTCTACCATACACTGAAGAGGACTTTATCTCTGCTAGTGAATGTCAGAGATTGATAGACTATGCTATTGCAAATAAGAAGGCAGATGTCAGTAGTGATGATGAGTATTCTACTGAGGTAGAATGGAAGGATCATGGTGCAAAGTATTATGGAAATGCTGTTGATCCAGTAACACCTGCGTCTGATGATCCAGTTGTAGTGGCAGTCAATAATAAATGTAAGACCTTTGTTGATTGTGAATTAGACTATGCTGGTATAGTGAGATGGCCAGTTGGTACATTCATGAAACCTCATGTTGATAGTAATACAGGACATAAACAAAATATTATAGCAGCTATGCTATACTTGAATGATGATTTCACTGGTGGTGATCTAATTTTTCAGGATAGAGTGGTAGAACCAAAGCCAGGAAAATTATTCATATTCAAAAATGCAGAGAATTTGCAT
>MDSY01011560.1_pt1 | contig 11207 bp, 4 predicted proteins | sample 811131 | NCBI WGS metagenome assembly MDSY01 (sample SAMN05326643, study PRJNA326480) | marine metagenome | isolation source: seawater | place: Atlantic Ocean: South West | collected 2010
CCCTAAACCCTAAACCCTAAACCCTAAACCCTAAACCCTAAACCCTAAACCCTAAACCCTAAACCCTAAACCCTTTTGTTGAAAAAAAACCTGGGTACCCTCAGATCTTGCCGCGCATCGGATGGACCAACATTGCGTTGTTTTCCGTCGCGGCTCGTGATCGTTCACAATGTCGGCCGCGGTCGTAGCAGCGCTTCAAAGGTGGCGCGGTCGAAAGTGCAAGGACATCGGGAAGCCTGCGTATGTTGTGTTTGACAACAAAACACTGCAAGCCATCGCGGAATCTAAACCCGCAAGCCTCTCCGCACTCGGCAAAGTGAAGGGTATCGGAAGCAAGAAGCTTGATGACTACGGAGGTGAAGTGCTCGAAATCGTGCGCAGCGCTAGCGGTGGAACCGCCTCCACTAGTGGTCCTACCACCACTTCCACGCTCGCCTCTGCTTGGGGGCTCGTCGAGACCCCAGGCACCTCATCTGGGGTGCCCACATCTGGCGGTCTCGGTCGCTCGACCCCCACGAAAATGGCACCGCTGTTCAACGTCAGAGGCACGGATGGTGCGGCGGGAGATACGAGCGGGATGCCCATACCCACGAGCGTCCAGTCGGTGGTCAGTGAGATGTCCGCCGAAGAGGCTAGGGGTAACTACCAGAATTCAATGAATGAACACCAAAAACAGGTTGTGGATTCAGTTTTGAAGGAGAAGCGGAATGTTTTTTTCCACGGCGCCGCAGGCACAGGAAAGTCCTTCGTGTTACACACCCTAATCGCGTTGTTGAAGGAACAACACAAGGACAGTGAGTGTGTTACGGTTACCGCTCCTTCTGGAATCGCCGCTGTCGCGGTGGGCGGGTGTACGATTCACAAATTCATCGGCGCCGGTTTATGCACCGGCGCGACATGGACAGTCGCCGACAAAGTGTTGAAAAGCGAAAAAGCCACGAAACGATGGAACGATACGCGTGTTTTGATCGTAGACGAAGTCTCGATGTTGGATGCTGATATATTGCAAAAACTGGATTTTGTGGGACGGGCGACGCGAGACCAATCCAACGTACCGTTCGGCGGTATACAGTTAGTCTTCACGGGTGACTTTTACCAACTACCCCCCGTGTGTCGCGGATCGAACGACCCGCCGTTCGCGTTTATCTCACCAAGTTGGAAACTCGCGCAGTTCCGCTCGATCGAGCTCGTGGACGTTTTGCGACAAAAAGATCCACGGCTGGTATCTGCGTTGAACGAAGTGCGAAGCGGTACCGTGCCGGTGGGTGGCGCGACTTCGGCTTTGTTCCGGTCCTTATCTCGACCCCTCCCGCCCAACCCCGACGGCGTGTTACCCACGCGTTTATACTCCATCAACGCGAACGTGGATGTAGAAAACCAAGTGGAATTAAACAAACTTCCAGGCGAGCCAATCGTGTTTGAAGCGATTGATACCGGCGACAATAAGGATGTCTTGGAACTCCTCCGAAAGAACTCGCCCGCAGCGCAGACGCTTACGCTGAAAGTCGGCGCACAGGTGGTTTTGTTGAAAAACGCAGATGACACGCTGGTGAACGGAAGCCGGGGCGTGGTGAAGGGATTCATCGGTGTGAACGACGAATCGTTCTACAAGGTCAAAACGAGTTTCCGAATCCATCCCAAACGTGTTGCTACCGCGGATAACATGTTTTCGAAGTGGCCTTCAGTAGCGTTTGATAACGGGCGAGTAATAGCGGTTGGACCTGCTGAGTTTTCCGCTACGGCCGGTCGTAAGATATACGCCAACCGGTTACAAACCCCGTTGAAACTTGCGTGGGCGCTTACCGTGCACAAATCACAAGGAATGACCCTCTCGCGCGTTGAGGTGAACTTGCGGGACGCGTTCGATTACGGCCAAGTGTACGTAGCCCTGAGTCGCGCGACGACGATTGACGGACTTCGAGTCACCGGTTTTGACGAGCGGAAAATACGCGCGCACTCGCAAGTCGCGCAATTTTACGCAGCTATCAAAGGCTCCAGTGGGCGTGGAGGTGATATGAACGATTCTGGAAACGCGGCTGGAAAAACCGAGCGCCCCGCGTTCGCGTCGCCTTCTTTGGCTGGTGCACAAAACACTAATCGCACCAATTCAACGCCGTCCGGGCAATGTGTCAAGTGCGGCGAGATTGGCCACTGGGTGCGGGAGTGTCCGAAAGTGGCCGCACCCCTGGCGGGGGCGGGCGTGGGGGGAAGCAGGTTCGGGGGGTTCACTACGTGTGATTCGCCGAGTCCGTGATTATATTTCACTAGCGTTGGGGGCTGGAGAGGAGTCGTTTGTGCGTATCGGGAGACGAGACGTGTTGTGTGTATCAATGAATTCATGTGTAGATTCGGATTACAAACGCGTGACGAAATATTTTCTTCCCGCGCGCGTTCGCTCCTCGGCGACTCGGTTTTTCTCACCATTTTCCTCACCTTTTCATATTGACCTCCCAAACTCTCTCTTACTCCACGTTCACCACCACTTCATTCATGGAAGCGCCGCCCTTCATCGAGGCGCCGGGCGAAACCGTGCCGTCCTCGTTCTCTTCGTAGTCCACCAAATCTTCAAGCACGATTAACTTCCCGGCGATGAACTTGTACAGCTCGCACCCGATTAGGCACGAAATCGCGCCGATAAACGCGATGCCCCACCCAAACCCGTGAATCTCATCCACGTACAGCCCCAGCACGGTATTCAAGCCGGGGAGCCACAACGCGACGTACAGCGAGATCTGCGCCATTAGTACCGCTTTGTTCATGGTGGGGTTTGAGAAGGTCCCGATCCAGACGGGGAGCTCGAACGACCGCGAGCAGTACGCACGGAAGTTCTCCGCCCAGACGAGCGCAATGAACGCCGAGGTTCGCGCGCGGCGAATGGACGTTTCGATGCAAATCTCGCAATCAGGGTTGCCGTGCGCGGTGTAATACGCCGCGTCGGCTCCGGTGAGGGCGTCGATCGCGGCGGTGGCTTCGATTAACTCAATAGCGTCAGTGGGCGCGGTGTACGTCGTGGGGCACAAAGTGTCGCTTCCCCCGACCGTGCACGCGGTCCACAACCCGCAGTCGATTTTCAACGTGGGCGCCCACTCGTCTTTGGGCCAGATGGCGCACGATTCGCGCGTCGGGTCCGTGATGTCGTCGGAAAGGAACGCGCCCGCGTACGCCGACAGCGCGAGCAGGTACGTGCAGAAGATGCACACGGTTAAAATCATACCGTTGGCGACGATGCCGCGCCACATCCAGTCCAAAACAACGGGTTGCGTCTTCGGGCGGGGTTTGCGCTTCATGGTCATGGGTTCGCCGGGTTCAAACCCGAGCGCGATTGACGGGGGAAGATCGGTTACCAAAATGAGGAACAGAATCTGAAGCGGCTGCCTCATCACCGGAATCTTCGACACGATGCACAAGAAAATCTGCAACACCTCGGCGAAGTGCACGGACATGATGAAGGAAACGAACTTCTGGATCCCGGCGTAGATGATGCGCCCCTTTTCAATCGCGCGGACAATTGAGCAAAAGTTGTCATCCGTGAGAATCATGTCGCTCGCGCCCTTCGCGACTTCCGTGCCTTCCAGACCCATGGCGACGCCGATGTCGGCTTTGTTCAGCGCGGGGGCGTCGTTGACGCCGTCCCCAGTCATCGCGCACACCCACCCTTGCCTTTGCAGGGACTTGACGATCTCAAGCTTGTCCTCGGGCTTGGCGCGCGCAAACACGGAGGTTGACTTTGTGAGTTTGTCCATCTCTGCGTGGCCGAGGTACGGTCCGTCCTTGATCGGACGCAACGCCCCGCAATCCGTAGCCTCTCCGTTACCCTCTGTGAACGTCTTCCTGTTCAGGATGTTGATGTTCTTGGCGATCGCGATGGCGGTCTTGAGGTAATCCCCAGTGATCATCACCACGCGCACGCCGGCGGTTTTCGAGTCCAAAACGGCATCCTTGACGCCGTCGCGCTCAGGGTCGATGGACGCGCACAAGCCGCACAGGGTGAGTCCGTCCACGATCTTGTCAAACTTGACGTCAGTATCCGCGTCCATGTTGAAGGGAAGGGTCTTGCCCATGGGCCTTGTGGCGATCGCGAGGACTCTCAGCGCTTGCTCCGAAAGCTCGTCAACCTTGTCAAGCACGCGCTTCTTGCCCGCCGCGTCGAGGGGCTTGACGCTACCGTCCGCGGACATGTACGAGTTGCACTTGTCCAGGATATAGTTGGGCGCGCCTTTGATGTGCGCGGTGTGCTCGTCCTGCTTGTCGCAGTGCTTCAAATCAGTGGAGCCGATGGTCTTGGTCACCGTGACCATCATCTTGCGCGAAGACGAGAAGGGAATCTCGAAAACGCGCTCCAGGGACTTTTCCAGATCCTCGAGCTTGATGCCGACTTTGTGGCCGGCGACGATGAGGGGCGCTTCCGAGGAGTTACCGCGGGGGGTCCACCTGGTTTGACCAGAGTCGGGGTCCGTTTCAAGCTTCAACGTGGTGTTGGAGCACAACACCGCGGAGCCGAGGGTACCTCTGACGCCGCCGTCCGTCGAAGCGTCCGCGCCGTCAGTAGTGGCGACGCCGCCCACGGTGGGGTCGAAACCCTTCCCAGTCACGGTATAGTCCTTGCCATCCGCGTACATCGCGACCAAGGTCATTTTACCCTCGGTGAGCGTACCAGTCTTGTCCGTGCAGATGATTGAGGCGGACCCAAGGGTCTCGACCGCCGCAATCTTGCGCATCAACACGTTCTCCTTGACCATCTCTTTGCACCCCGTGGACAGCGCGATGGTGACGCACAGGGGAAGGCCTTCGGGAATCGCCGCGACGGTTAAGGTAACCGCGACGAGAATCATAAACAGCCACGACGGGGTGTCGGGTTCTTCAGGGTCCTTGGTGTTCAGCGCGATGCCAACCACGAACACGACGAGGCACACGGCGATGGCCATGTACCCGAGCTTCACCGCCAGGGCCTCGAGGTTGTGCTGAAGCGGGGACTGGCCAGCCTTCGTGTCGGGCAAGCACCCCTCCTTTTTCTTAGCCTTGACGATTTCGTTGCCGTTTTCGTCAACCTTGGGCGTGGCGGCGGCGTCCGGGTCTTCGTCCCCGCCGCCGTCGTTGAGCAGCGCGGCGATGGTACCAACGCGCGTGCGCATCCCTGTGGCGACGATAATGCCAACCGCGGTACCCGCCTTGACGTTGCACGACGAGAACGCCATGTTGTCCGCGGTGAGCTTCTCGGCGACGCCCGGCTGGCGCGGTTTCACCTTCGTGGACTTGGCGACGTCCTCGGGCTCGCCGGTGAGGAGCATCTCGTTCACGCGCAGGTCGTTGGCTTTGACGCACCGAACATCGGCTGGGACGACGTCTCCAGTACCGAGCTTGACGATGTCACCCCTGACCAAGTCCGAGGAGTCCACCTGTACTTCTTCCCCGCCACGGATGACGGTGGAGATTGGCGACTGAAGCGACGAAAGCGCTTCCAACGCGTCGTTCGCGTTGTTCTCCGTCACCGCCGCGATCGTGGCGTTGATCAGCACGATGATCATAATCGCGATGGAATCGATGTACGAAATGAACTTGTCCTTGTCATCCCCGGTGGCTTTGATCGCGGCGGACGCGACGACCGCCGCGATGAGCAGGTACATGATCACGCTGTTCAGCTGGATGATGAAAAGCATGAAGAGGGAAATTCGAGGGGGCTTTTCAAGCTCGTTCGGTCCATCTTCCTCCAATCGCTTCGCAGCTTCTTCGGGTGAGAGGCCCTTCTCTCCGTCCGACTGGAACTCCGCGATGACGTCTTCGATGGTCTTCTCGTGGATCTTCAAAGGCGCGCTTACCGAAATGTCCTGGTCAGCCAGGTCAACCGCGCTGCCGCGCTTGTTCACGGAGACGCTCATCGGGGCCTTTTTAGTCGATCAAGCCAAGGGTCGCGTTTGTTTTCCGCCGCCGGGGGAGGAGGCGCGCGGTGAGGTCGACGCGGGTTCTAACCGGGTTCCGCGCGGCACAAAGTACTTGAACTTCGTGCGACAGATTGAGAACACGAAAGTGCACTCGTATACTACGTCACGTACGACGCGCGACTCGATCTGACGTGCCGCCGACATCGTTCCCCAATTCGACGTCGGTCCAGTGACAAAGGGTCGCGTGATTAAACCAAGGATCCCTGGGTTACCTTCAAAAACACCGCTCACAACGCGCTTTTTCGTCGGTCGCTTGTTTCTGCCTGCACCACTGAAAAGCGTGTTTTCTGGGCTGGTTCACAGACCCGGAAAGAGGGTCGGGAGATACAGATTCCAAATTTGGCGAAGAGGGAATGACACATCGACCCATGGTTTTTCGAGTCAATCGATGGTTCACAATCATTTTTTGAAAAGTGGCCATTTTTTTACCATTCTCGAGAGGCGTCCTTCAAAACGAGCGAAACGACGGGGATACTTAGACGACGGCACGGGTTGGCGCGAAAACGAGTCCGGTGCATTTACTCCGAAGTTTTTGTGGATAAAGAGGAATCTTGGAAGGTACTCTGTGGGAAAAAGAGTGACGAAAGGGATTGTTTGCATCGAACGCTCTCATCAATAATAAACTGCCTACTCCTTCTCGCCGTACCCCCCTCCCCCCGGCGACAGTATGCGCAGAACATCCCCGGGCTGGACCGTGACGGAGTTCTTGCCGCCGAGGTTGATTTCACGGGCGGAGGAGGTGGAGTTGCCGTCACCAACATCATCATCGTCACCATTTCTAACGAAGAGATGATTCTCTCCAATTTTTCCATCCCCCCCCCTGTTCAGCCCTCGGGGCGCGAACACCCGCCGTTCCGTCAACACGCTAACCGTGATGGGCTTGAGGAACTCGATGGTTCGATTCACGCCGTCGCCGCCTTTGAATAAACCGTCACCCCCGGACCCAGTGCGAATAGAAAACTCCCGCAAAACCACGGGGTAGCGCCGTTCCAAAATTTCAGGATCCGTAATGCGCGTGTTTGTCATGTGGCACTGCGTTCCCGATGCGCCGTCCCACGTAGGCCCGGCTCCTGCTCCTCCCCCGATAGTCTCGTAGTACCCGAAGGTTGCGTCGCCGAAGGTTAGGTTGTTCATACAGCCCTGGGCGTTGGCACATGCGTTGAATGCAGCTAGGCACACGTCCGTCACGCGTTGCGAGGTTAAAACATTACCACCCACAACAGCGGCATCTTCGCTCGGCGATAGAAAAGTGCCGTCAGGTATAGTGATGCTTACGGGTCGTAAACACCCTTCATTTAACGGAATTTCTTGGTTGACTAAACACCGAATGACGTAAATCACCGCGGCACTTGTTACTGCTTTTGGCGCGTTCCAGTTCCCATAAACTTCGCACGAAGTTCCCGTGAAGTCGAAATCAGCAGAGCCGGTGGTTGCGTTTAGTTTCAACATCAATTTAATTTCTGAACCGTCGTCCATGCGGTCGGACGATTGGAGAGTTATAGCTCCAGAGGTATCCTCGCCTGTTTCACGTAACAACCTCTTAGCTGTCTCTTTCAGCATATCCCGGACCGCTAACTCGGCATTTTCCTGCACGAACACCATGTATGACTGAACCACTTGCAACCCGTACTCATCGATAAGCTCGTTGATTAAAAATATCCCCCGGGCGTTCGCCGCGCTTTGCGCGTTTAAATCGGAAAGATTGTCGTTCAACTTTCGGGACTCGGATAGTTGGTGTTTTATGCCGGTTCCGTCGTACACGCCTTTGTTCACGAGCTTAAACGTCTTAATCGCAGCGCCTTCTTCGGATATGTTCCGGGAGAATGGGGGCATCGAGCCAGGGGTTGACCCGCCGACGTCGGCGTGGTGTCCCCTGGACGCGACGAAGAAGACGATTTTGTGGTCGCGAAAAACAGGAGTGACCACGGTGATGTCGGGGAGGTGCGACCCGCCGGCGCACGGGTGGTTCGTGACGATGACGTCGCCCTCGTTCAGGCCTTCGGAAGCTCCAGGTCCATTCTCAGAATAATACTCGATTTGCCACCGCACAGTAGAACTCATGGCGCCCAAGTGCACCGGTACGTGCGGCGCGTTGGCGACCAACCCGCCAGACGGGTCAAACAGCGCGCACGAAAAGTCCAAACGTTCCTTGATGTTCGTGCTCACCGCCGTGCGCTGCAACGTACGACCCATCTGCTCCGCGATGCCCATGAACCGGTTGCTGAAAATCGATAGCTGCACGGGGTCGCTATTTGGCTGAGTAAGTTTTATCTCGTCCGTGACCTTCTTTGACTGAATACCCATATCAGATCCACGCATACCAGAAATACCCTGCATGTCAACGTCGACTCGCAAATCACCAAACTGCGTCAACGTCGCGACGCAGGAAGGTTCAATGACACAGGTTGCGGTGCCGTTCATAATAACAGCGGGGCCGGGTACTACGTTACCAGATTTTAACGTATCAATCAAATAAATAGGCGTATCGCACCACTGAAAGCCCTCGAAGTACACGGGTTTTACCGTGTCTGGTGATGGGAGCGAGGAAGAATCTCCATTTTCTTTCTCATCCTCTCCTTCTTCTTCGTAAATCGGGACGCGTCGCAACAGCTCGGAAATCCCCGTCCCTCTGACTCGCACGTCATCCACGATCAAATCCCTGTTCACTAAATCGAAGCCGTACTCGCGCTCGAACTGGGCTTTGAACTTTTCGATGTAACTATCCTCGGAATCACCTAAAATCATCATCGCCGTGTCCGTGCCGTCGTAGCGCAGGTTTAGAAATACTTCAGCCTGGACGTCGCTGTTGTCGAAACCCTGCGTTTTCAAATCACAAACCACATTTTGCTTTAGGGTTTGCGCAACAGCTAGGGCACGCTTTAGGGTTTCCTCGTTCATGATATTAGTATCACCATCACTCAGCACACCGCTAAAAGGCAACTGATTTTCGGAAACCACGTTCGCCAAGCCCATGCCGTACGCGGATAAAATCCCGCAAAACCTGTGCACGAAAACCTTTTTGATCCCCAGCGCGCGCGCCACGGAACACGCGTGTTGCGGCCCTGCCCCCCCGAACGCCGCTAACACGTGCTGCGATGATTCGTATCCCTTGCTCTCTGTGATTTGGCGAATAGGACGACACATCGCTTCGTTCGCGACGCGTAGGTATCCCGAGGCTATGTCCTCGGTGGTGAGGGGTTTTGGTGAAGGGTCGCCGTTGGAACTGGCAATCGCGGCGAGTTGCTCGTTGATTGCGTCTCGCTCCTTTTCAAAAGCACTTTTCGTAGTTTCATAATCCAACGGTTCATCTTCACTCGGCCCGAATATAGCGGGAAAGTACTCCGGCAGTACCCTACCCAGTAACACGTTCGCATCGGTGACTGACAGATACTCACCGCCTTTCCGGTAGCACACCGGACCGGGTTCGCTCCCCACGCTTTCTGGTCCGACGCGAAACGTTCCGCTTTTGAACGCTAGCCGACTCCCGCCCCCCGCGGCGACGGTAGTGATGTCCAGTTGAGGGGCTTGGATTGTAACTCCCGCGGTCTGTGTTTCCGTGACTTGCTCAAACACGCCGTGGTACCGTGAGACGTCAGTGGAAGTGCCGCCCATGTCGAAGCCGATCGTAGGGGGGGGCTTGGATTTTTTTGAGTCGCATTCGTCGTTATCATTATTTTCATCCTCTGACGTGGTCACCGCGTATCCCACCACTCCCCCCGCGGGCCCGGAAAGAATGGCCTTGTACCCCGAGAACCGTGAGGCGGGTGTCAGCCCCCCGTCACTCTGCATAAACGAAACCGTCACGTCCTGTAATCCGTCGTCAAACCCGGAGAGGAACAGTTTCAAGTACTCCGTAGTGACCGGGGTTAGGTACGCGTCGACGCTCGCGGTGTGTCCTCGAGGCACCGCCCGGACCATAGGCACTAATTGACTGGATAGGCTCACTTGCTCAAATCCTAGCTCGGTTGCGAGGTTCCCTATTAGGGTTTCGTGTTCAGGATACACGTAGCTGTGTAGCAAAACGACTGCTAGCGATTTAACCCCGGAGTCCAGCAAAGCTCGCAACTTCGGCCGCAACGCCTCGACGTCCAATTCTTTCTCCACTACTATTTTTTCGCCCGTGGTGGTGTTGTCCGTAGCTCGCGGATCTTTCATTAACTCGTCACTTAAATCATCCCCAAGCACGTCTTTAGATACCACCCGTATCCGTTCATCCACCTCCACGGTTTCGCAATACAACTCAGATGGTTTGGCAATTTTCAAGTCGAATATATTGGGCCGCGATTGGTTTCCTATTTTCAGTAAATCGGAAAAGCCTTTCGTGACAACCAACGCGGTCTTAGCGCCTTGTCTTTCGAGCAACGCGTTCGTCGCTACCGTGGTGCCCATGCGGATCCACTCGATTTGGGCGGTGGGGACTGGAGAGGACCGGGGGATTGGTGTACCCAGCACTTCTTCAAGAATTCTCCTAATGCCCTCCCGCGGCGCGCTTTCATAATTGCCTGGATCTTCCGAGAGAAGTTTCAGCGTTCGATGGGTGTGTGGGGAATCTGGAGTCGGTCCAGGGACCTCGGCGTACACGTCCGTGAAGGTTCCACCTCGGTCGATGCAGAAACGGAAAGGTCGGTTGGTTTTGGATGCATTGTTCGGTTCAGGAACGGAAGTAGTCTCCTCATCACTCAAAGACCCAGCTCGCACCACTACTCGACGATGGGCACTGCCGTGCGCGACAAACATCGATGTGTCGGCGGCATCGACACGTTTGGTACCTCTTCCAAAACCTCTTCGTGCACCTAGTTTCCTGGTTTCTCGCGTGTGCGATCCACATCGTGCATCACCACGTCGCGCCACGGGAACCAGCGCTGAGGTCGAGGCCATCGCCGACGCCGAGGCGCACCTCATAGGCGGTGTCACTGCGCGAAAAAGTGTGACGAGGAATGTAATCGATATTCTTTTCAGCCAGGCGGTTGGGTCACCATGGGGGACACGGGTGGGCTCAATACTTCGTCAAACGTTGTGTAACTTGGCTAGGTGGTAGTTTACAACCTGTTTAAGTACATTGTGCTGCATATGGCTGCTAAAGCGCCGTAAATAGCGAGTTATGGGGGTCGGAAAGTAGACGTAATTCTTTATATATATTTAAGAAAGGCTTCAGAAGACAAGAGTCAACTCATGGATTTCCTCGCCTGCGAATGCTGGCACGAAAGACACTAAACCCGATTTATCGATCGGAATGGTAAAGCCAACGGCACTCATAGCTCAGTGGCA
>MDSY01093964.1_pt1 | contig 11207 bp, 31 predicted proteins | sample 811131 | NCBI WGS metagenome assembly MDSY01 (sample SAMN05326643, study PRJNA326480) | marine metagenome | isolation source: seawater | place: Atlantic Ocean: South West | collected 2010
GGAGGATCTTGTGAAGATTAAAGACTACTCATATGAGTTCAAGGCAGGTGACTTAGTGACAGTCGCTGATTGCACACACGACCAAGCCAAGTCTGTGGCACCAATTCTATCAGGCCTGACTAGAAAAATGAAGTTTCGAGAGATTAGGGCAGGCGACACTTACTTAGTTGTCAAAGACGCTCAAAAGTCGACACATCATGACAATGAACTGCTTTACACTGAAGTCATGACGATGGAAGGGCCGGCACAAGTCTTTTGTTTCTTTTTTGCGCCAAAAGAGGTGTACGCTTGATTTTTCATGAAGGTGACATGGTGCGTCTTAACAAAGAGTCGCTAGCGTATGTATCAAAGAAACTTGATGCTGCTTCCATGTTAGGTACTGTGATCAAGGCGAAGAAAAGAGAAGTTCCAAGATCTCGACGAAAAGGCTTGCACACAGAGCTAGTAGTCACTAATATCGTGGAAGTTATGTGGAGCGACGGAACAATTCAGGTGCTTGATGGCCGACATTTAGAAAAAATTAAAAAGAGGTAGTTATGGATTGCATGACAGCAATTGGAGTTGCAGAAGGATTTATAGAAAGTAATGGTCCGGAGCACGAGCTAGAAGCCTGGCAATATTTGATAGACAAAGGAATTTGCTGGCAATTGCAAGGGTGGTTTGGCAGGACTGCCATGCACCTTATTGAGACTGGAGCGTGCACACCGCCAAGAGATGAAAGGATTGAAGCAGTTGCCCCCAAAGCTATCAGAACTGAAGAAAGGTGATCGCATTTTAGTGGGTACTTTTGCAGGCCCACGTGTGACTATGGAAGTTGTGGGTTTATCACTCACAAAAGATTGGGCTGAAGGTGTACTTGTCTATAAAAAAGACTTGCTTCGCCTTAGAGATGCTGGAGTCCCGTATCTTAAGACTGACGTCCCTAAAAAGTGCAAGGGCGTGATTTTTGAACACCAGATTATTAAACGAATTAGTAAACGAAGGAGGAAAAAATGACAGATCAGTGGTTCTATATTCAGAAGTGGGCATATCAACGCTGGCTTCGTGAGCAAGCGGAAAAGCAAGATGAAGAAGAGAGCGAACAAGTAGAAAAGGAAGAAAAGGACGAAGAGGATGGCTGATTTATTACCTGGGATCTTTATATTGTTTGGTGTCTATGTTGTTGCCAGAATGCTAAATCATAGAGACTATATTCGACGTGTAAGAGCTTATGAGGAACAAGAGAGACAGCGGCGCAATAGAATTGACGCACTTTACGGGAGAAAAAAGTAGCTTCTTCTGTCGCTGTATAAAAATTAGTCTTGCCGCGCAATTATTTTTGCATTAATGCGCAAGCGTGTGCAAATCTCTGCTGCATAGGGTATAATGTATATGTAGTTAAGGAGGTTGCTCAGATGGCACGAAAAAGACGCAAAGATAGATACCATTTGGTCTATCAACTCACGGCTCCTACGGGAGAGAAATACATCGGCGTCACGTTCGTTCGAGGCGACTCGCGCAGCATGAAAGCTCGCAAGAAGTCGGTCGAAGCTCGGTTCGGTTGCCACGTTCGCAATGCCTTGCAATACGGTCATAACACGCTCCTCTCGGAGTCGATTCGTGAGCACGGTCCCGATGCTTTCGAAAGAGTGACCCTCCACGTGATCCGCGGAAAGCAGGAGACTCACAACATGGAGCGCGAGCTTATCGCATCGATCCAGCCTGAGTTGAACATGGAAGGTATGGGACGTAAAATTAACAGTAAGCGAGGTGATAAGTGAGAGTCGGTGATAAAGTTGTCCATGTCGAATACCCAACCCGGCCAGGCCGGATTGTTGCAAAGACAAAAAAGTGGCCGAGCCAACTGCAGACCTTTTTGGTCAAGTGGGACACCGGTGAAGCCTTGTCTCGTCACATTGAAGCTGCGCTTCAAAAGGTAGGTGCATAATGCAGGTTGGCGACTTGGTAAAAGTTACAATCGAAAACGGCTTTGTCGATATCGGACTAATCATGAAAGTCGAAGACTCACCTGACGGTCCTTACTATGAAGTTGCGTGCGAGAAGTCTAAGACAGAATGCATTGCAACTGAAGACATGTTGGAGGTCATTAATGAAGCCGGGTGATATGGTAAAAGCCAAGAATAGCAGCACTTACGGTACATTCATTGGAATGCGCACTTTCGGCGACTACACATGTGCCGAGGTGATGTGGTTTGACCGCAACGCGCCGAACGGCGATCGCATCAGTACAATTCAAACAGATCTTTTGGAGGTGGTTAAATGAGTACACACAGCGCACTTGGTGTTCAAATGGAAGACGGCAGTATTATGGGATGTTACGTGCATTATGACGGCGCGACCATGCTGAAGCGGATTGAAAAATTTCTAGAAGACCACACAACAACAGACCTTGCTATGCTTATCACAAGAGCACAAAATGTAGGTGGAATGCGATCCTTTCACACTTACGATAGCGACACTAATAAACACGAAACAGATTTTCTAGAAGACAATGAGCCTTACGTCATTGATGAGACAGACTTTTATGATGACCACATGATGACATACGCTTGGTACCTTGTCGACTACAAGGATCGTACGGTTAAAGTGACTGATCGTTATGCTTAGCGACAAGTTTTGGGACTTACCGTGCAACTCCATGCTCAAACCTGGAGACCTCGTCAATGCAGGATATCTAGCGTCAAGGCAGATTGTTCGCGGTGGGTTGGTAACAAGAGTCACAGAAGAAATCGGGCCGCACGAAGAAACATCAGTTCAAGTTCTTTTTGAAGGACAGCTTTACTATTTTACTATTGAAGAAGACTACATCGAGGTGATTGAAAATGACTAAACGACCACACACTGCTGATTTTATCGAAGCTACAGCGTTTTTCTGCATTGTTGCTGCCATGTGCATTTCATGGTACTACATTTACGTGAAGCCTGCCAACGAAGCAAGGTCACAAATCATCGACTGTATGTATGAAGAAGGCGATATGTCTGAAGCCACTTATGACTGGTGCTTTGATAAGCTAGCAGCTCAGAGGAAATAGTATGAAAATGCACAATGAAACATATCAAGATCTTATGCTGCGATTTGCGAAAGAGTTACACGAAGTAGGTGTATCTGAGAACATGCGTAAGTGTGTTGAGGCACAGTATACTCGCACTCCAAATGTCGTGCTTGTCACCGAAAACGAGAACGTTCGTCGGTTCACTTACAGGCACAACGGCTACGAAATCGAAGCAGTCCAGAATGTCAAGCTTACTGTGAAAAAGTGTACATAATGAACGACAAACAGCAATTTTTTTATCTTTTTTTTGCGCAATCTGTGCAAATCTTCGCTGCGCGGTGTATAATAGATACATAAGGTAGGAAAAAAGGAAACACACTTACCTTCTAACGCTTCAAGCCAAGGAGAAAAAATGAAGCTCAACGTAAAAAATGATGGTATCGAGTTCGGAACTAACATCCTCAAGGTGAAGGTGCCCAAGGCACTTCGCAACAAGGTGCAGTCTGGTCTCGAGTACGTAGACTGTGCACTCGGTGGCGAGGGTTTTACCCCGTCTCAGGTGCTCTTCTTCACCGGTACGCCAGGTGCTGGTAAGACCACTATGATGCTAACGCTTGCTGACTCTTTGACTCGTCAAGGTGCGTTGGTAGTGTTCAACACTGCTGAAGAAAGTCTCTTCCAGGTCAAGATGATTGCTGAGCGACTTAAGCTTAACAGCGGTTTCGCGGTTGGTCAAGAGACTCACGTCCCTACTCTTCTCGAGAATTGTGACAAGCTTCGCTCAAAGCGTGGCAACAAGTCTAAGCCATTCTTCCTCATTGTTGACTCTCTCCAGTGCATGGACGACGGTAAGTACAAGGATGGCTCGGTAAACAGCCAGTCTGCTACCCGTGCTTTGGCACTCATCACCGACTACTGCAAAGAAGAGTTCACCAACGCGATCGTTATCGGTCAGGTGAACAAGGAAGGCAAGATGGCCGGCTCCAACAAGCTTAAGCACATGGTCGATGCCATGATTACGCTCTCTGTCGAAGAGAAGGACCCTGACCTTCGTGGTTGTCGAGTTCTTCAGACGGTGAAGAACCGATTTGGTGGCTGCGGTCACACTTTCTTCCTGGCCTTGGACGGTCGAGGTTTCAAGGAGGTGGCACGCGTCTCCGCTGCCTAAGATTTTTCCTGCTGAACCATCAGGTTTTATGCAGGGCGGGAGGATGGTTCAGCTTCCTTGGCTTACTCCCGTCCTGCTCTTTTTCAAGAGACAGCTATGTTTGATTTGAATGACTTAACAAACACCAAGTTTAGGGTGTCAAGACGGCTTCAACAGCGTGGGATTGCCGATTACATTGAAAGCCTTGTTGCTGACACGCTGATATCAAGACATAACGCAACTCAAGCAACTTCAAAGCGCTCTATTGAAGACGTGATGGTTGGAGACTCAACCTACGTCGACATTAAGACAACAGACATCAATTCTAATTTTTCGATGCCCAACCTTATCTCTATAGAGCGGCTTAGAAAGCTTTACCAAGATCCAGAAAATCAGATTGTCTACGTGTTTGTAGACTACGAAGTAATCGACGAAGAGCTCGATTCATCAGTCTATACACAAGTCAAATACGCAGAAATCAAATCTATTGAAGTTCGCCCCATTGAGACCATCTCTTGGTGCTGCATGCACATACAATCACTCGGGAACGGGCAATTGCAGCTTAAAAATGCACACAGTGAGATCAAGCTGTACGAGCATTCCCGAGAAGAATGGCTTGCACAACTTAGATCTGAGGCACTCATTTATATTGAAAAACAACTAGCAAAGCTGTGTAAATATCGTCAGAATTGGGTATAATGATAATGTAGATGAGGCCGAGTGGTGGAACTGGTAGACACAAGAGACTTAAAATCTCTCGCTCAACTGAGCATGCGGGTTCGAGTCCCGCCTCGGCTACCAATTAACAAAGGAGAAAAAATGGCTAACATCTTGTTTTTGCACGGTCTAGAGTCTAGACCTGGCGGCTCGAAAGCTAAACACTTAGAAAACTTAGGACACACTGTCTATAATCCGGCAATTCCAAAATGGTCCTTCGAAGAGTCGATCAGCATCGCACAAAAGGTGATAGATGACAACCCAGTCGATGTGATTGTTGGATCTAGTCGAGGCGGAGCGGTTGCGATGTGTGTAAACCCAGGCAGCGCGAAAGTTGTGCTGATCGCACCAGCATGGAGCCATTTTAAGCCTTCTGAAAACCAGGACATTGATGAGAGTACGATGATTCTGCACTCTCGGAAAGACGATATCGTCAAGATACAAGACAGTCGAAAGCTGGTAGAAAACTTTGGTGCAACGTTAATCGAAGTCGGTGACGATCACAGGATGAATGATTCGTCGGCTCTCGAGGCGCTGCAAGAGGCGGTTGAGTGGAGCATCACGCACTAGATAGTCGACAGCGCCGTGTGTATCACAGAGCACGTGAGCTAGCGATTAACAACGAAAGGCAGTACCACGTCGCTGCTATTTTAAGACGTAAAGGGCGTGTCGTGCGTATCGGTGAGAACACTAGTAAAACTCACCCAAGATTCAAAAGGCAGTATAAAGATGGCACGTGGGGATCGCACATGCACGCTGAGATGAACGTGCTTAGATTTTCTCAGCCTGGTGATACTTTAGAGGTGATGAGGTTCACTAAGAAGGGGATGGCCATGGCAAAACCCTGTGTACATTGTATGCAACACATTGTACAATCAGGTATAACAAAGGTCTCGTATACAGACGAGAATGGACAATGGAAGCACATGCACATTAAAAGGAGCACCAAATGAATCCAGAAGTTAGAGCAGACATGCTGACTGCAGCACTACAGTCTTTGCACGCAGCAGCAGATATCTTGCGTGATTTGGGAGAAGAAGAGCTTTCTCTTAAGATTCGCAACCAATCAACAAACGTTCAGAAGCTACAAGTTAGGGCTCTTAAAGCTGCTTCTGTTCCTCAACACCCAAGCCCGGAGTAAAAACAAAATGAGTCAGCGTCCATGGACAGCAATTTTAGAGCGCGACAATCAGTACACTGCTATCAATATTCAAGCTTCAGTAGACAGAGAAAAAGCTGCTAGCGAAGTAAGAGTTCAGAACGAAGGGCATGCCTTGATTGCTATGTTTCCTGGTTCTTTTGCAGACGCAACCACGACTTACAGAAAGCCTGTGACACCAACAAGAGGAGGCTCAGGAACAGTCGATCCGTTTGACAATGATTACTTCTCTGAAATGATCATAGGCATTCCCTAAGGTCTGTAGATGCTGATAGAGACATCTTTCGTGCATACTTGAGTATTCATATAAAGAGCATTGTAAAGCTTCTACGTTTAATCCCTAGTACACTCTACACATACTTAAAGAGTGCGATGAGGGACGTCAACTATAAGCAGAAGTTTTCTGCGGGTAACTTGGTAAAGCTAGACTTTGTTCCGGAAGAAAAGCAGCAGCTTGACTTTGTGACCTGCACTCACTATGGCGAAAAGATTGTTCTATTTGAAAGAATTGATCTGTCGTCTTTCCCAAGTAGCAATGACTTTTTTGGCATGTCCATTGCAGTCCCTCGAGGCACGCTAGCGATAGTTCTGGAGGCTAAGTCAATACCAGACTCAGTGCATTCCTACCTGGCATTAAGGCCTTTACCCGCAGAAGATGATCATCGTCTAATACGAAACGATTTGACGGTGTATGATATATTAGTAAAGGGCCGTAAGTTTCAGGCGTTTGGCTGCGATATGATGCTGAAAAGAGAGGGTTAATGTTTGTATGTCTTTGTAAAGCTGTTACAATAGAAGATATTGACGAAGCCTTAGAGGCTGCAGACGAGTCGGTTGATGTTAGCGACATTGCATGGCTTACTGATGCGACGACTGGATGTGGTAGTTGCACCCCTTACATACAACAACTTATTGAGAGATGGCTAAATGAGCAGAACAAGAAAAAGCGTAAAAAGAAGAGAATACGATGACACAAATTTTATTCCTCCTGTCGACCCTTTGTTCCTCAAGCCTTATAAGTCACTTTTCGAAGCAGGTGACTTAGTGCTTGGTCTAGAGCCTGACTACGAATTAGGCGACGTTGTTCCACAAGTTGGACTAGTTATTGAAGCTGATGTTGATGACGCAACTGCACCCTCACAACATAGAGTAATGTGGTCGAACGGTCGGATTGAAGTCAACAGCGAAGATGATTTGGCCGGCGTTGCACATTCTTGATTTTTTGTTAAACTGCTAAATTTGCTGCACATAAGATTCTATCATGAGTAAAAACAAAACTGTTGGATTCACATGCGGTGCATTTGATTTACTGCATGCAGGACACGCGATGATGTTAGAAGAGTGCAAAGAGCATTGTGACTACTTGATTGTAGGGTTACAATATGATCCAAGCATTGACAGGCCTGAGAAGAACCGACCTGTACAAACATATCAAGAAAGATACACAATGGTCTCAGCGATCAAGTATGTAGATGAGATTGTACTTTACGAGACTGAGCGCGATTTATATGCACTTTTAGTTGAGCTGCAGCCTGACGTACGTATAGTTGGTGCTGACTGGCAAGGAAAGCAGTTTACTGGTGCTGATTTGCCAATTAAGTGTGTGTTTAACAGTCGAGATCACGGCTACTCCACATCAGATTTAAGAAAAAGAGTTTTTATTGCAGAAAGTGCTAAAAGAACTTGAACATTACCCTATTAGGTCGTATACTTCTATTAACGTCAAAACAGGCGTTCAACTAAACCGTTCAAGGAGAACACTTAATGAGCAACTATACTAAGAGCAAGAGCACGAAGCGCTTTAACTTCACCGTAAATCGTAACTACACTTCCAAGAAGGCCGGATCAAATACTGTTGTTATTCAGACCAACCCGTCTGATAGCTACTACTCAGCAGGCACGTCGAGTTTGACGATGACTGTAAAGGAAGCGCAGGCTCTTCAATCTTTCCTTAACGAGACTCTTTCCGCAGAGTAACGTTATAGCTCAACCGCAGGGAGGCACGGGGTGATAGGTGCCTCACTTTTAACTAAAAGAGAATTATATTATGGTAAACACAGGTAACGAAAGCAACACACTGGCTGCGCGCGGAGACACAGTAAGCGTCCACTATAATGGTACGCTTGAGAATGGATCGACTTTCGATTCTTCGCGTCCTCGAGGCGAGCCCTTAACTTTTCAAGTTGGCACAGGCCAGGTAATTCCTGGGTTTGACAATGCAGTAACGGGTATGTCCGTCGGTGAGACTAAAACCGTCACTGTTCCTTACGACCAAGCTTATGGTCCGCGGAATGAAGAGGCAACTCAGATTATTCCTAAGCAGCAGTTTCCTCCAGGATTTCCTTTCGAAGTAGGTAATACAGTAGAGGGAACAGGTCAAGATGGCCGAAAGATGAGTGCCACCATTTCAGCTCACGATCAATTTACAGTGACGCTGGACATGAATCATCCGCTAGCAGGAAAAAACTTAAACTTTGAGATTGAGCTGGTTAATATTGATCAGCACATGGCCAATGTTGGCCAGTAGCTAAGGCTACAACCCATTAACACACACACACAAAGGAGAAATAAAATGGGCGACAAGAATAAGAGTGGTTACGAACTACGTACGGATTTGCTTGGAATGGCAATCGGCATTTTGGAGCACCGAAATGCACGCCAGTTTGAGAACGAGCATTTGAAGCCAGAAGGGACCCGTCAGCCGGTCAATCCCTATGCAACTGAAGATGTACTAGTTGTAGCAGAAAAGCTATATAATTTTGTACAACAGAAGTAGAAGGGATATACTTCTATAGTTCTTTGAAAACTTAAAAAACCCACGTTCTCGGGTTTCCAAACTTCGGTGGAATTACTGGCTCCGGAGCAGAGGCGAAAGCCACTGATAGAGAAAACCTCGCTTGGGAAGGTGTCATTCTTATGACATGCCGCCCAACTAAGAGAGGGGATGAGTTAAGGGAGGTGGTACTTCTGAAATCATCCAGCAAGCTAAGGCATGAGTCCTCATACCACTGAGGGAATGCTGCCAAAGCCATCCGCGGACTTGCAAATTCATCGCGGAAACGGGATAAGGGCAAATACCAAGAAGAAAAGTCTTGGGAAGAGGGCTTAAGAACCTTCAGAATTTGACTGCTATTGGCAGAAGTCTCTCTGGTGAAACTGGCAACAGGCTCACCGTCCCGAAAGGGGTCATGTGGACTATCTCCCAAGGGTAGAAAATATGACGGGCAACCGAGAGGGGAAGTGTACAGCTTACTCAAAGGAGCCCAGAATGTTGATGGCAGTAAAACGTGCTGTTCCGTGGTCGAAAAGCCAAGAACAGGGAGAAATCTCGTGAACGGTGTTACTTACCGGTGTGTTCACTCCTCACCCTTAAGAGGGGACAGGCTCAAAAGGCTTGGAAGGTCATGAGAATTGAGGTGCCTGGGAATGCGGGGCGCCTCATTTTTTTTAGATAAAATATGAAGTGGCTTATACATATACGCTTCACATTTTATATTAGTATTTCCGCAGGAGGGCACGGGGTTACAGGTGCCTTATTTTTTTATCAACAAAAAGAGGATTTGATGAAGTACTTACTGATGACACTTATGTCTATAGGATTTCTCACCTTCGCCGGTTGCGGTGATGAGGATGAGGATACAGCTGTTGTAGAGGATACTGCAGTAGAAGCTGGAGCTGAAGCGGGTGACGCAGGCGAAGGCGGAGATGAAGAAAGCGAAGCAGGAGGTGCCGATACAGGTGCCGGTGGCGAAGCTGGAGACCAAGATGGAGGATCTGACGATGAGCAAGAATAAGATTATCATCGGTGCCGTTGTTGCGGCTGTTTTGCTAGTGACAGGATTTGTTGTTACACAAAGTGACGACGCTGTCTCTTCTGAGACAACTGTACAGAGCAACACAACTGCTGCACCTGAGGCTGTAAATGCTAGCACTACCAGTACTACTAACGTTACTGAAAGTGCAACCACTGCAACCCCAGAGAGCACAAGTAGTGACAATGCAGAGAGTACTACAAACTCTGTTGAGGCTACTTCAACTTCAAATGAAGCTGAGTAACGTGGTCAAACCGCAGGAAGGCACGGGTTACAGGTGCCTTACTTCTTCTCTAAAGGTGACATAATGAACTCAATTCCTGATCCATATACTACTAGTCTGGCAGTAGCGATGTACTACATGCCACCTTTTCAGAAGACAAACAGTCCGTTAGAAATAGCGGTCAAGAAAGATGAAGAAAAGCGAAAATACAGAAAAGTCGAGCCCACAGAAACTTTAGGGCAGAACATTGATGTATACGCTTAATAAAGCCAAGAATTTTTGTAAACATACGAATCTTATGTGTATTATTACACCGTTACAAGGAAATAATCTATGAAGTACTTAATGATCAGTATTGCAACCGTGATGATTTGTGGAGCTGTAGGGCTGAGCACTGATGTACACGAGGCACATGACAAGCCTCCTGTTGTTGTAGAGCATGACACGAAACAAAATTACGAAATGTCTACTCATGTCGAATACATTGAGTTTGACCCGCTGTATATTACTGTAGACGTAGGAAAGAACGAGGGCTGAGGGGTCTTCTCTCGTACTTTCCGGGGTGGGAGGCGTCAAAGTCTTCCACCCCTTTTTTTTACTAGCCCTATTTTCCAGCGATGCAGGAGTAAATACACTGTCCTACCGCATATTTAACTACAGACACGTCTCTGTCAAGTGGAGTTCAATATGATTATTAGTAAGCGACGCTTAAGACGTCTGGTTCGTGAAGCATGCGGACTAGACCCACAACAACCTGCAGAAGCTGCTCCTTTGGCGGCGCCTCCGGCTCCTGACGCTGAAGTACCTGTCCCTGAAGACTATCAGGCGACTCGTAATTTCTTGGATCAAAATCCAGACCTTTTCGATATGGCAATTGGCAGTGTAATGTCCGCAGTTGGAACAGGCTGCGAAAGATCTACAGCACAGGCAATAGTTGATCACATGAAAGACATGCTCGGAAGTGGACAGCAACAACCTGAAGCTATGCCTTTAGAACTGCCAATGATGTTGCCTGAAACGAGGAGAAGATAACGTGAGAATCACAAGAAAGCAGTTGGCCCGAATTATTCAAGAAGAAAAAGCACGATTAGCCGAAGCACCTGACATTCCTGATGTTATGGGCGCAATGGGTGGCGGAAAATTTCAGCCTCGAAAA
>MDSY01032493.1_pt1 | contig 11206 bp, 8 predicted proteins | sample 811131 | NCBI WGS metagenome assembly MDSY01 (sample SAMN05326643, study PRJNA326480) | marine metagenome | isolation source: seawater | place: Atlantic Ocean: South West | collected 2010
AACTGTTCTTTAGTAATATTGAAACTTAGATTCTTCTTTTTGTAACCAGCTTTTTGTTGTAATCTATTTTTAAAATCTAAACCACCTTTTTTATTAAAAAATTTATGTAAAGCAATCGTATGTTCTTCTTTCATGTATATATTAATCAAAGGGAATATTTGTTATATGTTTATTCTTAATATTTTGAAATTTTCTTAAATTATATAAAATATAATCTCGCTTTTCATTTTCTTTTTTTTGTCGTTCTTGAATATTAATATGATTATTATACTTATAATACAATATACCACCTATAAAAAGAGTAATAAAAATAAAACAAGAGATATTAAATAATATACTATAATACTTCATTTTGAGCTCATGACATTCTCTAAGGTTGATATGAGTAACACGTTTAATATGAGTTTCAACTAATTTAGGTATATACATATTTATATTTAAAGTGTTATTTTTTGTTTTTTATATGATAATAATATAATATAAAATATGGGAGAAACATTAAAAGGTTATTGGTGGTTTTTATTAATATATGTAACTTTAAAATCAATATATGATTTTAACACAATGAATATAGATTTGTCACCTATTTTTTTAATCTTATTTTCTATAATATTTTTTATATGGTTATTTGTTACAAATGTACAATTTACAAAAAATGAATATATTTGCGGAAAAGAAAATGTGTCACTTGGTTTTTATTCTACAATTTTTCCTTTTATTTTTATTTACGTTCTAGTTATGTTAATTATTCATGTATTTCCTGGTTGGAGACGAGGATTTTCAAATACATTTGGTTTAACAATTATTAAGTTTTGTGGTTATAGTTCTTTTATAGCGAATTTTAAAAATATGATAAAACCCAAAAATAATGATAATGCTAATGCTAATAATAATGTTACTAAAACTAAGTCATTTGATGAGTTATATTTAAATGTTATTGATAATATTTACAACAATCCTGAAAAATTTATTAATGAATTAGAATATCCAGAAGTCAGAACTGATAATGGGCAGGAGAATTATATTTGGCCACAACTGGATAATATTATTAAAAATCGTAGTGAGGATGAGGAATATAATGATTTAAAAAAAAGGTTAGTTGGATTTATGATGATAAAAGATAACATTGCTGATTATTTATGGGCTGCTATATTGAGTACGATTACGATTCTAGTAAGTCAAAATCAGTTATTATCCACTGTATGTAATAAATCAGACACGAATATGAATGATACAGAATTTAACGATTATTTAGATTCAAAGTTAAAGGAAGACAATTAAAACCATTCATTTTTTAAATGATACACATAAATTACAATAAAATAACTAAATATAGCCAATAAAATACTGGCTAACCACAATGAAATGACTGTTGTATTTCTATATCCAATTCCAAATTGTCTCAGGCAATTGCGTCGATGGTCGTATATTATACCAGGTTTTGTAACAACAATAATTAGATATAATGTGATAAAAAGAAATATTGCTAAATAAAGCTTATCTAGATTCATTCTATTTATATACTATGTAATATATAAATGGAATTTTTTTAATGTAAATTAATAATTATCATCAATATCTACTTCTTCACCATATTCGTTTATATATTCGTCATCTTGATGCATCATAATAGGTCCTTCTGTTTCTTCTTCTTGAAATAGGTTATTTACATCCCCAATAATATCAGATGTCATTGTATTTGTTTCATTTTGATAATCATACATTTCCCGCATAATTTTTTTAACATTTTCAGCACGCGTGTTTTCTTCTGAATATAGTTCCTTATAATATTTAAAAACACGTTTATCTGTTCCATAAGACCAATCGCCTAATTTCAATTTCATTTTTTCTGTTTCTACACGCCGTTGTGATTTTGACATGTTCCCTAAATCACGTGTTTTTTCAAATTTCTCACTTTGTTTTACTTGAATATTTAATTTCTTTATATTATCATAACTTAAACTATGATATTTTCTCATTCTAAATAAATATTTAAGAATTGCTATATTTATTGATTCAATTATTTTTTTGTCACATGGTGATGAATTGTTTATACATGTATAATAGTTCAAGCAATTATAAAATAAATATTTCATATACGTAAAACGTTTTGCAATATTTTCATTAAATGTATCACGAATCAACAAAAACTTATAAATGTTTGATAATTTTTCTATATATTTTTGTATATCATTAGTCATTTGTATATCATCAAACATAACAAAATTATTTTTATGGAATGAATGTAAATTATTCAAATGTTTTGTATCAAAATCCCATCTTTTTAGTTTATCATTATTTATATTCCACGGATCATTCAAATCAAACGATTTTTTTACTTTATTTACGCATAATATTTGTGGTATAATACAAATAAGTGAATATAATATTTCTTTCATATTCTGTATTACTGTGGATTTGTCCATAATTTCATTAAAATTATCTATATTTTTAGTAATCATTTCAAATTCATTTTTATAATTACTAATATTACTAATTACATATGAGCTATAATTCATTTCTAGTTGATTCGTTTTTGACTCTATCATTTTTAGATTCTCAACGGAATCAGACCATTTGAATTCAAACGCATCTTTTTGTAATTCACTTAATGGATATTTTATAGTTAATTCGTCTTTTTCGTCTTTCAAATGTTGAATCGTTTTTTTAATATTACCACGTTCATCATCATCTGTGATTTCTTTAAATTTTGTGTTTTCAGTAGCAATAAGTTCATCTATTTCTTTTATGCGTTCGGTTATATCCTCTTCTGTAGATTCATCTACTTTTATTTTTGTGTTTTGTTTATTCAGAATTCTATTTATATTTGCTTTCTTATTCAAACATTCAATCATCATATCATGAGTATAATTAAAACCATTTTCTTTTAGTGTTTGAATTTGTTTGTATAGTTTATCTTCTTTTGAATAAATTTCTTCTGGTGGTTTGCTCACAATAATATCTTTAACAAAACTTTCAATAGGCTTATCATCATTAAAGTGACCATAATGAATCATGAATCTATAGACTGTTTCATCACTATACATATATTTTTCTACTGCGTCGCTGATATTATCAATAGATGATTTCAATACATTCACGTGCATTGGTTTAAGATATCTTAATCTATGATTACTTATTTTCATTTGACTTTTCATAGTAGAAATAAGAAGCATATCAAGAGCTTCTTTATTATTTGAATCTCTATTTAAATGATCTAATATAGTTTCTGTTTTATCACAACAATAATTAGTTAAAAATGGTTCTTTATATTGTGTATCATTAAGAATTGGTTTTTCGTTTACTATGATTTTTTGAATATGTTCTTGTATTTTCATAGTAATATAGAGTAGTTTGTTTTTGTGATATAATGTATTTTCATATATTTTACTTGTTTCTTTATTTTGTGTTGTATTAAATTCATCATGTTTTATATTAATTTCTGTTAAACAAGGACGAAATAAAGATTGACTGAACTTTTCATTTAGCACTTTACTCTTAAACTCGTTACGTGATTTTTTAAGATTTCGTGCTTTATATAACATAGATACTATATATGAATTTTGTAAAGTATGATGTTTGATATATGTCTTCATACTTTTTTTTATTTCAACTGCTTTCTGATTGCTAAAGACGCTATATGGTGGTGTGTCTATTTTTTTTGATACTTTTTCTAAAATACAAGACATATAATGAACTCCATTATCGATATCCTGATTACGATTTAGTGGAAATCCATCAAAAGAGGCTATACAACCTGGAAATGATTTTTTTATATATACATCGCTACTTTGAATATATATCAATAGCACTGTTAGTATGCTGTAAATTTTATTTGAGCGACGTTCTTCTTTAATTATTTTATTTTCTCTATATTTATTATTATTCAAACTACTCATGGAAAATATATTAAATGATTCTTTAATAAGTTCCTTACACTCATCGTAAGGAATATTAATACCCAATGTATTCATAAATGTTTTAAACAAGTGTCCGTGTTGTACTTCGTACTGATTTAGTTGAATTTCTTTTATGATTTGTATTTTGTCTTCTTTTGTTATTTTCACTACGTCTTCCTTAATATTTTCTTTTTCTTCTTCTTGATCGTCATCTTCAATATCTGGAACATCGTCCATTTTAATCTTAAATCCATTGTCATCAAACCCATAATTTGTATCAAAGTCAATCTTTTGTATCATAAACCCACTATATTTATGTATCCACATATCACCATGTTCGCTAATGGTTCCTTCATTTAAACAAATGGAACGCAATGATTCTTGATAATTTAAATTCATTAAGTAAGAACGACTTAATTTAGTCAAATACTTTGGACATAATTTTGTGTCTGTCAAAATACAATGATACCAATGAGGATCATGATTATCTAAACAAAACAAAGAGACAAACATATCGATTTGTTGATATTTTTCTTCCAAATCTTCATGTTCAAGTATTTTGTATAAAATAGATAGATAAGGCGATAAAATATATCCACTTACTTTCTTTTCATCAATGGAATTTTCATATTTCTGCGTGAATGATATTTTTTCCATATTGTACTTCATTAATTTTCTTATTGACATATTATACCTCAATTTCTTTTGATTCAATACATAAGTAGGATCAATCAGTTGACTCTTCTCAATCTCAATGAGTTTCTCATTTTGTATAGTATCAATCATTGATAAAATGTAATCATTTATCAATGTTTCCTTTAAGTTTGTAAAATCTTCGGTAGAGTTTGTTACTTTTAACATTTTCCTTTTTTTTTGAATACTTTTCACACTTTCACTCGTAATCCATTGAGTACCATCATACACAAAAACGCTTTTATCTTCTTCAATCATACATTTGTCTCCTTTACGAACCTGAAGTTCAATAATTTTTGTAATTAAATGTCTAAAAATAGAATTAGATTTTTCTTTTTGGTTTCCAAATAATTTTGTCTCTAAATCGTCTTTTTCTTCTTGTTTCATTTCAGGATTATATTCGTTTAAAATTATCTTTAATTTTGGATAAAACTCTTCTAGTGTATCCGTATAATTAAAGTTTGCCATTAAAGTTGTATGAAGTATTTGTGTGTTACTTTCGTTATATGGAACATTTGAATTCTCTGGTTTCTTTGGTGGATCCTTGAGTATTATTTTTGAATTATCTTTCTTTATATCATCATGTGAGTCATATATTTTAACATATTTTGATTTAAAGGTATTTGTTGGTTCTTGTATGCTGGCATTAAACTCTTCTATATGCTGTTGTATTTCATTATTATCAAAATTTATATATAGATTGCGGTTTTGTTCTTTTAAATGATATAATAATAATACCGCATTATCTATCATAGTTTGGTATAATAGCTCACTTGGATAAGTTTTTCTAAAATCAATATCTGTATAATGTGTTGATATTGTTGTAAATAATGATTCTGACGTGTTGAAATCATAATCAGTTAAAATACTAGACCGTATAATCATTTCTTTTTCAGCATTTTTTACACGTTGCTTATAATCATTATTGTTTTTTTGAATTATTTTTTTTATCCATTTTATATCTTGTTTGTTTAATTCATGTATACATAGAAACGAGAGTTGCTTTATAATATCGTAATAAGAATTACCATTTTGTATTTTTAATTGTTCACATATATCCTGAGTAGATAGATTAAAACCATCAATGGTATCGCCAAATGTGGTATGTTCATTTTTGATTGGTATATATATGTTATGATTTTGTTTAAGATTAGTTGTATTATTGAATAATTCTACTTTTTGTTTGCGTGATAATTTAATGAAAGGATTTAAATCTTTTATGGTTTTAGTGATTAAAGATTCGCCAACTTGACCATACAAATTATAATGCATGTGATTTATATTATGAACCATGATACCATTTAATATATAACGTTCTCCTTCTATTAAAGTATTTTTTGTATATTTGTTTTTTTGAAGTGAAATTTTTATTTTATTTTTATTTTTTCTCAAATTAAAATCTTTATTATCAAACCCAACAAACTGATGATTTATATTATTATAATCATTTTGATGATTTATAGAGACAAATGGACTATCTCGTTTGGTAATCACTATTTTATGAGAATCTTGTTTCTTTTGGTATAAAAAGGTTTTATTGTTTAAAAAAGATTCATTATTACCATTTTCATTAATTGACTTTAATTCATCAAATACATTATTTTCATTTTTTATGATAGAACTGAATTGTGAGGTTTGAATTGAATCATAAGATTGTATTTTATCATATAAATTATTTTCTACATTGCTATATAGAGTATTACAGATATATGAACTAACTGGATATGCCAATGATGGATTTAGTTCAAAAAAAGAATCACGAACACTGTTTTTAGATAATTCTTTTAAAATTATCCCATTTTCTAGATTTGTGTACTTGTGAAACATTTCTTTATAGTGCTGAATATCGCGTTTAACCGATTTCTTATTTTTTTTAGATATATTTTTGTCAATATAATCATTGATTTGTTGATCTAATGTGTAAATATCAATAAAATATTCTTCTACATCTTCAACCAGAGACAAATCTTCTTGTTCCTTAGGAGCATGCTCTGTAATATCAATACTTTTTATTTTATATTCCTTTGGTATTCCTCGGTATTGAAAATCTATATATAAAATTTCATCATCTTCAGTTTGAAACGTAATCATATCTTCTTGTATGTGAATTACAGTACCTTTTACAATGGTGTCATCTTGAAATATTATTTTCAATTTAGAACCAGATAAATATTTATGTATTGAAGCATAACCTTTCGTGGGTTTATAGATAATATGAATTTCTTTAATTGTGGTGTCTAAACAATTGCCTTGTTCGTCAAATTTTAGAAATAGTGTATCAAAAGAGGACTCGGAACTCTCTTCATTTTCATAGTTTAAAAATAACTCAGTTCTAGATACGTAATCAATAAAAAAATATTTATCCTTATATACTTCATTAGTATCTTTTATTTGAACTATACATCCATATGTGAATTGAATTTCACTATCACGATTCATATTATATATGTAGGGGAATAAATAATTATAGTTTTAAATACTTGAATTATTTATTTGTGAAATAAATTATTATGATTTTAATTGAATATTATTAAACTTATTTTGTATTGTGGTGAATGTAGTGATTAAATAATCAATAACATAAACCATTTTATCAATCATAACATCATACTCTATAAAAGGCTTTTTCATTTTTATGTAAATATAGGCTTCTTTTTCTGTAGGATGTTTCTTTTTAAAACCAACAAACGAGACCTCGTTTTCATATTTTTCGTAAAAATAATATTCTATTTGTTTTCCAATGGTATAATCATCCTTTTTCAGTGTAAATACAAAGAACTCTTCTTCTTTATATAAAGAGAAGTAACCATCTTGTTCATTTTGAATCTTTAGATGGAGCATACCTTTACCATTTTCAGGGTTTGTTTCTGTTTGTTCGAATGACTTTATTCTATTTTTTCGTATATCATTATTCATCAAAGTAAAACATGAAATAATATAGTCACATGCCTTATATACTAATTCCTTATTGGAGAATACACCAATACTCTCTACACTTAATAGAAATTTGTTTTCAAGATAATACCTTTGGGCATCCAATAATAGGAAATCATCTTTCTTTAAAGGATCCTCTATTGTTTTTGCTATTTCTTGTATCTTTGGTTTATTCATTGTAAACTCGTATGCACAATGATGTACTACATTCCAACATGAGTTTTCACCCGCATTTCCAATATCAAAATCAGCCACAATATGTAATTTTTCATTGTCTTCGTTTTCTTTATTGAAGTTAGGATACAATATAGCAATCAATATATAATCGTTACTAATTGGATCCGGTGGAAAAATATTTTTTGTAAATTCTATACTTTGAAACTGATTTGTTGTTTTATTTCGTATTTTAATATCTTTGGTTGTTACTTCCTTTATTTCATTACTATTATTCTCTTCATCAATTACAATTTCGTAATTTTTTACAAAGTTTTCAAAGTTTAAACTATCATTGTTTACAATTGGTATACACGATATTCGTTGTTTTAAATATTCATTATTAAACTTTGTTGTATTTTTAAGAAACTCTATTTTATTTTCTTCATGGGGAAAACCGCGAAATACTAATGTGTTAATATTGGTCATTATTGTTCTACGAAGAGCATTTGCTATAGAAACATGTACATTATTAATATTAAATGTAAGACGTCCCATATTTTCATTCATGTTGTCGATTTGTACTTGCTGCATGTTAAAAGATTATTGATACTTATATAAAACATAGGTTTATTTTTAATTCAATTTTTTCGCTTATATATTTGATATTTAATATTGATGTATTCATAATGAATCAACAAAGTTCATATGTTGTACCCACTTATCCTCAACTTCAAAATAAAAATCCTCAAATACCACAAGAAGGAATGATACCAAATAAACAAAATATGAATCCAGAAAAAACTAAAAATCTTTTATTTTACAGTCATAATTGCCCGCACAGTTTGTCTATTTTAAACGAATTGAATAAAGCAAATAAAATAAATGAAATAGAATTGATATGTGTAGATAATCGTTATATAAAAGATAATATTACTTATATAACATTACCTCAAAATCAACACATGCCACTTCCTCCAATGATAAATAGCGTTCCAACATTATGTATTTTACCAAATCATGAAATATTTAAGGGAGCACAAATTAAACATTATTTATTGCCTATTGCGAAAACATTGGAACAAGAAAAACAAGCAATAAATCATGAACCAAACGCATTTGCTTTAGGAAGTGAGACAAATGGAACATTTGGAGTTTCTAGCGATAATTTTAGTTTTTGGGATTCCACTCATGAAGAAATGAGTGCATCTGGAAATGCCGGCTTAAAACAAATGTATAGTTATGCCACTGTTGAATCGCAAGCAAATGAATCTATTTATACACCACAAGATAATAGTAAAGAAAAAAAACAAAATATTTCACTTGAACAATTACAACAACAGAGACAAAATGAATTATAATTAGATTATATTTTGATATAATAACATAACATAGAATACTATATTATAAATGACTTCTAAACAAGAAAAAAAAGTATTATTTACTAACTTTAACAAGGAATATTTTGAATTATTAGATTACATGAAAGAACAACTTAAAGATAATAAGGAATATAAGAGTTTTTATAGAAAAAATAAGTTATTAAAGAAAACAAATATTAAACTAATTATAAAAACATGGCATACAAGTATTACATTAGTTTACAAAGAACCAATTATGAAAAAAGATATTGATTTTTTTTTAAATAACGATTATTCGGAACAAATTGAAGAAAATAAGGATTTTTCATCATGTTACTCAGTTGTATATTATATAAATGAATTAAAAAATATGTATGAAACAATATCAAATGATTGTATTGATAATGTGATGAATAAAATTCATAACCTTACTAAAATAACAGATTTGTATTACAAATAAAGTAATTTAAACAAATGATAAGAAAACATACCACATGGAAAAAAAAGAACAGTTTCAAAAGATAATTGATGATTTTACAAAGGATTTAATAATAAGTTATCCAGAAATGGAAACGAACTTTAACGTAATTAATTACGATGAATATTTTGAATATTGTACAAAGATATATCCTGAGAACTTTTTTCATATTTTATATGAAAATACTGAACTATTTGATAATGAAGAAAATAAATATTTATTGCCAAATACAGACTTTAAAGTGATTATGGAAGATGAGTCATTAAGCGAGCAATCGAAAAAAATGATTTGGAAGTATATTCAATTGATTCTTTTTTCTGTATGTAATGACATTCATGATAAAGATAAATTTGGAGATGCGAATATGTTATTTGAGGCGATTGGAGAAAATGACCTACATAAAAAAATAGAACATACTATGAATGAAATGAAAGACCTCTTTTCAAATATGATGAATCCTAGTTCAGGTGATATAAGTGGTGTGGATGATAATTTGAATAAGATGTTTGAAACAATGATGGGTGATGCTAGTTTTGTAGAAGGAATGTTTAATCAAGATTCAAGTAATGAAACTGCTGACGTTTCTGGTAAAAATCCATTTGAAAACATGATGGACGCAGATAAAATGAAGGAACATTTATCAGGTATTATGGACGGTAAGATTGGTTCATTGGCAAAAGAGATTGCAGAAGAAGCTTCAAAAGAGTTAGGTATTGATAACGAGTCTATGGATGAAAAAAGTCAACAAGATTTTCTCAAAAATATTTTTAAAAATCCAACAAAACTGATGGATATAGTAAAAAACATTGGATCTAAACTAGAAGAAAAATTTAAAAGCGGTGATTTGAAAGAAAGCGAACTTTTAGAAGAGGCGCAAGGTATTATGGATAAAATGAAGGATATGCCAGGATTAAAAGAGATGATGAGCTCAATGGGCATGAATCCTGGTGGTAAAATGGATTTTAAGGGTATGGCAAATCGTATGCAACAAAACATGAAACAAGCAAAAATGAAGGAACGTATGAGAACAAAACTAAATAAAAATCAATCTGCTCAAAAACAAAATGACGAATCTTTAGGAAACTTTACACAAGTAGAGAAGGATACTTTTGTATGGACTGATGAAAACAGTCAATGTGCACCAGTAAAAAAATCATCATCTAAAACAAGTAAGTCATCTAAGAAGAAGTCAAAGGGTAAAAAGAATAAACAGAAGAAAAAAAATAATTAAACTATATATACAGAAAGTAAATGAATGACTTATTTTGGTTCCAAGATCCTAAAATCATTTTTCGTAAAGATAAAATATTAGAGGTGTGGCCATATGAAAGTATGACGTTTTATGAAAAATTAAATGCAACCACGAGATTTATAATACTTATATCTCTGTTGGGTTTTATGTTATTAAATAATTATTTAATATTATTATTTGGTGTTTTATTGATTGGTTGTATATTATTTATATATAAATATCAAAATGACAAATATAAAGAAAATCTTGAAGATCGTATGGTAGAAGCTTCAAATGAGGATAAGTATACATATAAAAATCCATTATATAATGTTATGCTTACTGATTATGAAGATGATGTAAATAAAAAAGAACTCAAAAAACCATATAATAGTGTGAATGAGGAATTAATTAATAAGAATGCCAAGAACTTTGTTCTAGAAAATAATAAAGACAA
>MDSY01088658.1_pt1 | contig 11206 bp, 12 predicted proteins | sample 811131 | NCBI WGS metagenome assembly MDSY01 (sample SAMN05326643, study PRJNA326480) | marine metagenome | isolation source: seawater | place: Atlantic Ocean: South West | collected 2010
TGATATTGATCAACTCAAAGATACATTTAAAAGTATTGGCGAAAAAATTGCAGCGGTTATTATTGAACCCATAGCAGGAAATATGAGTTTAGTACCCGCAAATAAAAAATTCTTAGAAATACTTAGAAAGCTCTGTAGTGAAAATGAGACTATATTAATTTTTGATGAAGTAATGACAGGGTTTCGAGTTGCATTGGGTGGTGCTCAATCAATATATAATATTACCCCCGATTTAACTATACTCGGTAAAATTATTGGGGGCGGGATGCCTGTTGGGGCCTTTGGCGGAAAAGAAAATATTATGAGTCATATTTCCCCAGATGGACCTATATACCAAGCCGGTACACTGTCTGGAAATCCGATTGCCATGAGTGCGGGACTCGCTACTTTAAATCTAATTTCAACAAAAGGATTCCATAAATCTCTTAAACAAAAAACAGAGATGATAGTTAATGGAATCAGTGAATCTGCTGAAAAAATGAATGTATCATTAACAATAAATTATGTTTGCGGTATGTTTGGGCTATTTTTCAGTGAAGAAACAATCATCGACTCTTTTGAAAAAGTTATTGCTTGTAATAAGGATTATTACAATATTTTTTTCCACGGTATGTTAGAGGAGGGAATATATTTAGCGCCATCCTCCTTTGAAGCTGGCTTTGTCTCATCTTCACACTCTGATGATGATATAAGTTCAACAATAAATGCAACTAAAAAGATTTTTAAAAAAATTGATTAGAAATATGTCAATATAAATTCGAGTCAAGAAGATCAAATATTGAAAAAAATTACTATTAACTGATATTTATTTTCTTTTCTGAAACTATTATGCCATCGGTGTCAGCATAAATATATTCGCCAACATTGAATGTAATACCCGCAAAAGAAATAGGAATATCCCTGTTCCCTAATCCCTGTTTTTGACTTTTCCTTGGGTTAGTATTTAATGCTTTAATGCCAATATTAATCGTTGAAAGAATATTGGCATCACGGACACAACCAAAGACTATTATTCCAGACCAACCATTTTCCATACCTAACTTTGCGAGCATATCACCAACCATTGCACAACGCAGAGACTCTTCTCCATCAACAATAAGCACACGACCATCACCTGGTTCTTCCAAAGCTTTTCTTACTAAACTATTATCTTCGAACGCTTTTATTGTAGATATTGCGCCATGAAATATTTTTTTTCCGCCATAATCCTTAAAAATAGGTAAAGCAACCTTAAGGTCTTCGCCGTACTCGTCATATAGATCTGCTGTTTTAAAAGTCATCTTAAAACCTTTCTTTATTCATCGCTCATAAAATTCAGGACGCCTATCAGAAAACAAATTATTGTTTTTAGTTATAAATTTATCGTGACTCTCAGTTGGATCAATATCAGTAATGTAACAAGCTTCTCTTTGTGATGCAGCCCTAAAAATAATTTCTCCCTTTGGTGAAACGATCTGGCTTTTTCCGGTGAAACGCAAAATACCGTTAGGCCTATTATCCGCTCCAAAACGATTTGCTGTGATAGCAAATACCTTATTCTCAAGGCATCGGGTTAACATTGTTTTCTGACAAAAATTAAGCACTAAATTTGAAGGATGGCAAATAATCTCCGCCTTGTTCATTGCAAGCGTTCGCGTCACTTCTGGGAATGCCCAGTCGAAGCAGATCATCATGCCCAACTTCACGCCATTTACTTCATTGACCTCCAAAGGTATATCGCCGGGACTCATACAAAATTTTTCTTCGTTGAATAAATGTAATTTTCTATAAATGTGAATAATGCCTTGAGGACCAACTAGTGCCGAACTATTAAAACATTTGTCTTTATCTTTTTCTGCAAAGCCAATGACTATATGCATGTTATTTTTATGACATAAATTTACAATACTATCTATATGTATCGAATGGTTTGGATCTTCTGCTAATGAAAGTGCCTCCTTAGCATCTTTAAAATAATATCCAGACAACGCTAACTCTGGCAATACGATTAAATCTGCATCAACCATATCAAGAGCATTGACTATCTTTTTTACATTCGCAGCTACTTTTCCGAACTTTGGACGAAATTGATAAAAGCCAACTTTCATTTCTATTAAATATTACTTTTTCTTTGGTCTTTCCCAGGATGGGATCGATTTTTGTTCAGTCCTGCTAATCGCTAAACTGTTGCTATCTACGTCTTTTGTTATTGTCGTACCTGCGGCTATTGTTGAGCCATCTTTAATTTTTACTGGTGCAATTAATTGGACGTCAGAACCTACAAAAACATTGTCGCCAATTGTTGTTTTATTTTTCTTAGCACCATCATAATTACAGGTAATCACTCCAGCACCTATATTTGTATCACAACCAATCTCAGCATCGCCAATATAACTCAAATGATTTGCTTTAGTTTTTTTACCAAGCAAACTTTTTTTAATTTCAACAAAATTTCCCACATGAACCTGATCATCTAGCACAGAATCAGGGCGAATACGTGCAAATGGGCCAATATGACAATCATTACCAATAACCGAATTTTCAATTACAGAATTTGCAAAAATTTTTACGTTATTGCCAATAACTGCGTCTTTGATTACGCAATTTGGGGCAATACTAATGTTATTTCCTAATTTTAATTTACCTTCCATCACAACATTTACATCAATTTCATTATCGTGCCCAATTTCCAACTCTCCTCGTAAATCAAACCTTGAAGGATCAGCAATACCAACACCCTCATCCATTAAACGGTGTGCTTGCACTATTTGATAATAACGTTCTGCCTCAGAAAGCTGTGAGCGTGTATTAATTCCCTGAACCTCTATCATTGATTCCGCTAAAACTGGGAAAACCTTAACATTATCATTTACTGCCATCTCAACAATATTAGTTAAATAATATTCATTCTGCTTATTTTTATTATTGAGAGAATTTACCCAATGATTCAAAATTTCTGCTCTAACAACCAAAAATCCAGCATTAACTTCGCAGATTTTTTGTTGCTCTTCTGTTGCATCCTTTTCTTCGATAATGGCAATAATGTCATCATTGCTATCGCGTATTATTCGTCCATACCCATAAGGTTCGTCGAAATACGCTGTCAAAAGGGAAAACCCAGTATCGGCTGCGGCCTCAACTAATTTTATAAGTGATGTTTCGCTAATTAATGGAACATCCCCGTAAAGTACTAAAATATCATCAGACTTTGGTATATTAGGCAGAACTTGTTGCACTGCATGTCCTGTCCCTAGCTGTTCTTCTTGCTCAACCCAAGAAATTTGAGAATCTTTTAATGTATTTTGAACTTCCTCTCCGCCAAAGCCATAAACAATATAAATCTCCCGATGCTCTATTTTCATTGCCGCTTCATAAACATGTGTAAGCAATGGCTTGCCTGCCAAAAGATTTAAGACCTTTGGTCTACTAGAGTGCATTCGCTTTCCTTGGCCAGCGGCTAAAATAATAATGCTGAGACTCAATTTAAAAAATACCTCTCTGTGATTAGTTTAAAAATTTTTACAGGATTATATCTGCGCTAGTAGCAGAGATATATGATTGATTTCGTATGAAAGATATATAAAGCTATTGGAAATTCGTCTAATTATCGTCCGGAACGTTTTCTTAAACGCTGTAATGTCTGTAATTGAGCCGCAGCTTCTGCGAGCGCTACCCGAGCCTTGGCATAATCAATTTTAGAATCTTTCTCGTGCAATGCCTTTTCAGCTTCTTCTTTTGCTTTCACTACAGCTGCCTCGTCTAAATCCTCCGCACGCTCAGCTGTGTCAGATAAAACGGTAATTATACTTGGTTGTACTTCCAGAAGCCCGCCTGAAACATAAAAAGCTGATTCGTTACCATCAACATCCATCACCCTGACTTCTCCCGGGGTCATTTTGGTTACCAAAGGCGTATGGCCTGGAGCAATTCCAACTTCCCCCATAATAGCAGGCGCAAAAACCATTTGAGCTTCCCCTGAAAATATTTCTTTTTCAGCGCTTACAATATCAACTTGAATTGTATTCATAAAATATCTTTATTAACTATAGGCCTTTTGCTTTTTCAAGCACCTGATCGATTGTGCCAACATTATAAAAAGCTTGCTCTGGAATATCATCGTGCTGACCTTCTATAATCTCCTTAAAACCACGTAAAGTTTCTTTCAATGGTACAAACTCACCATCCAGACCAGTGAAAACTTTTGCAACAAAATACGGCTGAGTTAAGAAACGTTGAATTTTTCGAGCACGTGATACAACCAATTTATCCTCTTCAGATAATTCATCCATACCTAAAATCGCAATAATATCTCTTAATTCTTTATATCGCTGTAATGTATTTTGCACGCCGCGAGCGACATCATAATGTTCTTGTCCGACAACCAAAGGATCTAGTTGACGGCTCGTTGAGTCCAAAGGATCGATAGCCGGATATAAACCGAGCTCTGCTATCTGACGTGATAAAACAACAGTCGAATCTAGGTGTGAAAAAGTTGTGGCTGGTGATGGATCTGTTAAATCATCAGCTGGAACATAAACAGCTTGAATTGAAGTAATTGAACCTGTTTTAGTTGATGTTATTCTTTCTTGCAGTCTGCCCATTTCTTCTGCGAGTGTTGGTTGATAACCAACAGCTGATGGCATACGTCCCAACAATGCTGAACACTCAACACCAGCGAGAGTAAAGCGATAAATGTTATCGATAAACAATAATACATCGCGTCCTTCATCACGAAATTTTTCAGCAAGAGTCAGTCCTGTTAATGCAACACGTAAACGGTTGCCAGGTGGTTCGTTCATTTGTCCATAAACCATAGAAACTTTTGATTTTTCGAAATCATCTACATTAACAACGCCAGATTCTTGCATTTCATAGTAGAAGTCATTCCCCTCTCGGGTACGTTCACCAACACCAGCAAAAACTGACAAGCCCGAATGCTGTGTTGCAATATTATTAATCAGTTCCATCATGTTGACAGTTTTACCAACACCGGCTCCGCCGAATAAGCCAACTTTACCGCCCTTTGCAAAGGGAATAATAAGGTCAATGACCTTAACACCTGTTTCAAGCAATTCAGTAGAGGGACTGAGTTCTGTAAATTTCGGTGCCTCGCGGTGTATAACCATATGCTCATCCGTGTCGATTGGGCCTTTTTCGTCAATAGATTCACCTAGTACATTCATAATGCGCCCAAGAGTCTTGCCGCCGACTGGAATTGAAATCGCCTCACCTGTATTTCGCACAGACAACCCACGCTGTAGACCATCGGTTGAGCCTAAGGCAATTGTTCTAACAATACCGTCTCCCAATTGTTGTTGTACTTCAAGCGTGGTACTAACGCCCTCGCCTTCTACAATCAATGCATCATAGATGTTCGGTATTGCATCGCTTGGAAACTCGACATCCAATACGGCTCCTATAATTTGTACGATTTTTCCAGAACTCATCTTTATTCCTTCCTCAGTTTTTATTATTTAATAAAAATCAATTCGACTAAACAGCGGCTGCGCCCGCAACAATCTCAGATAATTCTTGAGTAATTGCCGCTTGTCTTGCCTTGTTATATATAAGTTGTAGCTCATCAATAAGTGCGCCGGCATTTTCTGTTGCACTTTTCATAGCAACCATTCGTGCTGCCATTTCACATGATATATTTTCAATGACACCAGCGTAAACTTGTGACTCAATATAACGCGACAAGAAACCGTCTAGTACTTCTTCAGCATCAGGCTCATAAATATAATCCCAATAACTTGCATAGTTTTCTTTTTCATCCGGCTCGCCAGGCACTAACTGTTGAATAACCGGTGTTTGAACCATTGAGTTCACAAATTGATTTGAAACTAAATGCACTTCATCAATATCTCCATCTCTATAAGCATTTAGCATGATCATTATAGTTCCAATTAATTCTTCAGGATTTGGTTCGTCGCCTATATGAGTAACTTGGCCAATAATATTTACGCCAATTGATCCAAAAAAACCAGCTGCCTTTGTCCCAATAACACAAAGATCAATTTCTTTTCCTTCTATTTCCCAATTTTGAATCTTTTTTAAAAGCATACGAAACATATTTGCATTTAGACCGCCACATAATCCTCGGTCCGTTGAAACAACAATCAAACCAATTCTTTTAACCTCTTCGCGTCTTACAAGATAAGGATGCTTATACTCTGGATTCGCATGAGCAAGGTGTGATATCACATTACGAATCTTTTCTGAATAAGGACGAGCGGCAAGCATGCGATCTTGGGCTTTACGCATTTTACTAGCTGCTACCATTTCCATAGCTTTTGTGATCTTTTGTGTATTTTTTACACTTGCAATCTTTGTTCTTACTTCCTTTCCGCCCGCCATATTTTTTCTTGCCTATTTCTAATTATTACCAAGTATTATTTTTTTTAAACTTATCAATCGCGCTATTCATTTCAGTTTCAATATCATCATCGTAATTACCCTCGACACCAATTTTATCCATTAAAGCCGATTGTTCACTTTTCATATAATCATGTAATGCTGATTCAAAAGCGCCAATTTTTTCCAGCTCGATATCGTCGATAAAACCATTTTCTACAGCAAACAAACTGACGCCCATTTCAGCCACATTTAAAGGGGTATATTGTTTTTGCTTCATTAACTCCATAACGCGTTGGCCTCGTTCTAGCTGTTTTCTTGTTGCCTCATCTAAATCAGACGCAAACTGGGCAAAAGCTGCTAGTTCACGATATTGAGCAAGCGCCAACCGAACGCCGCCGCCTAGTTTTTTAATAATCTTGGTTTGTGCAGCACCGCCTACTCGCGATACCGACAGCCCTGCGTTAATAGCTGGTCTAAAACCTGAGTTAAAAAGGTCTGATTCTAAAAATATCTGACCATCGGTTATTGAAATCACATTGGTCGGAACGAAAGCAGAAACGTCTCCTGCTTGTGTTTCGATAATTGGTAATGCAGTTAATGAACCTGTTTTACCTTTGACTTCCCCGTTTGTAATCTTTTCTACATAATCTTCATTAATTCGCGAAGCACGTTCTAACAAACGGGAATGTAAATAAAATACATCGCCGGGATATGCCTCACGTCCTGGAGGACGTTTCAACAACAATGAAACCTGACGGTATGCCCATGCTTGTTTTGTTAAATCATCATAAATGATTAATGCATCTTCGCCACGATCACGAAAATATTCACCCATAGCGCAACCACCGTATGGAGCAATGTATTGCATCGCTGCAGATTCTGATGCAGTTGCTGCAACAACAATTGTGTGTTCCATTGCGCCGTGTTCTTCGAGTTTCTTTATAACAACATTAATGGATGATGCTTTTTGACCAACTGCAACATAGATACACTTAACGCCGGTGCCTTTTTGATTAATAATTGCATCGATTGCAACAGCAGTTTTACCTGTTTGACGATCACCAATAATTAACTCCCTTTGGCCGCGGCCAATAGGTACCATAGAATCAATCGATTTAAGGCCTGTTTGGACAGGCTGGCCTACAGATTTTCTCGCGATGACTCCTGGTGCAATTTTTTCAATCGGCGAAGTTTCCTTTGTATTAATTTCACCCTTGCCATCAATTGGATTACCTAGCGCATCAACAACGCGCCCTAACAAACCATCTCCGACAGGAACTTCAAGAATACGCTTTGTACATTTTACAACATCGCCTTCAGAAATATGTTCATAACTACCCATGATAACTGCGCCAACGGAATCACGTTCCAAATTCAACGCTAAACCATACGTATTGCTAGGAAACTCGATCATCTCCCCCTGCATTACATCGCTTAAACCATGTATTCTAGCAACACCGTCGGCAAGACTAACAACCGTGCCCTCAGTACGTGCTTCGGTATCTAGATCAAGTTCTTTAATCTTCTTTTTAATTAAATCACTAATTTCAGTTGCACTAATAGACATATGCCTTTCCTCTTTAAAAAAACTATTGGGCAATTACATTATTTAATTCTTCTAGGCGTCCACGTAATGATGCATCAACTACGGAATCACCAACTCTAATTATTACACCACCGATCAAATCTTTATTTTCTTCGATATTAATATCAATTTTATTGCCAGTACGCTTACTCAGGGATTCACTTATTTTTTTTATCTGATTTTCATTTAATGGATAGGCTGTTATTACATCAACCTCACTAATATCTTCCGCTGCTGAACGTTTCTGCTCGAACAAAACAGATATTTCCGAAGCCAAACCAATACGTCCCGCATCAACACAAATCTTGACAAAGTTTTTACCTGATTGAGTTAGTTTGTTTTCGCATATATCAACAATAAATTGATAAAGTTCGTCAGCACTTATTTTTGGGCTAGCAATAACTCTCTGCATATCACTGTCGCGAACAATCACGCTAAGCAAATTTAGCATTGTTGACCACTCACTTAATTTACCTTCCTCCAACGCCTGCGAAAAAGCTGCTTCTGCGTAGGGCCTTACAATCGTTGTTTTTTCTAACATTCAGTCTTTACTCTTCTAAATTTATGTTTATAGTTTTTGGCTAATTTTGTTCAAAACTTCGTCATGTGCTTGTTGGTCAACTTCCCGCATTAATATTTGCTCAGCACCTGTAATTGCTAGAGCTGCAACTTGATTTCTCAGCTCTTGCCTTGTCTTTTCTTTTTCTTGTTCAATTTCACTTAATGCACTCTCTTTTATTCGATCTCCTTCTTTCTTGGCAATTTCCCTTGCTTCCTCAACAATTTCATCTCCGCGTTTTTGTGCTTGCGAAATAATTGTGGCTGCCTGCTCTTTGCCTTTATTTATTTCGGTTACTGATTTTTCCTGTGCATCAGCAAAATCTTTTTGACCCTGTTCTGCCGCTGCTAAACCATCAGCAATACGGGCTTGGCGTTCCTCCATCCCTTTCAACAAAAGCGGCCATACAAATTTCATCGTGAACCAAATAAACATGACGAAAGCTATACTCTGACCAATCAAGGTTGCATTAATATTCATAATTGTAAGTACCTTATATTAATTCTAATCTACAAAATTATGCGACAGCGAATAAAATATACATTGAAATACCGACTGCAATCATCGGGACGGCGTCTACAAGACCCATTACGATGAACATTTGCGTCCTTAACATTGGGATGAGTTCGGGTTGTCTTGCAGCACCTTCTAAAAAACGTCCTCCAAGAATTCCGATACCAACAGCTGCACCGAGTGCGCCTAATCCCATTAAAACAGATCCTGCTAAATATAACATTGCGCTTGCTTCACTCATTTTCTACCACTCCTAAGTTTTATTAATGGTCCTTTTGGTGGGCCATATCCATATAAACAATTACCAAAATCATAAAAATAAAAGCCTGTAATAACACAATCAATATATGAAATATTGCCCATGGAAGATGCAATGTCCATTGAATCCAAAAAGGCAATAAGGCAATTAAAATAAATATCATCTCACCAGCATATAGGTTACCGAATAAACGTAATGCTAAAGAAACTGGTTTTGCAATTAAACCAACAAATTCTAATAGGAAATTTGCTGGAATGAATAATATTTGAACTACTATATTTTTTGAAGAGAACGGATGTAATGTTAGTTCGGATAGAAATCCACCAACACCTTTCATTTTAATACTATAATAGAGTATTAGCGCAAAAACTGTTAGTGATAACCCAAATGTAATGTTTGGATCAGTTGTAGGGACAACCTTAAAATAAAAATGCGGGTCTCCGGCCAATTTTTGTGCTAAAACAGGTAACCAATCGACTGGAACTAAATCCATCGTATTCATCAAAAAAACCCAAATAAAAACGGTAAGCGCCATTGGCGCAATAAGTTTATTTTCATTATGAAAAATATCTTTAACACTGTTATCAACAAATTCAACTATCATTTCAACCAAGTTAGAAAAACCAGATGGGGCTCCCTCGCTTACATTCTTTGCAACACGATAGAAGAAAAAGCTAAATACTACTCCAAGAAAAATTGCCCAACCTAATGTATCAACATTAAGTGACCAAAACCCCATATCTACAGCTTCCTTTGAGCTATGAGCAAAAGTCCAGGTAGCCTCATTCAAAATTTGCCCGTCCCTTTCATAACCTGCAGGTAGCTTTCCATAAACCAAATTTTGTAAATGGTGCGTAATATATGATTTTGATGTAATTACTGCTTCGTCCGCCATTAATTTATCACTTAATATTATTATTAGTTTTTTATCAAAATTGATAATCCAATTAAATTGCCTAGTAACATTACGCTATAACTAAGAATCACCAACCCAACATTTAAAGTTTCAATAAACAAAAAAGACAGCGCAAAAATCACTATTGTCGCGATGACCTTAATTGCCTCACCAAGATAAAACCAAACTAAGATGCTGCTTGAATTTGTTGCCGATTTTTTGAGTGAAAATTTGGCAAACATCCCATTTGGTAAAATGTAAGCAAAACCACCTAAAATTACAGAGTATGTAAATTCAAGACTTGCAAATATAAAAAAAACAAACCCAGCCAAAACGACTATGAATGCCTCGAATAACAACACCTTACTAACAATAGCGCGATTTCTTATTATTTCTTCCATTTCTTATGTTTCGCACTAACTTTAAATATTGTCGACCCTTCGGTGCTAACAAACCAATGGGTTGCCACACCACCTTTTACATCTCTCAAAAGGGAAGGAAAGTATAAATATCTACCCTGTAATGATCAATGACTGAGACGTCAATTTATTTAATCTAGTCGTTTAAGTATTCCTTCAAGCTCGGCTAATGAATTGTAACTAATCTGTAATTTTCCACGGCCACTTGATTGATGTGTAATTAAAACTTTAGTAGCTAAACGTTCTGATAAGTCATTCTCCAGCTTGGTAATATTCGAATCTTTAACGTCATTTTTGGGTCTACTATGCTGATTACCATCTAAAAGTTGTTTAACCAAATTCTCCGTCGCTCGTACCGAGAGACCCTGTTTTACTATTTTTGTAGCCGATTCTAATTGTTTGTCTGGGCTTAATGAGAGCAACGTTCTTGCGTGTCCCATATCAAGTTTACCCGTTTCCAGCATTTTTTTTACGCCGTCATCTAGCTCCAATAATCTTAATAAATTTGATACCGCTGGCCTTGAACGTCCGACTGCATCTGCGACAGCATCGTGGGTCATTTCAAATTCACTAATTAAACGCTCAAGTGCCCCTGCTTCTTCCAGTGGATTTAGATCTTCACGCTGATTAGTCTCAATCA
>MDSY01130941.1_pt1 | contig 11204 bp, 7 predicted proteins | sample 811131 | NCBI WGS metagenome assembly MDSY01 (sample SAMN05326643, study PRJNA326480) | marine metagenome | isolation source: seawater | place: Atlantic Ocean: South West | collected 2010
ATGCAGTTATTGCAAGATGCGTGCATTCTTCATTCTGAGGGGTTACGAGATAAAGATGTGACTATACAAACTTGCTGGGATGCTGACCGTTTAGATAATTACTATACCGAAGTTGACCTTGATTTCTCTTTACTGAGCGATGATTTGGCAAAACAGGAATTGATAATTTTAGAGGCGGGTCAAAGAGCTCTTACGCAGGCCTTTAAGTCAGCTTAAGTCACAATACCTAGATTAACACTTATTTTTTAATTTATCTAAAAAAATGATACAAAAGTTTCTTATCAAATAGATAGCTATATTGAGACTTTAGTATTTTGTGGTTAGACCATTTTTAAAATCATCACCCCGAAGGACCTTATTTCTCAATCTTGCTTGACCAAAACCGCCACCGCCTGGAGTGACTAACCTTATTGTTTGACCTTTTTGTATTAGGTAATTACCTTTATCTTTAATTTTTGTACCATCGCTGACAGAAACCTCTCCTTTTCCACCTCTTGAGCCACCGTTTCGTCCTGCTGGTCCTTGCTTTGTACGTTCGAAGGCAGCAGCTGATAAAATAAAGGGTTCATTTGTTGAGGTTCCAATAATAATTTCTTGACCTAATCCGCCTCTAAATTTTCCGGTCCCTCCACTATTAGTTAAGAATTCTTTTTTATGGTAAATAACTGGTGCTGCCGCTTCGGCCACTTCGACAGATACGGCGCCAACTCCTGAGGGAAAAGCTGTTGTCGACAACCCATCTGATTGAGGTCTAGCTCCCATACCACCTAGAGCGACATTTAATGAATTAAATCTTTTTTCTCCTGCGCCAGAAATTGAAATAGTCCAAAGCGCTCCTGCACTTTCTGCTAAAATTTTTCCAGGTAAAGCTTTTGAAAGACATCCGAGAACTAAATCTGGTAACGCCTGTCCTACTACGTGCCGAGCTGTTACTGGACTTGGGCTTTCCGCACTCACAATTAGGCCAGGTGGTGCTTTTATTTGGATTGCGGCCAATGATGCTGCATTATTTGGAATATCTGGACAAATAGCTGCCTTTATACCGTAAGAAGCATAAGCAATGGTGTAGTTTAGTGGACAATTTATGCCTCGATTAATCGCTGGAGATGATCCGCTAAGATCAACAGAAATGGATTTTTCTTTTATTTTTAGTATCGCTTTTAAGGCTATTGGTTTATCAAATCCATCTAACTTTAGTGTATTTAAGAACGTGCCGGTTGGTAAAGATTTGATGCTTGCCTCAACTGCAGTTTTTGACTGTTTAAAGATAAATTTAGTTATACTGTCCAAATTAGCCAGCTTAAATTTATTTAATAAACTGTTTAACCTTTCAACACCCGAATCGTTACAGCTCATGAGTGATAAAATGTCTCCTCGAGCCTCTTTTGGGACTCGAGAGTTTGTACATATTATCGATAGTAATTCTTCTTGTATTTGAAAGTTTCTTCGTAAAAAAGATACTGGAATTAATGTACCTTCTTCAAGCACACTTTTTGCTTCAGCAGACCAACCTAATCCACCGACATCTGTAATATGGCAGGTGGAAGCAAAAAAATTTATTAACTGATCATTTTTAAAAACGGGAGTTACTACTATAAAATCAAACAAATGACCGGCCCCAATCCACGGATCATTAGTAATTAAAACATCGCCGTCTTTTATAGAACATACATCTAGTTTAGAAAATATCTCATTTAAGGATTTTGCCATAGTATTTACGTGGCCTGGAGTACCAGTAACCGCTTGCGCTATCATATCGTAATTACGATCAAAAACTCCAGCAGAGAGATCTCCGGCCTCTCTTACTATTGGACCAAAAGCAGCCTTTAAGAGAGAATTTGCTTGCTCTTCACAAACTGATATTAAGCTATTCCAAATAATATTAGAATTAATTAAGTCCAAATCTTTTTTTACCAAAATAAAAGGGCCCCCAACCTATATTTTTGTTAAAACCAAGTGATTTTTAATATGTTTACTTACATCCCAACCTCTGGGAACTACCGTCGTTGTTTGGTCCTCATGGATTAGACACGGCCCACTTTGAGAAACTCCTACTTGTAATGTTTCTCTATCAAAAACTTCATAACTTATAAATTTTCCAGAAACTATTTCAAATATTTTTCGATTTTTATGAGTTTTTTTAGGTGAATTTTTTTGCAACTGTGGCTTAGCCTCCAACTCTATGGGATCAACTAGCTTTTTTATTGAGTCAGTTAGTTTTCCTGAAACTATCAATGACACAATTTCCATTCTCACGCCTGGCATTAAAAAACCAAATTTCTCTTGATATTTAACAACAAATTTTTGTGTTAACTCAGACAGTTCTTTTTTGCTTTCTAGGTAGTTCTCAATTGGAATAGAAATATTATGCCCCTGTCCTTCATAACGTAATTCAACATCAATTTTGTATTGAATTTCTCTTTCTGTTGAAGATGCACCTTTAAGAATACTTTTTATATCTTGTTTTATAGTTTTAATGATTTTCTTAACTTCAGTAGTTTTCAAATCTCCTAAAAATTTTGAGATACTTTGGGCTATTTCATAACTGATAGGTGCTTCTAAAAAACCGACAGCAGAACCTACACCAGCTAAGTGTGGGACTATTATTTTTCGAATATCCAGTTTGTTAGCAATTCCTGCTGCATGAATGGGTCCTCCTCCACCAGAGACTATAAGACAGCAGTCTCTGATATTTTTTCCAAGCTCAATACCGTGAATTCGCACTGCGTTAGCCATTAGCTCTTCACCGATTTCAATAATTCCTGATGCCGCCCATTCGGTAGATTTAAAGTGAAGCTTTTTTACTATCTCCTTTTTTATAGACTTTTTTGCATTTGATAACATTAAGTTAATAAATCCTCCGCCAAATGAGTCCTCAGAAATTCTTCCTATTACTAAGTTTGCATCGGTAACTGTAGGCTTTTCTCCTCCGAGATTATAGCATGCAGGTCCAGGTTGAGAAGCAGCACTTTCTGGACCTACAGCTAAGCGTCCAAGAGTATCCATTTTTGCTATAGAACCACCGCCTGCTCCTATTTCAACTAGATCCATTGCTGGAATTCTTAAAGGAAGGCCACTACCACTTTTATTTTTCCAAGCATGGGCTACTTCTAAACGCCTAGTAATAAAGGGTTCACTTTGGTTTAAGTAACATACCTTTGCAGTTGTGCCACCTATATCTAAAGCTATTGAACTTTCTTCCTGTAATTCTTTTGAAACCTTGCTTGCTAAAATAATTCCACCAGCTGGACCAGACTCTACCAATCTTATTGGCACTTTTTTTGCTTGCTCTAAGCTTGTTAAGCCACCACTAGATGACATCAGAAAAAAATTACCCTTGAACCTTTTTTTTTCAAGTGTTTGGTGAAATGAGTTTAGGTAATTACTCATTAGAGGTCGAACATAAGCATTAGCTACCGTTGTTGAGAACCTTTCAAATTCTCGAGCTTCTGGTGAGATTTCAGAACTGATGCAAATCGTTACAGATTTTGGAAGATTCTGTCTCAAGTACTTTGCAACCAATTGTTCATTCTTTGGGTTTGAGTAAGAGTGTAGAAATGCAATCGCTACAGCCTCAATCTTTTCGCCTATAAGTAATTTTATAATTTTTTTTAATTGGCTCTCCGTAGGTTTTTTTAATATTTCACCAGTTATTAAAGTGCGTTCGTTTAGACATACTCTTAGTTCTCTAGGAACTAGCGGCCTGGGTAGCTCGATGCCCAAATCGTATTGATCAAACCTTTTTTCATAACGCATTTCCAAAACATCTCTGAAACCTTCAGTTGTTATCAGGGCAGTTTTGGCTCCTTTTCGTTCTATCAAAGCATTAGCCGCAATAGTTGTGCCGTGAACTATAGTGTCTATATTTTCAACTTTTAAATTATAATTCATTAATAATTTATTAATACCAGCCAATGCTCCTACCTCGGGGTTGTCAGGTGTAGTTAAATATTTTTTTGAAAATATTCTCCCTGACTTATCTAAGACAACGTCAGTAAAAGTGCCGCCAATATCGATACCAATTCTATTCATTGAGTTCAAATTTTTTATTTTCTAAGAAACGATTTAAGACATTTTGAGTTACTTGGGATACAGTATTTTTTGTATCGTTCCATAGCAAAGATGTTGCCCATGCTATAGACCCTGTTGACCAAACTGCACCACCACCTTGTGTAGTAAAAAATACCATATCTGCTCTTACCTTACTGTTTTGATTTCCATCAAGTGCTCTGGTGGTAGTAATGAACTCTTCGCCGGTTAAGAGGCCTCCCGCACCAATATTTTCAGAAGTCGCCACCACAATTGAGTTATGGGGTGAGCCTAGATCTTGATCCCAACGATCAATTTCAAGTCCTACACAGCCGCCACCTCGGAACCCAAAATCTCCAATAATATCCGTATCTATATTCTTAAATATGAAATCAGTTTCTTTTCCGTATGACTCTTTACTTCGTCTAAAATAAGTTGACTTTACAAACATAGTTGAACTGAATCCGTTTCCCACTAATGACTGAGGCGCTCTGCCATAAGTTCGCCAAAGGCCGCCAGGTTCGCCGGTAAAACTAAGATGGTGTTCACCTGGTTCTCCTTCCCAAGTCCTAACTCCTGACACTCCGCGCCGATGTTCTATTACTCCAGGGTACTGATCAGAATAGGCTATGCGCCAGTAAAATCCGTTTCCACCAAGATACATATGTCTACCTCCATTTTGCTGGTAATAAGATAGAGCATCCCACATTTCTGTGGAGTAATATTCAGGGTGTGAGGCCGTAATCACTACTTTATAGTCGTCTAAAAGAGAATGCCCAAGGCGGTGTAGGTCTTCGTCCGTGGCAACTTCGTAGTCATAGTTTTTCTTTTCAAGCCATTTTATAATGTGGGTATCATTTATGTAATTAAATGTATAAAGGCCTGGTCTGTTATTTAACATCGGGCGACGATCACCAACATAAACTACCCCTGAATCGTCAGTATGAGTATCATAGTGGGATAAACCAAGTTCCCTATGTTCATTTAGATATAACTCGTCTTCGCTAAATGAAATGGGTGCTTCAAATAAGTTTTCGGTGTTGTGGCTGTCAAATTTTACGTGGGTATTCGCATACGCTTTGTAAGTAGCTGTTGGGGCCAAAAATAAAATCTTATTTTTAGATTTTTTTAACCTTTGCGTGATAAAGAATGGAATATCACTTTGAACTCCATCAGCCAATATTCGAGCAGTATAATAGCCTGATCGTGCTTGAGCTGGTGGTGTAATTTTTAATAGTGTTTGCCATTCACAGTCAGTTATATCGTCTTCATGGAAATAAATTGAGCCATAATGAGAAGGTTTTTCTCGCCAACTATCAACAGAACCATCCCACTTGTAACCAGTGGCTCCTCGCATCGGTGCATTTATAAATGTTGCTTTGAATTTTGAATAACCTTTGTCCAGAACAGAGGCTTTGGCAATACTTTTAGAAAAATCCCATTCCACCAAGGGTTTTCTGTTTTTATTTACAAAAATTCTTGGAGCTTCAACTTTTCCATTATAGTGGTGTGATGTAAATTCCCTTTGATGGGTACTTTCCTTGAACTTCGCACCAAATATAATTGGATGCTCTGATGTTGAAAGAAAAGTTTGTGCGCATTCTGCTATAGCTTTGTATTTAGCCAGGTAACCCACTACTGGATTTAACATTCTATTTTTTAAATAAAAATTATTTGTCTTAAAGTTAATAAACCCTTCAATCTCGTACCACTCCCTGAGTAATAATGGTTCGGGTGAGGCAATTGATTTCGACCCAAAATTAAATGCAAGTTTGCCATCTTTTCCAATAGAGAAACTTACATTGCCCCAATTAAAGATTACTTGGCAATTTGTTGAAGACTTGGTTGGCCAAATATACATTTTAATATTTATAGTATCCACAGAAGTTAATTCTGGTGCAGGTTTAACAATAGCATAGGAGCCAGCATTTATCTCTTGTTTATCTATAGCAAGATTTTGTATTTCACCCCACGATTGCTCTACAAACTCTTCACCGGGGCCATTGGGATCAATGTCAGCACATATTATTCGCATTACTTTTACTGAACATTTCTCTGGACGGTTGCTTGATAGTTTTAGCTCAGTAGTTTCCTGAGCTGCGATTTCATAGGGCTGGCAATAGCCAATTATGTCTGTTGTACTAATCATTAATTTGGATCCGAAATTGAAATAGAAATACCCGTAAGTTCGAGCCACCTTCGTTTAAATATGTCCCATTCAGCCTCTGCTATAGAGTGATACCTTACATCCTGAACGGTGGAAGGTGAAACACCCCGTTGTCCACTTAAGCGTGCCAGCCTAAAAATTTTAAATGGCTCTACTACAAGCAAAACAAGTCTACCCTTTAAGGGTGTAGTTCTCATTTTATCTAAAACTCTTTGTAATTCGAGGCTAAAAGGGCCTCGCAAATTATCTCTATACTCTTTTGCAAGATCCATACGAGTACCATCAATATTATATATAGCGCCATTAGGATCATAAAGAAGCATAAATTTCTCTTACTCGTTAGTAGACATATTTTGTTTAAATATATATACAAAATATACTTTAATCTTTCAAGGAAGAAGTATTTGCAAGTAAGTGAAAAAATTAAAAATATTCGTGTTTCAGGAACTATTAAAATGGCTGAATTAGCCCGAAAAATGCAAACTGAGGGTCATGATATAATTGAATTAAGTGAGGGTGAACCAGATTTTGATACCCCAGATTTTGTAATTGAATCTGCCTTTAATGCTGCTCGAAATGGTCAGACCAGATATACCTCCGTATCTGGTACTATTGAACTGAGGGAAGCTATTTCTAATAAGTTTTACAAAGATAATAAGGTTGAGTACGATGTTGATAACATAATAGTTGGGACCGGTGCAAAACAGCTAATATTTAATGCACTTCTTGCTTCCTTAAATCCAGGAAATGAAGTTATTATTCCAGCACCTTATTGGGTTAGCTATCCTGATATGGTGAAGATAGCAGATGGAATTCCAGTGATCATTGACTGCGATTCAATAAATGGGTTTAAAATTACACCTGAAAAACTTCATAAGGCAATAACAAACGATACTCGTTGGTTGCTGCTGAATTCTCCTGGAAATCCGAGTGGTGCTGTTTATTCTTCCGAAGAGCTCTTGGCCTTAGCTGAAGTGTTAAGGGATCACAAAGACGTTTCTATAATGTGTGATGATATTTATGAGGCAATAACATATGGAAATAACCAATTTTGTACTTTAGTTGAAGTAGCTCCTGATCTGCACGACCGTGTGCTTACTGTGAATGGAGTGTCAAAATCCCACGCGATGACTGGTTGGAGAATTGGTTTTGCTGGTGGACCGACTGATCTAATATCTGCAATGAGTAAGATTCAAGGTCAGTCTACTACTAATGCTTCATCTGTTGGGCAGGCAGCTGCTTTAGCAGCCCTGCAGGGTTCTCAAGAGAATCTTGGAGTGTGGAATTTAGCTTATACGAGACGAATGCGATTAGTAAGAGATCGTTTAAGTGTTATACCTGGGCTAACATTGAGAGACCCACAAGGTGCATTTTATCATTTTATCAAGTGTTCAGGTCTTTTTGGAAAGACCACGCCTCAGGGTGACCAATTGACTTCTGATAATGCACTCTGTCTTTACTTGCTCCAATACGCTCATGTGGCCTTAGTTGCTGGCACTGAATTTGGATGTCCAGGTTATTTTAGACTCTGTTTTGCGAAATCAGATCAAGAGCTAATAAAAGCTTGCGATAGTATTTCTGAAGCTATTAAATTATTGAATTAAGATTATATTCCAAAAAATTCTCACCTTATCAACGTAACAAATCAAACTTCTTTGATGGTTTTTCTTTAAGCATTTTTGGAATATCTTGTACCATTTTTATAATTGAATAGGCTCTTTTTTTCGATAAATTATTCTTTGAAAAGACTAAAAATTTTTCTTGTAAATCTGTTTGAGACATTGGGTTAGTCGGATCTCCAAAAGCTGCATCAACGAGTTGCTCTTCAAGCCCATGTGTATGTTTAACTTTCACAATAGCAGGTGCTTTTGCTGGGAACATTTTTTCTAAGCTGGAGTTATTCTTTATTATAACCTTTTTAGCCATATCAATTACAGTTTGTTGTCCGATGCAAGACTGATCTAAAGGGCGCAGTGCCTTAGTTCCCATCAATGCTGTGACTGCTAGACAAAAAGGTATTGAGAATTGAGCTTGAGCTTCATTCTTAGGATCTAGATGATTACCTAAGTTAACTGCCTTTTCAAAGGTTAGGACCTCAATAAGCTCAATGTCATGTGCATTAATCTCATATGATTTTATTATATTGTCGAGCGCATCTATTGCAGAATGAATCCAGCGACAGCAAGCATAAGGTTTAAAGAAAAGCCCTTGGATTGAATCATAGTTTCCTAAATTTTTAGTTAAAGTTTTGGGATCATAAAGAATATCCTGCTCAAAAGTGTCTGGGTACCCTTTAAAACCAGCCTGAGCAAGTTCGACAGCATACATTCCCGAGAGCACAGACCATGATATACCTTCTTTAACATCAGACCCAGCAAATCCATGGTGCATAGCTGAAGAAACTCTTGGGGCATGTTGTTCTGCTACCAGAATAGCGTGACTTATTTCAGTCGTAGATAGGTTTAGTAATTTAGCCCTCGCTACAGCTGCTCCAATACCGCTCCACCTTCCGCTAACTGTAGATGTATTATGCTCTATCCTTCGTGAAAGTGCCACGCGTATTGCAGCTTCATATCCTAGTACTATAGAACACAAGTATTCACTAAACGTCACATTTTTTTCTTCGGCCGTCGCGCTTGCGGAAGCAATAATAGCAGCTCCAGGGTGTCCAGCTGCAAGCCTATGACCATCATCAATATCTAAGGATGTGGCTGCCATAGCGTTTATTGTTGCTGCGGAAATTGCATTTGAGTTCTGACTAGAGAACCAAATACGGCAAGGCCCCTCTTTTGAGCCCTTTTGGACAACTGACTTCCACGCCTGCACACTTTTTTGTTTAGTTCCCGCCGCTGCAGATCCAAAAACATCCAACACGCAATCTGTAGTTCGATTTATTACTTCTGGCGGGATTGTTTTATATGTGGTGTTTTTAATAAAATTCGACAGCTGGTCAATTGCTCTCTCAGTCATTTTGAGTCTCTAAAATATGTTTATTAAGAAGATTTAAGCCTGCTAATATTAATCGATCGATAGCTTGGGTTGTTAGCCAGGCAGAGTGCGGGGTTACTGTGATGTTTTTCATTAATAAGAGGTCATTATCCTTGGCTAATGGTTCTTCATGAAAAACATCTAAGGCACAATGTCCAATATGTCCGGATGATAAAGCAGAGATTAGTGCCTGTTGATCAATAATTTCTGCCCTTGCTGTATTTATCAATATCAACCCAGGTTTTGTCTTACTGAGTAATTCATGACTAATGAACCCTTCTGTCTCCGAGTTTAAAGGAAGGTGCAAAGAAATAATATCTGACTGCTTTAAAACCTGATCAAGGGAGGCGGTTTCAACCGGTAAATCCAGTTTACTTGACGATCTACTCCAGCATAGTGCACGCATTCCAAGTGAGTTAGCAATTTTGGCAGTTTCTAACCCAATTCCTCCTAACCCAATAACACCAAATGTTTTGCCCTGAAGCTCTTCTGTTTTTATAAGCTTCCAGTTTCCAGACCTTATGGTACGATCCATTTCTGTTATTCGCTTAATAGCTGCAAATGCTAGAGCAATAGTGTGTTCTGCCACTGCTCTATCTCCATAACCTTTAACACCTTCGAACCTTATACCTAATTTGGAGGATTCTTTAAGATCTCCATGAGTGGTTAACCCGGTTGATAGATATGAAATTGTTTTTAAATCAGGACAAGAATTTAAAACCTTTGACGACATGTAACCCATATAAACCATTACGTTTTTTCTGCCTTGAAGTCTTTGAATCAGTTCATCGTCACTGGCAGGTTTGTCATAGAAAACCTCCAAGCCTGGAACAGTACAAGCTAACTTGTCATTGAAACGGTCAGCTAGATCACCGTAGCAATCAACGAATGCGGGTTTGTATTTATTCATATAAGCTAACCTACTACCGAGAAGCTACTTTCCCGGTTTATTTCTCTTTTTCGAGAACAAAAAGACATATCCAGCTCATAGTCAACATTTGGTAACTTGAATTGTAAAGGCTCTTTATCATGATCATTTCCAGCTTCAACGTAGTCAATTAGAGCATTCATCATCATTCCCGCAACCGGGGCATTTTTGAATTGATTTCCACTTGTTCCCACAGCCATATAAAACCCTTGAAGGTCAGATTTGTCATATATCGGAATCCAGTCATCCGAAGCATCATATAAATCAGCTATCCCCTGAACATTGTTTGGGATACCCATTCCTGGGAACCTTTGCGCTGCTCGCAAAGCTTGCAACCTTGCCTGATCTGTTACTTCAGTGTTGTAATCGTCTGGGTCCACCCATTCCGATGGGTCCACCTCATTTTCGTGATGGCCGATCAGAATCTTATTTCCAACCTCTGGTCTCCAATACCCACTTATATCATCATCAGAACAAATATAGCCATTTGCCTCAAAATTAAATCCTTCTGGTGACGGAACATGCGCCACTTCAACTCTAAGCGCTTTTGTACTTATATTCATTCCTTCGGTAACGCCCGCTAATTCATTAATTTTATACGAATGTGGTCCTGAAGCATTTACTACAATGGGAGCATTTATGTGTTCGCCACTGTCTAACACTACCCCAGTTACTCGACCATTATTTTTTGTAATATCCGCAATTCTTGTACCGAACATGAATGTTGCGCTTTTCCTTTCTGCGGCGCGTTGTATATTCTGGGTGGCAAACATTGGGTCATTTACATATCCTGCTCTAGGAAAAAATAAGACATATCTCATCTCTCCATTTTTTGATCCAAAGCTAGAATCTTCAACAGTTTTGGGGGGATGGAAATGACCTGGATTAATTATTGGTAATTTCTTTTTCATTTTTTCTGGAGTCCAAACCTCATAAGGAATATCAATTTTATTTGCTATTTCCTCGAGTTTAATGCCGTATTGGTTTTTATCAAAACATGTAAACAGGCAACCTACTTCACGATAAAGAGCTAATTCTTCATTGCTTGGCGCATCTAAGTACTCTGACCAGTTTTCCCAGTAATAATAGTTG
>MDSY01112103.1_pt1 | contig 11203 bp, 8 predicted proteins | sample 811131 | NCBI WGS metagenome assembly MDSY01 (sample SAMN05326643, study PRJNA326480) | marine metagenome | isolation source: seawater | place: Atlantic Ocean: South West | collected 2010
CGGCGCACCAGAGGCGTGACGTAGATGTCGTCGGAAGCGGACGGTGCGGCGGCAGCCTTCTCGGGAGCGGGAGCGGGCTCCGGCTCGGAGGTCTGCTCTTCGGCGGCCGGCGCGGGAGCCGGCTCCTCGGCAGGCTCGGGGGCTGACGTCTCCTCCGCGGACGCGGGCTCCTCGGGCGCGGACTCCTCGGACGGCGCTTCCGCGGGTGCAGGGGAGCCCGAGCCGATCTTGGCCAGCGGCGAACCCACGGCCACGGTCTCGTCCTCCTGCACCAGGATCTGCTGCAGCGTGCCCGCGAACGGCGACGGGATCTCGGTGTCGACCTTGTCGGTGGAGATCTCGAGCAGCGGCTCGTCGACCTCCACGTCGTCGCCGATGCTCTTCAGCCAGCGGGTCACGGTGCCTTCGGTGACGCTCTCGCCGAGTTCGGGCAGAACGACGTCCTTACCGTCCGCGTCGGACGCGGTGCTCGTGTCGTGAGCAGCCTGCTCGGGACCGGAATCCTCGGCTGCGGGCTCTTCCGCAGGTTTCGCCTCGGGCTGCGCGGGGGCCTCCGCCTGCGCGGAGTCGTCCGACGTGTCCTCGGAAGGGGCTCCGTCGCCGTCGCCGATCTTGGCGAGCACGGCGCCCACCTCGACGGTTTCGTCCTCCTGGACGAGGATCTCTTCGATGACGCCGCTGACCGGCGAGGGGATTTCGGTGTCGACCTTGTCCGTGGAGATCTCGAGAAGACCCTCGTCCTCCTGGATCGTGTCGCCGACCTGCTTGAGCCAGCGGGTCACCGTCCCCTCGGTGACGCTCTCGCCGAGCGCGGGGAGGACGACGGATGTGCTCATGTGCTTGTCTCCTTCGGAATGCCGATTGCTTCTAGCTTAGTGATGACCTCGACGCGCCGGCGTCGGATGGCTGGGGGGGTCGTGCGCAACGCTCACAGTGTGTGCAGGGGCGAACCGGCGAGGGCGAGGAGGGCCTCGCCCAGCGCCTCGCTCTGCGTGGGATGCGCGTGCAGGAACGGGGTCACATCCTCGGGGTGCGCTTCCCACCCGACGATGAGCTGACCTTCTGCGATGAGTTCCCCGACGCGATCTCCCACCATGTGGATGCCCACGACGGGGCCGTCGACGTGCCGGACGACCTTCACGATCCCCGCCGTTCCGAGGATCTCGCTCTTGGCGTTGCCGGCGAGGTTGTACTCGTAGGTGGTGATCGCGTCACCGTGCAGCGCACGCGCGGCGGCCTCGGTGAGTCCGACCGACGCCGCCTCCGGCGATGAATACGTCACGCGGGGGATGTGAGCGTCCGGGACGCGCACGGGTCGTCGACCCGCGATCCGCTCGGCGACCTGGATGCCCTGCTGGAATCCCCGGTGTGCCAACTGCGGCCCGGCGACGATGTCGCCCACCGCCCAGACGTGGTCGGCGGCGGTGCGGAGATCGTCGTCGACGACGACGAACCCGCGATCCAGGCCCACGCCGGCCGCTTCGAGCCCGAGACCGTCCGTCGCGGGCGCGCGGCCCACCGCCACCAGCAGGGCGTCCGCCGTGATCTCCGCGTCATCCGCGAGCCGCACGACCACGCGATCCTCGTCCGCGGTGACGGCGGAGACGGGCGTTCCGAGGACAGTGCGGATGCCGCGGCGCCGGAAGGCGCGCTCCAGGGTCTTGCCGATGACCTCGTCGTCGGCGGGCAGGAGCGTCGGGAGCGCCTCGATGACCGTCACGTCGGCACCGAGAGAACGCCAGAGACTGGCGAACTCGACCCCGATGACCCCGCCCCCGAGGACGGCGACGTGCGCGGGGATCTCGGGGAGCTCGAGCGCCTGCTCGCTCCCGAGGATTCGCCCGCCGATGTCGATGCCGGGGAGCGTGCGCGTGTACGAGCCGGTCGCGACGACGACATCGCGACCGCGGTAGAGGTCGTCGCCTACCCGCACTGCCGGCCCCTGCTCGAGGGTGCCGGCGCCGTGGACGACGGTGATTCCGCGGGCGGCGATCAGGCCCTGCAGGCCCTTGTGCTTCTTCGCGACGATCGCCTCGCGATACGCCGTGAGAGCGGGGACGTCCACGCCCTCCCACGTCGCTCGCACCCCGACTGCCGCTGCGTCCCTGGTGTTGTCGGCGACCTCCCCGGCGTGCAGGAGCGCCTTGGTCGGCACGCAGCCGCGGTGCAGGCAGGTCCCGCCGAGCTTGTCCTTCTCGACGATGACGACGGAGGATCCCAGTTCCGCGGCGCGAAGGGCGGCCGCGTAGCCGCCGGATCCGCCGCCCAGCACGACGAGGTCGGCCTCGTGCACGGCCATCAGCGCGTCGTTCCGGCCACGAAGCGGATCAGCGCGCGCACCGTCGCGCCGGTCGCGCCCTTGTCGGTGAATCCGTACCCACCGCCCTTGTGCCAGCCGCTGCCGGCGATGTCCAGGTGGACCCAGGGAATGCGCGGAGCGTCCTCGGCATCGCTCGCGCGACCCACGAAGCGACGCAGGAACAGGCCGGCGAAGAGCGAACCGCCCGCCGGGTCGCCGATCTTCGCGTTCTGCATGTCGGCGACGGGCGAGTCGAGCTCCTCCTCCATGTGCTCGGGAAGCGGGAGCTGCCACGCGTCCTCGCCGGTCGTCGCCGCATCCGCGAGGAAGCGGGCCACGGCGGTGTCATCGCCCATCACCCCGGTGTGCCGGTTCCCCAGGGCGACGGATATCGCGCCCGTCAGCGTCGCGACATCGACGATGAGGTCGGGGCTCTCGGCACTCGCGGCGGCGAGACCGTCCGCCAGGACCAGGCGTCCCTCGGCGTCGGTGTTCAGCCCCTCGACGGTCGAGCCGTCCCGCATCGTCAGGACGTCGCCGGGTCGCGTGGCCGAGCCCGAGGGCATGTTCTCGGCGAGGCAGAGCCACGCCGTCGCGCGTACCGGCGCCCCGACGCGAGCAAGGGCCCGTACGACGGCGAGCGCGGTGGCCGCGCCGCACATGTCGTACTTCATCCCCACCATCGAAGCGGGTGGTTTGAGCGAGAGTCCACCGGTGTCGAACGTGATGCCCTTGCCGACGACCGCGACGTGGGCCGCCGCATCCGCCGGCGAGTAGTCCACACGCACGAGTCGCGGCGGCCTCGATGATCCGCGTCCGACACCGAGGATGCCGCCGAATCCGCCCTCTTCGAGGTCGGTCTCGTCGAAGACGTCGACAGACACCGGCAGGCCCGCGACGCACTCGCGCGTCCGGTCGGCGAAGTCCGCCGGGCCGAGGCGATCGGCGGGCATCGTGGACAGATCCTTCACCAGCGCCATCGCCTCGGCATCGGCGCGTACGGCCTCGAGTTCTCCACGGTCGGGACGGGTCTCGCCGTGCACGACGACGGTCGCGGCGCGTGCCGGCGGCGGAGTGCTCTTATAGGAGTCGAAGCGATAGCCGCCGAGCGTGGCGCCTTCGGCCACGGCACGCCACCCCTGGAACGCGGGAGCCGCGACGGCGACCGTGTCGAAGCCGGTGAGGGAGCGGACTCCCGCGCCGACGGCGGCACGCACATCCTGTTCCCCGGGGGACGTACCGGTGCCGACGACCGCGAGCGGGAGCCGCGTCGCCTCTGGCGCGGCGACGCGCAGATAGGACGATCGCGCACCGGTGAACCCGACCGCCTCCAGCGCGCCGTGCAGGCCGGGCCATTCGGCCAGAGCGTCGGCGGCATCGTCGAGCGGGGGGAGCGCCAGAAGGATCGCTTCGGCGTCGGACTCTCGGATCGGACTGGTTCGGAACTCGAGGTCGGGGAACGACATGGTCCCATCCTAGGGATGCGCGTGTTCGCTGTGAGCGGGACGGGGTACGCCGACGGTCGGCGCTCGCCTCGTAGCATGGACAGATGCCCCTGTCCTCGTCGCTGTTCGAGCGTTCGGCCTCTGTGCCTCCCATCCCCCGGGGACTGCCGCTGGTCATCGCCCTCACCGGCTTCACCGACGCCGGCAGTGCGTTGTCACGCACGATCGAGTACCTGCGGGATGAGATCGACCCGACTCCGGTCGCGGTCTTCACCAACGACATCCTGCTGGATTACCGCGCGCGGCGACCCGTCGTCGCGTTCGATCAGGATCACCTCGCCGACTACCGACCCCCGCGGCTGGAGTTGTCACTCGGACACGACGCGCTGGGCTCGCCGTTCCTGATGCTGGCCGGCTATGAGCCGGACTTCGCGTGGGAGGCCTTCGCCTCCGCGATCCTGGCACTGGCCGAGGAGTTCGCCGTGTCCACGGTCACGTGGGTGCACGCCATCCCGATGCCCGTCCCGCACACGCGGCCCATCGGAACCACGGTGAGCGGCACGCGGCGCGAGCTGACGGAGGCGCATTCGGTCTGGAAGCCGACCACGCAGGTGCCGGCGACGGTCGGACACCTGCTCGAGTACCGCTTCGCCGAAGGCGGCGCCGCCGTCGCGGGTTTCGTGCTACTCGTTCCCCACTATCTCGGCGACACGGAGTATCCGGCCTCCGCTCTGGCCGCCCTTGATGCGATCACCGTCGCGACCGGCCTCGTCTTCTCCGGCGACTCGCTCCGCGACGAGAACCGCGAGTATCTCGAGAAGGTCGAAGAGCAGGTCGCCGGCAGCGAGGACCTGTCTCGCATGGTCGAGAACCTGGAAGAGCGGTACGACGCCTACATGGCCGGCTCGACGCAGGCGACGCCGATCATCCACACCGGGGACCTTCCCAGCGCGGACGAGCTGGCGGCGGAGCTCGAGCGCTTCCTCGCCAACCGACCCTCGGGCGACGACGACCGATTCGGCGCGTGAGGGAATAGTCGCGTCGGTCGGCACGTTGCCATACAGGTGTCGCCCGCTGCGGGTCAAGTGCCGCCGCGGAATGTGAGACAATGGATGGAGCGACCCGTTGTCACGTCGACTGCATGCCTCTCGGTGTGCGGGACTTGACAAGGGTCTTACTAGTGTCCGAAATCGACCGGGGGGCGTCGACACGCGTCCGCCGGTGAAAGGCGAAACGTGACCACAGGCACGAAGACCAGCACCCGCGCAACGCGAGCGAAGGACACCGAGGCCGAAGAGATCGTCGAGGAGACGCCCGCGAAGAAGCCGGCGACGAAGGCGACCGCCAAGAAGTCCGGCAGCCGCTCCGCGAAGAACGCCTCGAAGACGGCCTCGTCGAAGTCCGTCGACAACGACGATGAGATCGACGACGACGAGGTCGACGCCGAGGACATCGAGGACGGCGACGACACCTCGGCGGAGGACGACGCCGACGACGACGGCGATGAGGGCGACGCGAAGTCCGGCAAGAAGGGCTCGGACGGCGCCTCGGAAGCCAAGAAGAGTGCCGCAGAGCCGCTGCCCACCGGCGCCATCGTCATCTCGTCGAACGACGACGAAGACGTGCCGATCTACTCCACGCAGATCACCGGCGCGACAGCGGATCCCGTCAAGGACTACCTGAAGCAGATCGGCAAGGTCCCGCTCCTGAACGCGGCCGAAGAGGTCGAGCTGGCGATGCGGATCGAGGCCGGCCTGTTCGCGGAGGAGAAGCTGTCGAACATGTCGGCGGCCGAGAAGTCCTCGCAGCTCGGGCTCGACCTGCAATGGGTCGCCCGCGACGGGCAGCGCGCCAAGAGCCACCTGCTGGGTGCAAACCTCCGCCTGGTCGTGTCGCTCGCCAAGCGCTACACGGGTCGAGGCATGCAGTTCCTGGATCTGATCCAGGAGGGGAACCTCGGTCTCATCCGCGCGGTGGAGAAGTTCGATTACACCAAGGGCTTCAAGTTCTCCACCTACGCGACGTGGTGGATCCGTCAGGCGATCACTCGAGCCATGGCCGACCAGGCCCGCACGATCCGCATCCCCGTCCACATGGTGGAGGTCATCAACAAGCTCGCGCGAGTGCAGCGCCAGATGCTGCAGGACCTCGGCCGCGAGCCGACTCCGGAAGAGCTCTCCAAGGAGTTGGACATGACCCCGGAGAAGGTCATCGAGGTGCAGAAGTACGGCCGCGAGCCGATCTCGCTGCACACCCCGCTCGGCGAAGATGGTGACAGCGAATTCGGTGACCTCATCGAGGACACCGAGGCGGTCGTCCCCGCTGACGCGGTCGGCTTCACGATGCTGCAGCGTCAGCTGGAGTCGCTGCTGGACTCGCTCTCGGAGCGCGAGGCGGGTGTGATCCGCATGCGCTTCGGCCTGGGTGACGGACAGCCCAAGACGCTGGATCAGATCGGCGACACCTTCGGTGTCACGCGTGAGCGCATCCGCCAGATCGAATCCAAGACGATGGCCAAGCTGCGTCACCCCTCGCGCTCGCAGTCGCTGCGGGACTACCTCGAGTGAGCGACGCGCCGAACGACGGCAAGGCCCTCACGACCACGATCGACGGGGAGGCCTTCGCCCGCATCCCGATTCGCACGCGCGTCGTGATGCCCGGCGATGATCTCGAGGAGTTCATCCGCGAGTATGCGGCGGGCGTGGTGCGCGAGGGCGACATCCTCTTCGTCACCGAGAAGATCGTGGCGATCACCCAGGGGCGGTCCTACCCCCTCGAGGAGATCAGGCCGCGCCGGCTCGCGCGTCTCTTGTCGCGGTTCGTTGTGCGGACGCCGTACGGCATCGGCCTGGGCATGCCGGAAACCATGGAGATGGCGCTCCGAGAATGCGGAACCCTGCGCATCCTGTTTGCGGCGGGCGTCTCAGCGGTGACGAAGCTCGTCGGACGTCGCGGCGATTTCTATCGCATCGCCGGCGATAAGGCACGCGCGATCGACGGTCCGACCCCCGGGACGATCCCGCCCTACAACAGGGCGGTCGTCCTCGGCCCAGAGCGACCTGGCGACGTCGCCGTCCAGCTGCAGGGTCTGCTGGGGATCCCCGCGCAGGTCGCGGTGGTCGACATCAACGACATCGGTGGCAACGTCCTCGGCTCCACGTTGTCTCGCGACGAGGAGCGGCGCCTGGTGGCGATCCTGTCCGACAATCCGCTCGGACAGGGGCACCAGTCGACGCCGCTCGGAATCGTCCGCCCGGCCTGAGCGGGCTGATCCCGGACGGCGTCGCGCGGGCTTCGTCAGTCCTCGTCGACGAGGCGCGCTGTCTCGTCGTGCCATGACGTGGCGACTTCGCGCAGCTTGTCCTCGTACTTGCGCCCGTGGTGCGCGCAGAACAGCAGTTCGCTGCCGTTGACCTCTGCGGCGATATAGGCCTGCGCTCCGCAGGAGTCGCATCGGTCCGCCGCCGTCAGACGGTAGTCGAGGACGGCGGCCGGGTCGGTGGGTGTCGAAATCGAGCTCATGTCGGTCCCTCCTCGAACGGTCGATCGATCGTGTCGTATAAGACAACCACGGCTTTGTTTCGAGAATGCCGCGAGAAGGTCACAGTTCGCTCACCGCGTACGGACGCGGGTTCGCTCGTGTGTCACCCCGGCGCGCGGTGGTGCCGGGGATATCCTTGGACGCTGTGACTGCCGAGTACTCCGCCCACCACCTGCAGGTTCTCGAAGGCCTCGAAGCGGTGCGGAAACGCCCCGGGATGTACATCGGCTCCACCGATTCGCGCGGTCTGATGCATTGCCTGTGGGAGATCATCGACAACTCCGTCGACGAGGCCCTCGGCGGTCACGGCGAGCGGATCGACGTGATCCTCCATCGCGACGGCAGCGTGGAGGTGGTCGACCGGGCGCGCGGCATCCCGGTCGACGCGGAACCGCGGACCGGGCTCTCCGGCGTCGAGGTCGTCTTCACGAAGCTCCACGCCGGAGGCAAGTTCGGGGGCGGCTCGTATGCGTCCTCGGGGGGTCTGCACGGGGTCGGCGCGTCTGTCGTGAACGCCCTGTCGGAGCGACTCGATGTCGAGGTGGACCGTGGCGGAAAGACGTGGGCCATGTCCTTTCATCGCGGCGAGCCGGGGGAGTTCGCCGGCGATTCCCCCGACAGCGCCTTCTCGCCTTACGAGCAAAGCAGCCGGCTTCGTCACGTCGGCAAGGCGCCCAAGGGGGTCACAGGAACCCGGATCCGCTATTGGGCCGACACCCAGATCTTCACGAAGGATGCCACCTTCGCTGTCGAGGAGCTGGAGCAGCGCGCGCGGCAGACCGCCTTCCTCGTGCCGGGCCTCGAGATCGTCATCCGTGATCAGCGCGGCGAGGAGCCGCGAGAGACGAGCTTTCGATACGACGGCGGCATCTCGGAGTTCGCGGAGTTCCTCGCCCCGGACGCGCCCGTGACCGATACGTGGCGCCTTCAGGGAGAAGGAACCTTCACCGAGACGGTCCCCGTCCTGCAGCCGACCGGAGCCATGGTGCCGACCGAGGTCGAGCGCACGTGCGAGGTCGACGTCGCGGTGCGCTGGGGCACCGGCTACGAGACCGTCGGGCGCAGCTTCGTGAACATCATCGCCACGCCGAAGGGCGGCACGCATCAGCAGGGCTTCGAGCAGGGCCTGCTGAAGGTCGTGCGGGCTCAGATCGAGGCCAACGCCCGTCGTCTGAAAGTGGGCAACGACAAGCTCGAGAAGGACGACATCCTCGCCGGCCTCACGGTCGTCCTGACCGTACGCCTGCCCGAACCGCAGTTCGAGGGGCAGACCAAGGAGGTGCTCGGAACCCCGGCCGTGCGCCAGATCGTCTCGAGCGTGGTGAGCAAGGGGCTGCAGGAGCGCTTCGCGTCCACCAAGCGGGATGACAAGTCGCAGACATCGCAGCTCATGGAGAAGATCGTCTCCGAGATGAAGGCGCGCATCTCGGCCCGAACGCACAAGGAGACGCAGCGCCGGAAGAACGCGCTCGAGTCCTCCTCGCTCCCCGCGAAGCTGGTGGACTGCCGCAGCAACGACGTGAATGACTAGGAACTGTTCATCGTCGAGGGCGACTCGGCTCTGGGGACAGCCAAGTTGGCGCGCAACAGCGAGTACCAGGCGCTTCTGCCGATCCGCGGCAAGATCCTGAACGTCCAGAAGGCGTCGGTCAGCGACATGCTCTCCAACGCCGAGTGCGCCTCGATCATCCAGGTCATCGGCGCCGGCTCGGGCCGATCGTTCGATCTTTCCGTCGCGCGCTACGGAAAGATCATCCTCATGAGCGACGCCGACGTCGACGGTGCGCACATCCGCACGCTTCTGCTGACGCTCTTCTTCCGCTACATGCGCCCGCTCATCGAGGAGGGACGCGTCTTCGCCGCGGTTCCGCCGCTGCACCGCGTCGTGGTGCAGCATCCCGGGTCGAAGCCGAACGAGACGATCTACACCTACTCCGAGAAGGAGCTGCACGCGCTGCTGGCGAAGCTGCGCAAAGCGGGGAAGAAGTGGCAGGAGCCGATCCAGCGCTACAAGGGCCTCGGCGAGATGGATGCGGAGCAGCTGGCGTCGACGACCATGGATCGATCCGGACGCATGCTCCGACGTGTGCAGCTGACCGACGCGGAAGCGGCGGCCACCGTGTTCGAACTCCTCATGGGAAACGAGGTCGCCCCCCGCCGAGAGTTCATCGTGGAATCCAGCGATCGGCTGGGACGCGAGCGCATCGACGCCTGACGCAGGGCTCGGCGCCGGCGCGGACGGTTCAGCGAACGCCCGTCCCGATGGACCCGACGGCGGCATCGAGCGGCGTGCCGGAGCCGTCTCGCTTCGCTCCCGACGGCGGCAGCGCGCGTGTCGCCCCCTCGGGTCCCACCGCGCGCGGATCGTCACCGACCCACGCGACGGTCAACGCATCCTCACCGCGCACGAAGCGCTGCGAACGCACTCCGCCGGTCGCCCGGCCCTTCGCGGGGAACTCCGTGAAGGCCGAGACCTTGGCGGAGCCGGCGTCGGCACCGGCGAGGGCGTCGGCGCTGCCGGCGACGGTGACGACGACGGTCTCCGTCGTCGCAGCGACGACGCCGAAGAAGATGGCGCGCTGTCCGTCGGCGAGACGGATGCCGGACATCCCGCCTGCGGAGCGTCCCTGGGGCCGCACGCTGGAGGCCTCGAATCGCAGCAGCTGCGCATCGGTGGTCACGAAGACGAGCTCCGACCCATCAGGGGCGGCCGAGGCGCCGATGACGCGATCTCCGTCCTTCAGGGCGATGATCTCCACGTCGGGCTTCGCGGCGATCTCGGCGGCCGAGACGCGCTTGACGATCCCGGCGGCCGTGCCGAGGGCCAGGGGCGGGTCGTCGGCGAGCGACACGAGCGCCACGACCTTCTCGTCCTTTCCGAGCGGCAGATACTGATCGACGCGTGCGCCGGCGGCGAGAGCGACGGAATTCCCGGGGACGGAGGGCAGGTCGACGGGGGAGAACCGCACCAGTCGACCGAGGGAGGTCACCGCGCCGACGTCGCCACGGGTCGTGGCGTCGACTCCGGAGCGAACGGCATCGTGCGAGGACCGACGGGTGGGGGCGACGAGACCCCCGCCGCCGACGTCGGGATCGAGATCGGCCCGCACCATGCGGCCGGTCGTCGACAGAAAGACGCGGCAGGGCGTGTCCGCGATCTGCAGATCGGCGGGAGCGGCCTTTCGCGAACGCGGCTGCACGGGCCCGCCGTTCAGCAGCATCGTGCGCCGCGGGGTGCCGAACATGTCGGCGGCGGTCCGGAGCTCTCTGGCGACCTGGGCGCGGAGCAGGGCGTCGCTGGCCAGCAGCTCCTCGAGGGCGGCGATGTCGGTCTTCAGCTGGTCCCGCTCGCCCTCCAGTTCGATGCGGCTGAACTTGGTGAGCCGACGCAAGCGCAGTTCGAGGATGTACTCCGCCTGTGGCTGAGAGAGGTCGAAGACGTCGATGAGCCGGGTGCGAGCCTGGTCGCCGTCATCGGAGGTGCGGATGACCTGGATGACCTCGTCGATGTCGAGGATCGCGATGAGCAGCCCCTCCACGAGGTGCAAGCGCTCCCTCTTGCGCTCCAGCCGGTAGCGGCTGCGGCGCGTGACCACCGAGATGCGATGCTCGAGGTAGACGCGGAGCAGGTCGCGGAGCCCGAGCGTCTGAGGCTGTCCCTCGACGAGTGCGACGTTGTTGAAGCTGAAGTTGTCCTCGAGAGGGGTCAGTCGGTAGAGCTGCTCGAGCACGGCCTTGGGATCGAACCCGGTCTTGATGCCGATGACCAGCCGCAGCCCGTGCCGACGGTCGGTGAGGTCGTTCACGTCGGCGATGCCCTGCAGCTTCTTCGCGGTGACGGCATCCTTGATCTTCTCGATGACGCGTTCGGGACCGACGAGGTAGGGAAGCTCGGTGACGACGATGCCGGTACGGCGC
>MDSY01127754.1_pt1 | contig 11199 bp, 4 predicted proteins | sample 811131 | NCBI WGS metagenome assembly MDSY01 (sample SAMN05326643, study PRJNA326480) | marine metagenome | isolation source: seawater | place: Atlantic Ocean: South West | collected 2010
CCCCCCCTGACTACTCGTTTTCTGCACAAAGGACACGAGGTTTCTCCCTGGGTTACCCAGGGAATCAAGCATGACTTCGCGTGAAACACGTGGCCGCATGGAAGAGGGAGGCACCACTCGGTTTGTTTTTTGTTTCCAGAGGAATTTTCTGCAGAACTTCCCGAAAATTCACCCTCCACGATTTCAACCGGGCAGCGGCAAATAGCGCACACAACCTCCGGGTTCCCTGCCTCGTTCCAAGTCGTGCCTTCGCTGCCCACTGTTTGCCCCACCAACATCGCCGTGTTCTTGTCTATCCTGGGTAGGAAGGCTTCCGCGTCGTCAACCGCGGACTGGTTCGCTGACGCGATACACACGGCATCAACACCAACGACCTCGGCGCTTTGCTCTTCTCTAAAACTAGTTGGTGCTAATACGTTGTGCAGCCCAAGTGTGAGTCGCGCTTCGATTTCACGTGCGACTTTTTCGCGAGAAGAAGGAGGTTCTTCCTGTGTTACGTACGAGCTTTCAGACCGAATAGATTCTCCTTGTTTCCAGACAGAAACAGATCCATCCGCAATCCCCACGAACAAAAAGTTCCCCCCGTCCTTGATCGAAAACGAAACCGTCTCTGTCGCCGCCTTCGCTCCGACTAACGACGCCAAGCACGTCCCGCGTTGCAAGTCCCAAAGACGCACGGTTCTGTCTTCCGACGTACTGGCGATAATTTCGCAATCCAAATTTAAAAACAAACAGCCGCGCACAGCACCGACAACGTGCGCTTTACACCCCGTGGCTTTGGTAAGTTGAATTTGTTCACTCGCGTTAAAATTTTCATGATTACCTCCACCCGCGCAACCCCAAACCCCGAACGACCCGGTGTCGCCACCCGCACAGACGCGGAAAGGATTGGTAAGGAATGTTATATCGGCATTCAGTCTTCTTGTGATTTGTTCTCTTACATGCCCGTCTTTCGAAGCCCCCGGACAAATCGCCAAATCAGTGACAGCCCCAAAGTGTCCCTTTAACATCAGCTCGCAGGTGGGTGAATCGTCGCATTGATTGGAATCAAAAGTTTTACTCGAATCATCACCGCTCAAACTTCCGCGCCAGCTCCACACGCGTACGGTTCCGTCCTCGCCCCCGGTCGCAGCTAGGGGTGATTGGGAGATATCTGCCACGGCGACGCAGCGCACGGAGCCGAATTCAGTGTCCAAGGAGACGAGGGGTGTATTTCCTTTGGATTCTTTATTCATGTCACTCGCGTTGTTCGCACTAAAAAGTGAACAGTCCCAGACTTTCACCGACCCGTCGCCGGCGCCCGTCACTACCTTCGTTCCGTCGGGGGTGAACGTCAAACACAAAACGCTGTCCCCGTGGCTGCCCAGTGGTGCATCTGTTTGTGAAATAGTATCCGACGTATTGTCACGACTGCTACGCCATAGCCTTGCAGTTCGGTCGTACGATCCCGTGGCGATCGTTGAGCTGTTGGGCATTGACAAAGAATCACTCGTCATCGCCACAGCGCGAACCCCCGCCGTGTGGCCTTTAATGGTTTGGACGCACGTTGCGGCGTACGGTAACGGGTACCCGACTGAAGTTATCCGCGTTGACTCTGTGGGTTTCGCATCAGCACCTAGCTCTTCACGCCGCACGACGCGCCACACGCGCGTCGTGCCGTCCATTCCCGCGGTGGCAAACACGGGGTCTTCCTCGAAACCCGAACGCGATCGCGCGCTTTCCAGAAGCGACACCGAATTAGAGCAGGGCCAGGAACCCGATGCGACGCTCTTGACCGACCCGGCGTGCGCGTCCATCGACGCCGCGAGGTGACACCGCGACCATCGCGTGGGCATGCCGCGCGAGGGAGGCGCATGCAGAGCGCGCGCGTGGAGTGCCGGTGGACTCCGCGTTGGTTCGAAAAATACGCCCGGCGGACAAGGTGAGTAGGCACTCCTTGGGACCTCGAAGTAGGCGTAACGCATTTTTATCGGAAGCAACGACACAGAACGAAGCGTACACGACACGTATCGTCATGTCCTGCGACGCGGTCAATGGTGTGGAAACCCGCTCGCGCAAGAGAAAGCGCCAAAAGCCCAAAAGCGAGAGCGCAATGCTAACCCGGGCGAGGCCATCCCAAGCCTTCCCAACAACCTGGTCGTGAGCGCGATGCCAACCCGGGTGAGGCCATCCCAGGCCTTCCCAACCATCTCGTCGTCGAGCACATTATCAGATCTGAGTACTTTGACGATCCTGCAGATCTCGCACGGCTCCCAGCGGTGACCTGTGCGATGCTTGACGCGGTGGCGGCGACTGGGCTTCGATTAGAGGAGCTTAGTGAGTGGGGTGCCGCGATGCTCGGATGATTAAGCGCGTTGCAGCGCCTGCACCGGCGAGGTCGCCTGTTGCGTAAAGAACACCTTTGTCAGGCAGCGGCGAGGAGCTGACAGCTCGAAAAGTTGGAGTTTTTGCGAGCCGGCAGCTGCCCGTGGGACACGTATACGTGCGCGGGGGCAGCGCAGGCCGGACACCCTGACATGCTACAGTGGTTGCGCGCGATCGGCTGCCCGTGGGACGAGTGGACATGCGAGTTTGCAGCGATGGGGGGGTGCCTTGAGACGTTGCAGTGGGCGCGCGCAAACGGCTGCCCGTGGGACGAGAAAACGTGCAGGGAGGCGGCACAGGATGGGTACCTCGAGATACTGAAGTGGGCACGCGCGAACGGCTGCCTGTGGAGCGCCTTGCCGTGCTATTGGGCAGCACAGAACGAGCACCTCGATGTGGTGAAGTGGTTACAAGAGAAAAACTTCCCATGGGACGTGAATGGCCAACCTATTGGCGGAACAGCACCATGAGAAGTATGCCTGACTGAAAACGAACTTTGCGACGAGAATAGAATAGTGATTTGATTCCACGATTACTTTTGCTATCTCAACCTCCCCCCCACAAAACGCACGTCGGCAAAAAGTACGTATCACCCCACCAGTACCTCCGCTTCACGCCTTCCCATATGTCACTGCTGTTCGTGTCAATGAGAACGACTTCGAACTCGGTTTCAAACCCCAACTGCGCGAGCTCCTTCCCCGCGAGGCGGCAATAAACGGTGTGAAAAAATATATTATCTGGCGCCAAGCCGTTGAAGTAAGAATACACCCCCCCCGGCTTCATGATCTTTGGGAGCATTCCGTGAAACTCACGCATGTCGTCCCACTCCTCGCCGTACGTGTCGAAGAACACGCCGTCGAACAGGCGAAGGGGTTTGTTATTTTTGTTCCTCTCGTTGGCCTTTTCAATTTTTTCGTTTTCGTCGATAATGGTTCGCAGCACGTCTTGCCACCGCCCAAACTCGACTTTGATGTTCTTCTTTGGATTGGAGGTCCATCCCGTTCTTGTCAAGTGATTGAAAACATCAGGGTGCGCTTCGATTATGGTGTGCGAGTTGGTTGTATTTTCGTCCCGAATGTACCCATCAATAATGCCCATCCCGAACCCCACGTTGAGGACGTCGCCGTTCGTTTTGCAAATAATTTCAGCGTGCAGCTTCATCAGTGGCGCTTCCCAGCTCATCATCACCGCGTCGTTGTTCTCATCTAATAGCTTGTCATCCCCGGAGTACCGAACGGGCTCGTTTAAGTACGTTGAATCTGGTGTTCGTTCCTGCCTGCCCACCACTCCTAACACCAGCTCCGCCTGAACGGCGTGATCGATAAGCGCGTTCGCTAACTCACCGTGCCCGCTGGCGCTCGCCCACTCCCCGGCGCAGTGATTTGAGTTGTCCAGCTCGTTCCACGGTGCGCCCGCTTGTAGTAACGACCGGACAACCTCGGTGTGGCCGCCCTCGCAGGCTAGCATTAAGGGGGTCACGCCCTTGCGGTCCTGATTTCAGAAAAGAAAGGGAAGTGGGTCAGATGGAAGATCACGAGGCACGATGGATGGGTCTGGATTGGATGCCGACCGCCGACTGCAGTCGGCGGCGTGATGTGCATTGCATTCCCCGGTCCTCTACCGGTCGTTCATACGTACCTGGAACCCCGGGTCCGCGCCTTGGCGCAACAGCGCTACCACCGCGTCCACGTCGCCAGCCGCCGCAGCGCGGGACAGCCGGCGAGACGCCATGGGGTGAGCGCTTGTGAGGATCCCCAGGTGCGAAGCCGCAAAAAAAGCAATCGGGTGAAAAAGCGTCTCGAGCAGCGAGGCTCGAGGACCAGCAGCAACCCCTCGAAGCACCAGCTGGATGTCCTTCAAACTTCCGTCCAAGAAGCCTTTCCCGTAGGCGTTACCAGTGCAAACAGTGTGGAAAAAGCGCCTTTAAGCGCGCGAGCCGATTTCCTGTCGAAACTCGTTCCCTCGTTTTTGATTTCAGTGGCGGAGGCGGCTCCTCGTAAAAGCGCCTCGTGTTGAACCCGGCCATCGGGCCAGCGTCCCCACACTCGCGCGCTCGCCTCGGGGTCGAGCAGGGTATACACCCTCTTAGGAGTCTTGTGGGTGAGCGTAGAGACTCACGTGGGATCGCACGGGTTTCTTTCGAGTGCAGGTTCACGCTCGGACGGCCTGGACACACGAAGCGCGTCGGCTTGGTGTAGACGTCGACGATGGATTACGAGGCGTACCAGCCCGACTCTGTGTCCCGGGTCAAGTCCGGCTACGCGTACCGCATTTTGGGCCACGATGCCGCAACATACTACCAGTACGCAATCTACGTAAGTTATCGAGTAACACGTTCATCGCCCGCCGAAGACCCGAACGCCGCCCACACGACGCGTGGGACCCAAGATAAAAACAAAGCCGCCCGAACGGTTGAGTGACGTTGGTGCCATCGGTGCGACGGGTCGTGCGTGGCCCTCTGTGTCACGACTCAAACCACATCATAGGCCCTTCGGTCACGACGATCAACACATTTGAATCGCGATCGATCCAGGAAGAGCCATAGGGGCGGTTCAAGCTGCCAGCAGACCACCGGCACGCGCCGCCCGGCTTCGTCATCCAGCCTGCTTCAACGACGTCGCACTGAACCGTCGGCGCTGTTGACTCGATTTTGATTTTTATGAGTTTGTTTTTTGGGTGCATTAGATGCATGAGACGCATCGAGAGGCATCAACACTCGTAACGCCCCTAGAGGCATCAAGGTACCTCAAGTCACCCATTCACAACTGACCCGTTACATTCCATGACTAATTACCCATAGGTCGCCGAGGGCCTCGCGAAAAACTCGTACAACTCTTTGCGCGGAATCAAGGATTGGCGCACGGATGACGCGAACGGCGAACAAAACGATTTACCCGCATTATCGAAAGGCAAGCTGAAAGACTTCTTTTACATCCGCAACTTGTACGGCAACATCGAGGACGTGTTCAATCGCCCGGTGTACTCCTCACCCGAGGACTGGATCGACGTCGCGATTAGGGAACCCGAATCTGATAGGGGGTTCTTCTCGAAATTGATCACCACGCCTCAAAGCCGGCGGTGTTTGAACTTAGGGTCGTACAACTACCTGGGGTTTGGCGGTTTGAACGCGCACTGCACGCCGCTCGTTGTGAAGTCCGTGCTGGACAACCCCATCACGTCAGGCTCCTGCTCCGCGGAACTGGGGTACTCCTCCAACATCAAGGAAGTGGAGGAGGTCACCGCGAAGTTTGTTGGCAAGGAAAGCGCGGTGGTTGTGGGGATGGGGTTCGCCACGAATTCCACGGTGATTCCCGCGCTGTGCGGCGCTGGGGATTTGATTCTATCAGACGCGCTGAACCACAATAGTATTGTGGAAGGAGCTAGGCTAAGTGGCGCTAAAATAAAAGCATTTAAGCACAACTGCGTGGGTGATTTAGAGCTCTTATTACAACAAGCCGTCGCGGGCAAGGGCGCGCGGTATAACAAAATCCTGGTAATCGTCGAGGGCATTTACTCAATGGAAGGTGAGCTTTGCGAGCTCGCGGATATCGTCAAAGTGTGTAAGTTATATGGCGCGTACGTGTGGCTGGACGAGGCGCACTCCATAGGCGCCGTGGGAGCGACTGGCCGGGGCGTGTGCGAAGAACTAGGAGTGGACCCTCATGACATCGACGTGATGATGGGAACGTTCACGAAGTCGTTTGGCGCCGCGGGGGGGTACGTCGCGGGGGATCTTGAGACTGTTGCGAGGGTGAGGCAGTACAGCGCTGGGTGTACCGATGCGGTTTCCATGCCCCCCGCAGTGTGCACGCAGATTTTAGCCTCGTTACGAGTCATCGCCGGCGAGGACGGCACCGATATCGGGAAGAACAAGCTGACCGCGCTGCGGGACAATGCGTTGTTTTTCCGCACGGGGTTGGAGAATTTAGGCCTGGAAGTTCTGGGGCAACACCCCTCACCGGTAATGCCCGTGATGCTGTACCAGCCGTACAAAATAGGGGATTTTTCACGTTTGGCGTTTAACCGGAAACTCGCGGTGGTGGTGGTGGGTGCGCCCGCTACGCCAGTGACGTACCCGCGAGTGCGGTTCTGCGTCTCCGCGGCGCACAGCCGAGAAGACTTGGCCGACGCGCTCGTGGCGATTGGCGAAATCGCGGATGAGCTTCAAATCAAGTTCAAACTTTATCCCCCCGCGAAGAACGCGCTGTTCGGGGGCACGACTGGATCCTTGTCCGACGTGGAGAAGAAAGAGCACATTGAGCGGGAACGAAGGAGAGGGGAGGCTGAGGCTGCACGGGAATCATCCCTGCAAGCCGCCACTGCGTTGTCGGGTGGGCGGAACACCGCAAAGTTCGCGCCCCTTCACAGTAGGGGCGTTAAACTCGGCGACGACCTCGGAACGCCGGTGTCAAAGTCTTCACAAGGTCCGATCGATTCGTACGGGCTCACGGGGATCACAAGTCAGCCGCGAACATACGACGTACAGCTGTCGTCGCAAGACGTGTTGGGCCTCACGATGGACCCGGTGATGAAGGAAGCGTGCGCGGCGACGGTTGAGAAGCTGGGGCTAGGGAGCTGCTCGCCGCGAGGATTCTATGGAACCTTCCTGCCGCACATGGATGTTGAAAAATCAATCGCTGAATTTCTTGGGGCGCAGGAAGCAGTTTTATACAGCTTCGGCGCGTGCACAGTGTCATCCGTGATCCCCGCGCTGGGGCACAGGTCAGACGTCGCGGTGGTGGACCGCGGCGTGGGGCACGGCGTTTTGGCCGGGCTGCGGTTGGCGAAGATGGACGTCCGCTGGTACAACCACTGTGACGCCGAGGATTGCGCGCGGGTGTTTGCTAATTTGGAGGCGGAGGACGGGGTGACGAGCGCGCGGTTGGCGCGACCAGGTCGACGACGCTGGCTCATCACGGAAGCATGCTTCGCAGGCACAGGTAGGGTTGCCCCCCTGCCCACGTTGCTGGATTTAAAGGACACGCACCACGCGAGACTCATCCTAGACGAATCATCCTCCTTCGGCGCAATGGGCGCGACTGGCCGCGGGTTAACGGAACACTTCAACGTGGACCCCGGTCGGGTTGATGTAATCGCCGCTTCTCTCGAAAACGCAGGCGCGTCGGTTGGCGGGTTCTGCGCAGGTGACACCGGGGTTGTGGCGTACCAGCGATTGATGGGTTCGGGGTACGTGTTTTCCGCGTCGCTGCCGCCGTACCTAGCCACGGCGGCGGCGCACGCGGTGAGACGAATCGCCGCGGACCGACGACTCGTCGCGAAAGCCGCCGCTTCTGGAAAGGCGCTTCGGGACGCGGTGTTATCAGGACGGGTACCTGGATTAACCACGGATGCGGATGAGTGCTCGCCTGTTGTGCCGTTACGGTTAGCTGCTGGTGCCGCGGCGGGCGAGGAGAACGCACTTTTGGCGGACATCGCCAAGAAAGCCAGAGCTAAGGGCGTCGGGGTGTGCGTCGCGCGCATCAACCCGCTCGTGCCGGCGAAACACCGACCGCCGCCCGCGTTGCGAGCGTTTGCTTCCGCATCAAGAGGGCCTGGCGAGCTGAGTAAGGCTCTTGCGACTTTAGCAGAAGCCGCGACAGCGACGCTCCCGGTGCATGCGTTGGGCGTCGGTGTGGACCACGCGCGCAGCATAGGCATTTCCCCCGCCACTACGCAACACGCCACAGGCATCCCCGCGGCGACGCACTCGAGCCCGTCGAAGCGCCCCACAGCTAGGATCGACCTCGACGGGTCCATCAAGGTGAACCGACGCATAGAGCTGTCTCCCGACACAGCGGTAACCAGGTCAACCACCCGGAGTCCTTCAAAAGGCACGCACGCGCGTTCCGCGTCGATGAGCGAAGTCATCGCGCCGAAGACCATGTCGCGGAGTAACTCCTGGGCCACAATTGCCGAGGCGGACGAATCGAACTCGGAAAGAAAGAAAATCTCCACCAAGAAACGCTTGTGGAGCGATACGGACTCGCCGCAATCGCTCTCCGTGCCGTTGCTTGTGATTCTACTCTACCTACACAACCTGTTCCGCCGGTACATCGTGAACCAGATCGACGTCACGGCGCTGATGGTGCCTACCTGGCTGCGGCGGTTCGGGATCCACCCCAGCGACGACGGCCGACGAGGTTTGACGCGGATCTTCTACTGCGTCGCTGGTTATGCCGGGTCCAGGGGCTTCCACGCCATGGCGCTCCCGCTGTTAGTCTGGACCTTCGACGATGCGTTCGTGCGGCTGGTGATGGTATTCTACTGCATGGCGTCAGGGATCGGGTGTCTGCTGAAGGGGGCTTTGGCCACGGGGGCGTCAAGTAAGCGGCCGGCGAATTCAAGCCTGGGCTCGCTGATGCCGCACCGCGTGCACGCGTGGCCGAGCGTGGCGGGCATCAACGCCAGCGCGTTGCCGTTCCTGATCCTGCGGTGGCGCTACGGCAACGTGTGGATCTGGGAAATGGCCAACCCGTGGGTCACGGTTGGGGACTACGCGCTGGCGTTTCTTTACATGGCGTGCATATCCTTGGCCAGGATGGGCGACGGAGACTCGCCCGCGAACGTCCAGGGCGGCGTCGTGGTCGGCGCGGTGATGTTGCGCGCGCTGTTGATCAACTTCGACTGGGCTATTGCGGGGTTGGAGAGCCAAAGCGTGAACACTGCTCAGGGGTTCACGTTGGTGGGGTGTGTGTTGGCGTGTATTTTACTCTTCCCCATGCCCCTGGACGACAAGGGTGAGATTCTGTACGCCGCGTCGACGTGCTACAGGAGGATGTGGAGGACGTTCTTTTACATGTTGTTTTTTGCCGCTGGATCTGTGTGGAGACGCGTGCCAGAGGGATCAACAGGACCTTACTTCCCATCTTCACCAACCCTCATGGCCGGTGTTTTATTAACAAAGTTCGTCATCGGCCACGCGCTTTCCAGGTTCAGCGTATGGGCAATCAGCTATGTCGCGCAGCTGTTTTCCGAGTGCGCGTTGCGCGTGTACATGACGTACTTCAAACCAGTGTTGGCGGGCGGCGATCGGAACTTGGGAAAACAAACCTCCGACGGCGACGAAAAACGAACGCAGGTGGCCTACGGAACCGTGCACATGCGCTTAGTCGCGATCACGGTGGTGGAGCTGGCGCAGGACATAACAGGGGCGCTGGTCACCGCGCATGGGGTGCCCAGAGTGTTTGACGCAATGGGAATTTAGTTGAGTTTACAGTTAGGATTCTGAGTGAGGTTTTTGTTTTGGTTTGGAGTTTTCATAAGATACAAGGCTTATAATTCATTTCATATACTTTCAAATAATCACCGCGCTCCGCTGTTGTCCGTGAAGTCCCTTTGGTTCGGGTCGTACGGTTTCTTCATCCGTTCCGCCAGTTCCTGCCACGTCAACGTGCTCAAATCCTCCCGGCTCTTCTTGACCCACGTGCTGTAGGGCATGCCCGCCGCGTTCGCCGCCGCCATGTCCTTGCGGTACTGGATGGCTTCAACGGAGTTGACGTCCTGTGGCTTGTCTTTGTCTCCGGAACGCTCCAGCTCCTGCGCTCTGTCCGCGAACTGAGAGAACCCGGCGCGGCGGTTCAGGAACGAAGACACGCCCGATTTTGAGCTGGGTAACCCAAGAGGCCGAATAGGGTTCTTCACGCTCTTTTGCTTTTCCTCAACCTGTTGTTGCATCTTCGGCTCCTTTCTTTCAACTTCCCCTCCAACCAGGTTCTCCCTGGGCACCACCGACGCGGGCGGCTCGAACCCCGGGGGCGGTCTCCTCCGCGTCGGCGCCCCGAACGCCATGAACGCGTCTTCCATCTCGTTGTCGCCGGGTTTTAGTTTTTCGGTTTGAGAAATCGGTTTCGCCACGACGTCGTTCGCGGGGCCGGGGACGTCGTCTTTTTCTTTTTTGGGTATCTCCTTTTCCTTCTTCTTGCCGCTGAAAAAGTACGACCAGCTGGATGTCTTCTTGGGCTTTTCCGGGGAGGAGGAGGATGAGTCCGAGTCCTCCTCTTCCTTCTCCTCAGCCTCCTCAGCTTCTCCTTCCTTTTCCGCCGTGACCTCGACCTCTGTGTTTTCGTCAACATCGGCGGACCCCGTCTCCGCCTTGACCTTCTTTTCTTCAGCGTCCTGCTTTTCTTCAGCCTCCTCCTCCTTCTCAGCCTCTTCCTCCTTCTCCGCCTTGACACCTTCCTTCTTCCCCTCTTCCTTCTCCGCCTTTTCCCCTCTCAGCGTTTCCTCCGCGATCCCGAGCGGGTCGAATACCACAAGCGCGTCTTTCGCGACTTCGCTTGCGAACGAATCCTTGCCCATCCACTGCCCGCTCAGCACGAACTTCTCGAACGTCTCCCTTGATTCCAGCGAGTCCATGAGTTTCTCCCGGTCCTTCGCGAACACCATGTTGTTCGCGAACAGAAACGCGAATGCGGTGGTCATAGCCGCTTCCCCGCCGATCTGCATCACGGACGAGGCTAAGTCTGCTTCCGCGGCTAAACCGGCGACACCAAGCGCGCCAACCACCGCGGCGCCGCCAACCTTTGCGTCCACGGTCGGCAAATCGGGAAGCTCAAACTCGGGAAACTCGAAGGACGCGAGGTTTTGCGCCTCGGCGGTTTTGATCTCCGCCTCCGCGGCTTTGGTTTTCGCTTCCCGAGTTAAACGCTCTTCAGTAGCTTTCAAGTCAGCCGCGGTGACGTCGTCCACCCCCTCTGACGCTTCACGCGCCACAACAGAGGCTTCCTCTGCCGCCTTCGCCGCTTGTTCCGCCTCTTCCCTCGCCAACTTAGCGACCGCGGAGGTAGTGGAGGTAACCTCCTCCTTCGCCAGCTTCGCCGCTTGTACCGCCACTAA
>MDSY01022659.1_pt1 | contig 11198 bp, 16 predicted proteins | sample 811131 | NCBI WGS metagenome assembly MDSY01 (sample SAMN05326643, study PRJNA326480) | marine metagenome | isolation source: seawater | place: Atlantic Ocean: South West | collected 2010
ATAAGTTATATCTAATTTCTGAAGTTGCTGCATTTATATTTATACCATAATATAATGCTATAGCTAAAAGATCACTAATCTCTCTATCTCTTACAATAGATACAGCATCAGAAACTAAAAATTCTCTATTTAATTCTTCCTCTGCATCTTTTCTTTTATCAACAAGCTTAAAAATGTTACCTCCATTTGCTTTATTAGAAGGATGAAGTTCTAAAAACTTTTTTAAGTTAGGTTTCTGTTTAGGAACAAATAATCTTCCTAACTCAAATATTACAGATTGTTTTACTGCGTTTTCAGATTGCTCGTCTACAAAGATAGATGGCTCGTTTGGACAATACCTTATTTCTCTTACAGTATCATTTTCTTTATCGTAAACAGTAACACCTTTTTGCGGCAACATAAATACAATGCCACCACCTCTAGGTATTTCATACTCTACAGCAATGCTACTTTCTTCTTTACGTTTAATAGTTCTTTTCTTTTTAGGCGCAACTTTAGGTTGCTCCATAACTACAGTTTCTTTAACTGCTTCCTTCTGGAGTTTAGGTCGTCCAGTAGACCTTTTTGTTTTTGTTTCCATTGTTAAATAAATTAAACTACATAAAAATTAAATAAATCTTTTGCTAAAGCAGCAGATCTTGTCACTCCTATATCATTAGGTATAACTCCAAATCTGGCTATATATCCTCTAAATTTACCATGTGCACTACCACCAGACAATCCGTCAACATCTTTTATAGTTCCTAACCTTTCAATTAAAAGATCACCGTCAGTCCTAAAGGGGCTACTGGCAATAAGACTTTCATCATTCATTTTAGTTTTTGCTGGTATAAAGCCTATAATGTCGCCATCTCTATTATGTAAAAACATATTAAAATGTATATCTCTTCTTATTATAAATACATCTACGTCGTAATCTGAAACGACATGTCTTACTATCATGGATTTAGGCCATGTATAATCAACTGTTCCACCATCCGTATTGTTGGTTTTTGTTGTAGCAGCATTACCAGTTACTCCACTATGTCTCACAGAAAAACTATTTCTATTCTCTTTTATTGGCACACCAACACCGCTAAAATCAGTGCCCGTAGGAAAAAGACCTCCAAACCCTACAGTTTCACCAGCAGCATCTCCATATAAAGCCATTGGTGCTATAGATTGACCTAAAACACAATATATTGTATAATCTTCTTTTACATTAAAAGAACCAGGAATTACAAAGTGATCACCGTTATTTGTATGTGCTGATCTTGTAGATATATTGCTAGTTCCTGATGATGTTTCACAGGTAGGTGTTCCATCATTAGTTGCATTGTGTGTTGATCCACCAGTTCCTGAATTTTTCCATAATGTAATTGTGGCTCCATCTGCAAATGAAGTTAAACCCTCATGATTAAAATCTATTGTAGGTAAATTCCCTCTAAAATTAATTCCAGCAATAGTGTCTTGATATTGTTCTTCTGTATCACCAATAGATAATTTTCCTGTTTCCATACTTATAGGCACAGTAGGCACTTTAAGGCTTATATCAGATGAAGATTGTATGTTTGATCCAGAAGGACCAGTATTAAGAATAGCATTAAATCTTAATATAGGACTACCTGTATTTGAAGTCATAAAGGATAAAATGCTACTTATCAGTCTATCTTCTTCACCTTCGTTTGTAGCAATAGATAGATTAACTTTTTCTATAGCATCTCCTGGATTTGAAAATACCTCTTCATAAATCCCAGCATTATCAAATGTTATATGTATAAATCCTTTAGAGGATGTGAAGTTACATATTTTACTCGCTGGAACACAAAAAGAACTTATCCCTCTACCCGTATCAGAAGCTCTTAAACTTCCTAGCGATAATTCTGATATATTAAATAAGAAAAACTTCATAAAGTAAATTAAACTATGTACAAATATACTAACAACTAATTATTTTTTTTGCCCCGTGCTTTTCTAATAGCTTCTTTACCCTTTCTAAATATAGCAGCTACCTTACTCTTCTTCATTACTTTAGCTCTTTGTTCACCTACAGTAAGTATCTGTATCTTTCTAGCAAAAGGCTTATTAATTCTTTTGACCTTAGCTACAGTAGCTCTAGCATCTGCTGGGGTAGCAAACTTTATACGCACTGTATCCTTTGGGTTCTCATCTGTATAGAGCCTTCTCCCAGAACCTTTAGGCTTCTTGCCCGTACCTACTTTAGGATCTCTTTTCTTTGCTCTCATGCTACAAATATACGGAAATAAAAAAGGGACCGAAGTCCCTTTCTTGTAGTAGTATTGTTCTAATTAAACATAGAAAACTGATACAGCAGCAGCTCCTGTTCTTCGAACCACTATAGTGACTCCAGATTCAGCAGCAACCGTTGGATTGTTTAAGTAAGTAACTCCAGTAGCAGCTTCGTTTAATGTTACGTTTTGGTCTCCGTCATTTACGTAGTAACAACGAGCGGACATATTATCAGCAGTTAAACCAAGACCTGCAATAAGGTTAGCAGCAGTATCCAAAGTTACAGCTCCAGCTCCAGTAGCAGAAGTGTGAAGAATCAAACCTGTAGCAAATTCAGCAGCTGTAATAGTTGCGTTTTGGGCATCTTCATTTGTCAAACCAATACTTTGTAAAGCTATTTGACCTACTCCATCTGTAATTGTTGGTGCAGTAGCAAAATCAATATTAGCAGAAACAGAAGAATCATCAGCATTGTTAGCTAAAACAACAACAGCATCTTTTGCAAAATTAATAGCTTCAACAAACTCTCTGATTACTGTTTGACCAAGACCATCAGTAATAGTAATATCTACAGTAGTATGATCATTAGTTAAAGCATCCTCAAAAGTTAAGATTAAGCTATCTGTATTGTCCATATGCATAGCCAAGAGGCTAGACACAGGGAATGTTCTTGCAGCATCTTCATCAGAAGCAGCAGGATTAACGTATAAAAATTTCTTATTTGTATCCATAGTTTCTAATCATTAAGATATTGCAGGAAGCGAAGCAGTAGCAGTGATACTTGAGTGCAAGTATACGCTGTTAGTGTCATCAGCAACCACAATAAAGGGTTCATTACCAAATCTAATCTCTTCAGAGATAGCTCTCATTACTTCAGTACCAGTGTTGTCTGATATAGTAAGGGCAACTTCATATTGCTTTAAAGCAGCACCTGCACCTACAGAAAACCTTAGTTTTAAGTTTGTACCATCAGTCACCATAGCCATGTCAGTAAGAAACCTTGCTGGAATAGCTGTAGAGTCTGTGGCAGCATCTTCAAAATATAAAAATTTTTCCATATTATAAGTTATTTCTTGTAGCTAAGAGGTAGGGCCGAAGCCCTACTTCCTACCTAACTATTAATATTATCCTTTAATAAGAACGTGTTGGTTAGCAGCACGCACACATAAAGCAACTTCTGAACGGTAGTGGAAAGTCATTACGTCTTTACCAGCATCTCCGTTAGTATGCCCCATGATTCCTCCACCAGTTACCCAGTGCTCCATCTCACGGCTGTAGCCATTAGCTTCTTTGTAGTAAAGAGCTAGAGAAGGAACCTTAGCACCTGAACGTGGATCAGCAACAGTAGCTAAAGGAACCATAGCACCCTGAATGAAGTTAGATGCACCCAGAAGAGTAGGATCATTTAGTAGCTTCCAATCATGCTTGTGGAAAGTGTATCCACCACGAGTGAACGACTTAAAGCCAAGCTTTACAGCCATATCAGCATCGTTGTTGAATGCACCAAATTGTCCAGGTAAACCAGCAGTTACACCAGTAGAAAGACCTGAAGCAAGCATATCATCAATAGCTAAATCTTGCTTTCTGTTTAAGTACATAGCGTACTCAGAAGGAGCACCTTGCTTGTCAAGCTCGATGATAAGATCATCAAACTCTGCAAAGCTGTCCATAGGGTTAGCATTAGCGTTAGAGATATTAATACCTCTATCTTCAATAGCAGAGAAGTAACCTTCAGAACCAGCTAAAGTAGCACCTATGTCGTTATCACCATCATCAGATGCAGTAGCTGCATTCTTTTCGCCAAATAGAAGCATCATTTCACGACGATCTTCAAAACGCTTACGAGCCTCTTGCTCACCGTACATGAACCAGCGGTAGTCTCCGTTTCCAAGATTAATCCATCCAATGTTAGTTGCTTGAGATCCATTCACTTGGTAACGATCTTTTACAATCTGGAATGGATTGCTAAACTTCTTAATGTCTGGATCAGTAAAGTTTGAAGGCTGATCTGTTCCTTGAGCATAAATATTACCAAGAACGATAAGGTTTCCAGCGTTAGCAGTTGTTGACTCTGTAGGAGCAGTGTCAGCACCATCAAGACGCTCTAACTTTAATACTTGATCATTAGCTGTAGAAGAAGCATCGTTAACAATGTAACGAACTCCACTCGCAGTGCTCATTACTACATCGTTCTCTTGAACAAATCCAGCAGAACCAGCAGCACCACCTCCAACAGGATTTTCTCCAGAACCAGAAGCTGAAGCATCAACAGTAAAGTCAACAGATCCAGGAGCTGTTGAACCTCCACCAGCAGCGTTATTAGCAAACGTACCGTTTAGTTTTCTGTGACGACGGCCTGTTTCCCACCAATCAATTTGATCGTTGGTTCCTCCGCTTGTCACAGCGCCAGTAAGGCGCAAGAATCCAGTAATACCTTGATCTCCGTATGTTTCAACTAGATCAGGAAGGACAAAGTCTTTGTTCGCTTTAATGAGCGAATCAATAGTTGTGTATTTTTCGGGCGATACTCGCATATCAGGAGAAACCTGATCGATAGTAGCCCCAGTAATTGTAGCCATTTTTTCTTAATTTTTTAAATCTTAAAAGTCATTTTATTTGAGTTCTTACCTAAAATGTTTTTTAATTGTTCCCCTAAAGGATTATCAGGTTGTGAACTCTGTTGAGGAACTTGAGCTGAAACATTAGCCGCATTCTGTACTACTCCCTTTTGTCCGTCACTAAGGCCTTGCCTATAAGTAGACGCTACAATAGCATCGATGTTATCGATGATAGCACGGTGTGAGTTTAGTGTATCAAAATCCCAACTTCCATCATCACGGACGTATGCATCAAAGTACTCGTCAAGACGAGCGTTCTTATTAACAAGGTCCTGTTTGTATCGGTCATCCAATCCGAAAGTAAAAGTCTTATCATTACCTAGATCAAATTCTAATCCAGTTAAATCATTAGCCTCTTGTCTCATTTCTGAGATCCACTCTTCATCAATAAAGCTTTCTTGTTCTTCTGCTGGCTGCTGCTGTACTTCAGGAGCTGCATATCTCATGCGTTGCTCTTCAATCTGTTTTTTAGCATTAGCTGCATCAACCTTCATTTGAAGGCTTCCGACTTTAACTTCATCCTCTGAGTACTTGTTTGGATCTAACTTGTACTTGTTCAGAATAAGAGTGTTCACCTCTTCAGCAGAAAGATTAGGATACTGTAGCGCCATATCTACTTTTACCAAAGTCGCATCATCCATCTCAGATGTGCTTAATGACTGGTAAGTAAACCAATCTTTCGGAGCTCTTCCTGTCTCCGAAACGAATTTAGCTATAGCCTCCACCCTTTCGTCCATAGGTGTTGGTTGCGAATACAAATCATCTAAAGAAGTTATATCTCTGTCAAGCTTCTCGCTTAAATAAGACATAACTGCATTTTCTATTTCATTGTCGCTATATTGTACTTCAGCAGGTTGCTGCTGAGTAAATTCTTCTTGACTAACTTGAGGAACTTGATCGTTCTCAGGTTGTTGTTCTACTTGAGGTTCATTAGTAGTTTCTACCTGTGGTTCACTAGTTACCTGTTCAGTAGGTTCAGAAACTACTTGAGACTCCTGTTGTGGAGCCTCTTCAGTTACTGTTTCTGTTTGTTGTGATTCTGCATTCATTGATGCAGAAAGTTCTTCGGGTGAGCTGAATACTTCAAACCCCCCAATAGTCTCTTTATTTTCTTCCATTATTATTTAATTAATTTTATATTATAACTGCTCCCTTTGTGGGTGAAATTTTAAGCTTGGGTAGCAAGGCAGGTAACAAATGCAAGACTTACTACTAGCAGCAGTTACTTTATATGCTTCGACTAATAAATCTTGACCAAGACCTACAACAGTTGTTGCTGCTCCACCTGCAAAATTATTTGCCTCTATTGAACCAATAGCAGCTGCTTCACAAGCGGTAATTTTAAAAGTAGGCGGAAATGGCAGCAAAGTTGCTGTTCCATAAATAGATCCAGAATCATTAGCATCAGATACACCATCAGTGATATCACCTAAAAATCCTTCAAAGTCAAGCTTCTCAAGCTTCAAGTGAGAGTCGGACGCATCAAAACTTTTAACTTTATATAATCCGTTATTACTAAGACCATCGCTATCTGTATGTCCATTAATCACCACTAAAGATCCTTTAATGATTTCCGAATCATCCATATCCGTTACATTTTCAGTCTCGCCTGTAGGGTATACAATTTTAGCTGCAGTATCAATAAATATCTGAAGGTCTTCATTGCTATCATCATATACATATCCATGAGATGATGCGGAATCTATAGCCACAGATCCACCGTCAAATCCTAACCCAGCAAAAAATATTTCACCATTTGTAATTGCAACTGCATAACCTTGACCGCCTGTAGCTTTATTATAAACATTGTTAGAGGCCATGCTTTGACCTGGTACTTTATCGAAAAATCCTTTTGAGGTTGCCATAGTTTTTACTTATTAGTTTTGATTAAAAGGTCCTGCAGCAGAGCTGTCTAGTCCAAATACACCAAACTCTACCATAGAATCTACCTTTGTGCCATATACTCTGTATCCTTTATCTACTGCAACGGGGATAAAACAAAACTCATTGCCACCTATTTTGGCAACAAGTCCGTCAGAGTCTGTATCATTATATATGTATACGTAGTTTTCTTTTTCTGTCTCTAGATTTTTTAAGAACAAGTATGCAGATTCACTTTTATCATTAGCCGTATACACTTCTAGAGCATTAGCATCAACAGCAGTCTTTAGAACTTTAGCCCTGCTAAGAATACCAGAGTCAGCAGCTGCAGAAAAATCTGCAGATACATTTACTGGGCTTGCTAAAACAGAAGCACTACTTAATGTTAATGTTGCTCTAAGTGTAGCCATTATGCTTCGTAAATTACAGCATACTCAACAGTCATTGCTGTGCTAACGCTAGGAGTAATTTTAATATCTTGATCTCCGTTAAATGGGAGTAAAGCCCAATCACCAGCGTAAAGCCTTCCAAGAAGCTGAGACTCAATAGTTACAACAAGATTTTCTGTAGCTACAGTGCTAGTATTTTTTAAGTACACTTTATGTGCTCTGTCATCAGTATAATCACCTTTAGCAATAAGTGTTACTTGAGATGTAGACGAAAATGTTTTTCTAGCTATTCCAGTAAACTGATCTAATCCAGTTACTGTCCCAGCTTTCGTTAGTGTTGCCGTTGTAGACAACGATAAAGCGTCACCTGTTAGGTCAGCGCTTGATAGTGTTAATGTTGCAGTAGTTGTTGCCATGATAAATAGTTATTTGTGCAAATATACTTATTATTTCTTTTTCTTCTTTTTACCTTTCCCAGCTCTAATCTTAGCTGCTTCTTTTCTTCCAAAGGCACTTTTTACACGAGCCATAGCCCACGCATGTTGAGACACTTTAGGTCTATTACCTGAACTCATGTATGCAGCTAAACCTCTCTTATAAACTTGTTTTTGTGCAGCATCTAAACTAGAGTAACCTCCACCTTTAGACTTACCACCTTTCTTAAGTACTTTCATATCTTATCTCTTTGTGCCATTAATTTTTTTAACCTTGCTGCAACAGCAGGAGGGAATCCTTTCTTTTTACGCTTTGCTTTAGTGCCTCTATATTTTTTATATATATTACTAATTTGTGTCATAAGTTTTTTACGCTTCGACACATTTGAACTTCCTGCTGTATACTTACTAGGATAGTTTTTAGCTTTTGCCATGATCAACAATTTTAAATTTTGCCTTAGCAACAGCTCCTGGATGCGGTTTGTAATCACCTTTCATTAAATAGTACCTACCCTGCTCCTCCATCCAGTGATAACCTTTTGGAGGATCTACAGACACCTTCTTATTAGATATCTTTAGTTTTGGTTTTTTCTTTACAACCTTTGCCATCTTAAAATCCTAGTGTAATCCTTTTGTAAAACTCTGCATCAATATCTTTTATAGGGTTTAAAAAATTAACTCTACAATATCTATTCATATTTTCTCTAGCTGTCTTGCTATTTGTTATGCACATATTAGCAGCTTGATAAGATGCATTTTTTTGCAAAAGTGAATCAATTCTTTTTTTTGTTGTTTTGTTAGTTAAATAACTCATAATACAAATATACTTTATTTACACTCCAATTATTTCGTCTATATTCGCAGTGGCTACACCATTAACCTCACCTATATTAGCACTAGCTACGAAATAAACGCCATTACTATATCCTGTAGGAGCAATAGTATAATCTAATGTTATGGTAGTGCCAAAAGCAATATTAATATCATCAGCAATATTTCCTGAACCCTCTGTATTTAAAAAGTCGTGATCGTGACTTATTATAGCGACTGTAAAATCATTGTTATTTTTAATGTCAGCTAAAGCATCTGAGTTTAATGTATACTCATTGTTACCAGTTGTCCAAAGTGTAAGTTCAGAGGAGTAAGGCGTATTGTAATCTAAAGAACTAGAAAAGTCTGTTGTTGCCAAGGCTGTTCCTCCGTCGCCACCAAAAGCTGTACTTTTTATTAATATAGTATCGTTAGGATTTGCAGCAGTATTGAATAGTGTACCGTTAACATCAATATGTGCAGCTGAAAGAGTGCTGGTTATACTGCTTGTATCAAAATGTAGAAACACTCTTTTAAAGCGTATAGTACCGCCACCTCTACCAGTACTCTTAAAATATTGAACAACATTAAGTTGATCATCTCCAGGAGAATCAACTACAGTCTGAGCATTGCCTGTTCTAGCTGTGGAAAAACTAGAAGAACTAAACCCTTGAGCTCGACCTTGCCTATTAACATTAATTGTTGGCATTTAAAATACTTTTTTAGGGAGGTAATATGTAGTAGAATTAAAATACATATTAGGCTCAGGGTTTACAGAAATAGCTTCATATGAAACACCGTCTATGTTATGAATAGTATTAGCAGAAGTATTTGTATTCCACCATGTAACTTTTGCTCCAGACTTACATAATGATGCTATAGTAGTAGCAAATAAAGTCCAGTCATCTTCCCCCCATGTATCGTAAAATACTCCATCGTAAGTAGACAAAGAATCTTTTACTTCATACCAATCTCCCTCTACTATGGTGACATTAGGTTTATCTGCAGCCCAAGCTTTAGCTTTTTCTATAACTTGAGGGTGGTTTTCTACTATAGTGTGAGATGTTATAGAATTAGCTTGAATGTGTCCAGCGGATATACCCATACCAAATCCTATTTCTAATATATCTCCACCTCCTTCACACACATAATCAGCAGATGCTTTCATTATAGGATCTTCCCAAGACATCATGACCTGCATTTCCCCTCCAAATGCCTCATCTGTATAATATATTCTATCAGACTCAAATACTAATGTTTTGTCTATATAACCCATTATGCTATTTTCACAAATGTGTTATCTGGATCAAGGAACATTTTTTTACTGCTTACATTAAAAGAGTACCCAAGTATTCTAACAAGTTGACCAGAAGAAGATGGAGCTGTAAGTGTAGCTTCTCCAGCTGTTGCCGACGCATATACTATTGCTCCTTCAGAATCACTCCCAGCGGTATATGCAGAAGCTAATGTTACACATCCTTTTATAATCATACCATTTGAAGAGTTTCCACTTCCTGCAGCAGCTGTTGCAACACCAACTAATTGACTAGCTGTAGTCTCTGCATCAGCATCTATTAATGTCCATGCACCGTTTCTTAAAACATATATGGCTCCAGCAGTAACGCTGTCATTACTAATTCCCGTTAATATTTCAGCGCCAGTTCCAAAATCACCAGCATTATTACCGCTTATTGCGTGAACTATTGATCTAGGGGAAAGTGTGCCAGTTGATACATCTCCTGTAGTGTCAAACGTACTAGAACCTATATCTATATTACCAAATCCAGATGAAATAGATCCACTACCCAAAGCGCCAACAGTCGTTATAGCAAGGCCATTTATATCTGCTTGCGTCTGATCAGCTGTAGCGCCATCTTCTACATTAATAAAAGTTCTAACATTAGCTGCTGTCATTTCTGTAACAACCCCATCTGATCCTGCATTATTACCCAACATCCTTGCGTTAGTAACATTTTGAAGTTTTGCGTATGTAACTTGATCATCAGCTATATGAGCCGTATCTATAGACGCATCTACATAGTGCTCTGAATTAATTGAATCATCTGCTATGTTATCCCCATCAATAGCATCATCCCCAATATTAGCGTGAGGCAAAACACCTGTTACATCAGCAGCTAAATCAATTTGATTTCTTGTAATTTCTTGTCCTGATATAGTTATATAGTCGGGCGTACCAGCTAGTGTGACATCAGTTGAATTCATATCATCAACTGCAAGATCAATAGTTCCATCAGCATCTTGATATGTCGCACTAATTCTAGTCTCTGTATTTCCAGTGAACATAGCACCAACTATATCCTGAACTTGTTCAGCGCTTAATACCGTATCAGTATCAGTGACTGTATTTGTAAAAGTAATCTTATCACCAGATCTAGCAATAGAAAGTCCAGTGCCTGCCTCAAGAACTACATCATCTGTAGAAGAATCGCTACCCGTTAATCTAATTTTTTCTTCATCAGAATTATCTCCATCAACACAAGAAATATTATAAGTAGGGCCAGCAGCACCTGTAGCCCCCGTTGCTCCTTGAGGTCCAGTAGCTCCAGTGGCTCCAGTATCTCCTTTAGGCCCTTTTTCAGTAACAACAATGCTAGAAACGGATGGAGAAGATACGCTTACGCTTGTTGATGTTTGCGTAAAACTTATAGTATTCCCACCAGATACAGAAACGTCAACAGTATTACCTTGACTTGTCGTTACGTTTACACTCATTATCTTCTACCTGCTTTTGTTACATCTTCATTAATTGTGAAAGAACCACGTAATACTGTAGTATGAGTATCTACACCAGAAGCTGTAGGAAGAATGAATTGAAG
>MDSY01049046.1_pt1 | contig 11197 bp, 8 predicted proteins | sample 811131 | NCBI WGS metagenome assembly MDSY01 (sample SAMN05326643, study PRJNA326480) | marine metagenome | isolation source: seawater | place: Atlantic Ocean: South West | collected 2010
CCAAGGTAAATTGAAAAGCCGTGCTTTAAATGCCATGGATCACCAGACTGACATGCAACTAGGTCAGATCTATGAACAAATGCAGCTTTTAGCGGATCAAGCTCAAAGGCTGAGTGAACGCAAGAAAATATCTGAATTCATATACACCGCTGAAGCAAGGTTTGATCCCTTCATCAATCATACTTATCACCTATACAAAAGAGAAGATAATAGCTTCTTATTGTCTCTAATTGGTCCAAAACAATGGGGGAAGTCACGTAAAAGTTTTGACTTTGTTGCAACAGTAAAACTACTGGCTGACCACACTTGGGATATTCTCGAGAAAAGTGAGGGATTCGAGTTTAACGCGTAAACACCCAATTAAATTCATCTGACAACTCAGAGGTAAAAGTATAACCATCAATTTCAGCAACTTTTAGGTCCGCCGCATTCTTAATGTTTTTTTGAATAATATGACGCGCCATTGAACCTCTAGCGCGTTTAGCATACATCATTATTGTTTTCAATTTACCATTTTTAAAGTCTTTAAAGACTGGTGTAATAGTCAAATTGGAAATTGACTTGAAGTTTAAGGCCTTTGAATATTCTACAGAAGCAAGATTTATAATCACATCTGTTTTTGAAAGTTCCGAATTAAATGAAGCCGCGAGGTCCTGCCTCCAATATTCATATAAGTTATTTGTAGCACTATCCACCTTTAGTCTGGTTCCCATTTCAAGTCGATAAGGAGATATGCCGTCCAGCGGCTTTAAAAACCCGTATAAACCAGAAAGAATTCGCAGTGATGCTTGAGCCCTAACCCATTCATCTTTAGAAAAAGATATGGCATCTAAGCCCTTATATACCTCTCCTGTGAATGCCAATGCCGGTTGAATTGTACTTGAACTTTCTGCCAAAGGCTCCCAATCTTGGTATCTAGACCAATTCAAATCTGCCAAAGCTGGAGAAATAGACATAAGTGTCGATAATTCTTTTGGCGTATATTTCTTCAAGAGATTTACTAATATGGTCGTTTTGTTTTCAAGAACGGGTTGGCTAGGAATACCATAAGAAACAGGTTCCTTCGAAATCGATTTAGCCGGAGATAAAAGAATTTTTAGCATTTAGATTATTTAACATGAACAAGGTACTTAATTTCTGCCTTTAAAGGAAAATAATTGATCCTTTACAGATGGAATTTCATTATACAAAATAATGCAGAGTATCGGACCGCATAGCTCATCAACCGCCGAATACGCACGGTAATTTTATAAAACACAATAAGCCTAACTGAGAAATAGCATAGGCTATATAATGGACCGTAATTGGATTAAAAAAAACAGCTCATTAGAACTTGTAAATCGCGTCAACAGAAAGAGTATGCAGAATAGCGAGCCAAGCACTAAATCCTTATTTGAGCGTTTCAATTTAAGCTTCAGAATTTAATTTGTCAACCAGAGGATATCAAAATGAGCAAGCAAATCAATAAATCACTTTGGATGAAAAAAGCAAACAAATAGGCATAAAAAAAGCTCCCTCATAAGACGAGAGAGCTTTCAGTAAAAAAATGTTTTTATTTATTGAGCTGAATCTTCTTTGTTAAATCAACTAGCAAAGGAGTTGCAACGAACATCGAAGAATAGGTTCCAACAAGAATTCCCAAAATCAAAGCGAAAATAAAACCTTTGATGGCAGCACCACCAAAGACAAAGATAATTAGCAAAACAACCAATGTAGTCATCGAGGTATTTATAGTTCTCGATAAAGTTGAGTTCAAAGCGCCGTTAATTTCAGATTTAAAGTCAGCTTCTTGTTTCCAAGAAAGGTCCTCTCTAATTCTATCAAACACGACAACAGTATCATTTATTGAATAACCTATAACCGTTAATATCGCGGCGACAAAGGCTTGATCTAGTTCCATATTAAAAGGTAGCATATCTCCTAGTAAGGAGAACAACCCTAAAACAATAATTACATCGTGGAATAAAGCAAAGATTGCACTTGCAGAATATTGCCATTTCCCAAAACGCATGAAAATGTATGCAAAAATGATTACCAATGATAAAATTATTGAAATTCTCGAGGAATCGCCCAGCTCTTCAGATACTGTGTTAGAAACAAATCGTGATTCAGGCTCTATAAAATAAGTGCCTAGTTCAGCTTTACAATTTTCCATTGCCACTGCTAGCTTCGCTCTTACATCATTTTCGGCATTCTCTTTATTCAATAAATAGTTGGTCGTAATCTCAACATTATATGAACTTGACTTTGTTTTAACGTCAACAGAAGATTCCGGCATGGCCTCTGAAAGCTGCTTCTTTATAAATTCAGATTTGTTTTCAGCTGACTTTTCAAATTTCACAGAGTATGTTCTACCACCTGAAAATTCCACAGATTGTGAAATCCCCTTGGTAAACAACAAAGCCAAAGAACCAACTACCATAATGGTAGAGAAAACGTATGCTATTTTACGTTTATCAAGAAAATTAAAGTTCAATCCTTTGAATGCATTTTTTGTCAATTTAGTATCAAACTCAATGGTCTTTCCTTTACCCAATCGCCATTCAAAAATCAATCTAGAAATGACCAATGCAGCAAAAACTGAGGAGAATATACCAATGATTAGTGTTGTTGCGAAGGACTCAATTGGACCTGTTCCAAATATCTTCAAAACAATCGCTGTTAAAAGCGTTGTTACGTTTGCATCTATAATCGAGGAAAGTGCTTTTTGAAAACCTGTCTCTACGGCACTAGATAAATCTTTTCCATTCGCTTGCTCCTCACGAATACGCTCAAAGATCAGAACATTCGCATCAACAGCCATACCGATGGTCAACACAATACCCGCAATACCCGCTAAAGTTAAAACGGCTCCAAATGACGCCAATGAACCAAAGATGAAAACTACATTCGCTAACAATGCGATATCCGCTACAAGACCAGATTTACCGTAGTAAAAGAACATGTACAGAAGGACAACACAAAATGCTATACCAAAAGAGATCAAGCCTGCTCGGGTATTTTCTTTACCTATTGTTGGTCCTACTTTTGTTTTTTCTTTAATTACAAGTGGTGCAGGTAATGCTCCACCGTTCAAAAGTCCAGCTAAATCATTCGCCTCGTCAAAAGTAAAGCTTCCAGAGATTTGTGTATTTCCTTGATTGATAGCTCCTCGCACCTGAGGGGCACTATATACAACATTGTCCATAGTAATGGCAACCAATCGATTAATGTTTTCAGAGGTCATTCGGCTCCATTGCTCCATCCCTTCGTCATTCATTGAAAGATCCACGGTAATGTCTCCCGCAACTTGGTCATAACCTTGACTTGCCCTAGCAATATGGCTTCCGTTCACACGCGCTTGACCATTTTCAGGGATACGACACGCGTATAAATACCAACCTTTTTTACTTTTATTAATGTCTACATATTCTGTTTCAGCACCCCACATAAATCGGAGTTGACTGTCAAATTGAGCAGCAATATCAGAGCGACTCAATAAAGCTGTAACAGCTGACTTGTCTACATCGTCTTTTGCATAACCAATAGAATATCCTCCAGTACCTTGCATTAAAGAAGCCAAACCATTTGCTTGCTCTTCCACCTCGTCATCAAATGAGATCTCTTCTGTCGTATCTACTTCAAGACCTTCTTCTTGTAAAGAAAGGCGATTCGCTTCACTCCAGTTTGTTTGAACCTGATCAAAAGAGTAGGTTTCAAAAAACTCTAAATTTGCAGTCGATTGTAGTTTTTCAGCAACTGTTCTTTCATCTTGAACACCAGGAAGCTCAATGTACAAACGATTGTTTGCTTCATCTTTCTGAATATTTGGTTGCGCAACACCGAATTGATTAATTCGCTTGTTCATTACATTCTCAATACCATTCATTGCCTCACTGATACGCCTTCTTATAGAAGCTTCAACATCTGCATCTGGGGTTGTAATTTCTATGCCTTCTCCGTAGAATATAGCGTTGAGCTTCATTCCATCATTGTATGCACTGTAAGCCTCAAAAAATAGAGTTAAAAAGTCAGCAGAAGGGTCTTCACTATTTTGTTTTAGAGCCTGTTCAAAAGGCTTCTTAAATGAAACATCGTTTTGGTTTTTCACCTGAGATTTTAAAAAATCTGGCACTGAAATCTCAAGGGTAACACTCATACCCCCTACAAGGTCCAATCCAAAAGCCAATGATCTCTTTTTTACCTCGGCAAAGGTAGAACCCAAAACAGGATAAACAGTTTTCTCTGCTTTCCCTCTTAAAATTTGGTTGACCAAAATACCTTTAGCGATTTCCATCGATTCAGGCTTATTAAAATCTACAAGGTCATTGTTGGTTCCTACAACCCCTATTCCATCGTTGGAAGCCATTGCTTCCTTTTTAATTTCTGTAATTGTTTGATCTGCTTGCGTTCCCGCATCGATTTCTACGTCATTGGCCACCCAAGTGAAAGACAATTGATACAAACAAACAGCAGTCAATAAAATGGTTAAAAACCAAAAGAATCCTTTAATGCGCATGTGATTTCAGATTAATGTTTTAATAAGCGTGCAAATATAGAATTTACATTACTCATATTCAAATAAAATCCTACATAAAATGGGAAAACTATGAATGTTGAAAGGACTTTTACTTTTTAGATTTCTCCAAAGAAATAAAGTGTAATAAATCATCTGCGAAACTCGACCATTCATCCGATTTAAGGTCATTCTGCACAAGAAGCTCTTCACGCACAACTTGTAATTTACCACCAGAAAAAAGATTTTGAATCTTATTGGTTAAACACTGCGGGGTTAATTCTTCAATTATGAAACCATTTTTACCATCGGTTATCGATTCGTGTAAGCCCCCATTCTTTGAAACCAAAACGGGCACCTCGAAAGAGGCTGCAATTGCTTGGATTCCACTTTGTGTTCCTGCTTTATATGGAAGAATACAGCAATCCGATGCACTGAAATAAGTTGCGACATCTTCGTCGGCTATGAAACGGTCATGAAGGATTACTTTACCTTTAGAAATACGTTCAATTGCCTTCATATATTTTTTCTTATCGCCATAAATCTCTCCTGCAATCAAGAGTGTATAACTATCATCTAACTGATGCATGGCATCAATAAGAATATCCAAACCTTTGTAATCTCTTATCAATCCAAAAAACAATAGCACTTTAGCGTCTGCAGCAATATTAAAATATCCGCGCGCTTTTAGACCGTCTTTTCTCTCTCCAAATTGAGTATATGTAGGATGAGGTATAACCACCGAAACAGCGTTTGGCTGATAGGATAAAAGATCCTGATTTACCTTTTCTGAAAGCACCACAAAGGCGTCAAAATTCTTTAAAAATAATCGATTCAAAAACCTATCAAAAAATCGTTCTTCATGTGGTGTAAGGTTATGAATAAGTGCAACCTTGAATACTGACTTCGAAAACCGCTTAGCAAAAAAGGCATACATGGGCGCAAAAAATGGCATCCAATAATTTACGACAAACACATCTGGTTTTGATTGTCTTAATTTACGTCCCGCCTTTAAGTAAGTCAGAGGATTATAGCTTGTTACAATTCTCGGGAAAGAGACCTTTTGGCTCTTTGAAAACTGACTTTTCCCTGGGAATAAAAAACCTGGATATTGTTTTTTAAAAGTAAAGGCTTCAATCAATGACTTTCCCTTTAAGGCATTAACTAGTAAATGACTAAAACTAGATATACCTCCACGAAACGGGGGAAGAGCCGAGAAAAAGGCAATCTTTATTTGTGTGGTTTTATTCGACTCCAAAACCAATACATTTATACATAAGCTCACTTCCAGATTGGATATTAAGCGTATCAAAATTGAAAATATTCAAATCTTTATAATACTTGTTTACCAATCCTACATGATTTGCATATTGCTCATATTTTCTGCGAAATGAGACAAGATTTAAAACATCCTCCTGTTCAACAGTGAGCACACTATCGAATGAAAGATTATTTATGGAGCTGTTTTCATGTATTCCGTCGTAGGTACAAAATATGGGGTCTTCAACATTAAATGCATTTCGGTCCCAAGAAGAGGAATTCAAAGGAGGAAGAATGAGCCAAACGTTGCGATTATTCTCTTCTGTAACCTCCACTCTAATATCATTGATCAAAACAGTCCAAACATCACTTGTTACCCATGACTCAGAAAGATCATTTCTTTTTTTTCTAAAAAACTTTCTTGCTAAGCGCCCAGCATTGTCCGTTATCGTATCTCCAACCACTGTCCTTAAATAGTATAAAGAGGTATCGTTGGTGATTTCAGCATTCATATCATGCTGGATATCCACGACCTCATAGTCCACATAGGAACCTAAATCCAAAGGAAAATAAGACTCATAGGTGTTGGAATCAACATCACTATTATCCTTACCGCATGATAGCAACAGAAACAACATCAGACAAAATGAAACGGATTTCCTCATTCAATAATAAATTTACAAAATCTAATCGTTAGGATCTAAACCTTGACGCTTCAAACTTTCAAGAACAACCTTTGTCCGTGTTTCATTTAGGCGTTCACCATTTTGATACAAGCTTTTGTCTGTTATATTCCCTGAAGAATCATAAAAGACAACCCATCCATGAATTTTCCCATGTTTGAAATTTGTAATAGATACAAGGGTACCATCTATGCGATAAGATTTCCAAACACCCTCCTTCAAACCTAAGCTATACTGCCCCGCCTCCTTCATCCTTTCAGAAGAGAAGAAAGTACGACAAGGCCCATCCTTCAGGCTATCTTTATAGGTAGTTTCAGACAGTATCTTGAGCTCTCCTCTCTCAATTTGGTTTCTCAAATAAAAAACAACGCGTTTTCCATGTAATTTGCCTTTTTTAAACATCTCAGCAGACAACGTAAGCCCTTCTCTGTCATAGTTCAGCCACAATGAATCCCGTAATTTGTCTTTGTAAAAACCTTCAGACATCACCTCCTTATTTCGGAAATAAAAAGTAACAAAGGCCGCCCTTGAATTCACATGTTCAATGATAGAGCGAACCTCGCCAGATGGGTAATAGTAGCGAAATTGACCTACTGGAGATCCGCTAATAAATTCTCCTTCGTATTGAATTTGCCTAGAACCTTCCCATTTTTTTGTCCAAGCACCATTTTTACGCCCCAAAGAATCTAGCTGGTTGACTTGTGAATTAATAACAAAAGTCAAGATCAAAAAAGATATATTCACTATTGTTCTCATTGTAATAGACCGTTTAGCTCTTCTAAGGAGTTTACTTTTAAATCGGGAGACGAATTACACTTCTCTTTTGACAAAACCAACACAGTTTTCATGCCAAGTTGTTTTCCAAATTCGATATCAGAATCCGTATCACCCACCATAATAGACCTAGAAAAATCAATATCAGGGTACTGCTTCTTGGCTTCTAATCCCATAGTTGGATTCGGTTTTCGCTTCGTTGAATCTGAATTATTGAGTTCGGGAGCTACATAAACCTCATCAATCTTCGCCCCATTGTTTAAAAACTCACTCAACATCCATTGGTGAAGGTCATCAACAGCTTTTGAAGAAATCAGACCTTTTCCGATAGACTGCTGGTTCGTTACAACACAAACATGAGAAAAACGGTTGAAGAGTTTAGCACTTATTTCAAGAACACCCGGTTTAAAGATGAATTCCTTCTTGCTTAATACATAAGCTCCAAATAACCGTTCATTAATTACGCCATCCCTATCTAAAAAAAGAGACCAGGAAGCATCGATATTCCATTGATTGTCAATGGGAACCATGACCGATTTCTTTCTCGATTAAATATACATTTCTACTTGATGAGTTCCGGCCGATTAGCTCAGAAATAAAACCGGTCATAAAAAACTGAACCCCGATAACCATAGAAATTAAAGCAATATAAAACTCACTTCGATCTGCGAGTAGCTTGGCATCCTGATGGATGAACAATTTATCAATTCCTAAATAAAATATTAATGAAAAACCGATCAAAAACATAAAAGAACCCAGGGCTCCAAAAAAATGCATGGGTTTTTTACCAAACTTACCCATGAATGCTACCGTAATGAGATCTAATGGGCCATTTAAAAAGCGATTTAACCCAAATTTGGTCACCCCAAATTTTCGAGCTTGATGTTGAACCACCTTCTCCCCTATCTTTATAAACCCAGCATACTTAGCCAAAGCAGGCACATAGCGGTGCATGTCACCGTAGAGCTCAATACTTTTAACTACAGATCTCTTATAAGCTTTGAGGCCACAATTAAAATCATGCAGATGAATCCCCGTAATTCTTCTTGCTGCCCAATTATAAAGCTTTGTAGGAATAGTTTTAGACAATGGGTCATGTCTTTTTTTCTTCCAACCCGAAACAAGATCAAAATCCTGATGAATAATCATATCATAGAGTTCAGGAATCTCCTCGGGAGAATCTTGAAGATCAGCATCCATTGTCACCACAACATCACCATCACAATACTCAAATCCCTTTTGAAGAGCCGCAGACTTGCCATAATTTCGCTGGAATTTAATCCCACGGACTGAATCATTGTTCGCCACCAAACCCTCGATAACTTGCCATGACTGATCTTTACTTCCATCATCTACCAGTAAAACTTCAAAGGAATATTTTGTGTCTAGAACTTTTTTAATCCACTCAATAAGATGGGGAAGAGATTCCTCTTCATTAAAAAGAGGCACGACAATAGAAATTTGCTTTGACATAATGGGTCAAATTTAATGTTTTCTTCGGAGCTAAGTTAATATAAAATGTTGCTTAATGCTTGATGATTTTCTTTTGAGCACCATCAACTGAAATCAAATAAATTCCGGCTTCGAATGTATTTATCTCTAGCATATGTTCAGCGTTTTTCACAATACCCGCTTCCAAAAGAGCACCATTAAGAGATCGAATTTTATATACTGCACCGAGCTGAGCACCAGATATGACAAATTCTCCTGCTGTTGGATTTGGATGAATTGAAAAGCTTTCCTGTGAACTCTCTTCATTAATATTACTGAACTCCTCCGCTCTAAAAACATCAAGTGCTGCCTCCGTGATATTGGGATTTCCAGGTAAATCGGAAACAAGAAAAGAAATTGTAATATTCGATATATCTAGTCCGCTAACAATTGAAGGGGAAAAAATCCATTGCATCTCATCGCTCTGAGGAGCGATTAAATCAACGTTTTGTATGGTTCCATCGCTAACAATTATCTTCAGGGTATCATCAATCGCACCTGGACCATGGTTACAATAAAAGTCAATATAGAAAGTCAATACTGGATTTGAATAAGATGATAAATCCATGACAGGAGAACTGAGCACAGTCACTCCATTATCTACATCGTCAAAATCAGGGTCTAGGTTTTCAGCGTTCCCAGTGACATATGCCATATTTCCACAATCACCATCAACATCTCCATTCATAACTGTATTGTCTGTGGGGTTCGGTATCCCCCTTTCCCAAGACCCAGTCTCGGCACTCCCTGAAACCGTCCAACCAAAATCAAAAGTAAAATCATCATAATACCCATCCTGCAAAACAACTGTGATGACACCTGTTTGTGAATCAAGCAAGAGGTCTGAGCATTGCGTGATATAACCCCATTTACCAACCTGCAAGTTATGGAAGTCTTCATAAAAGAGTGAGAAAATTTCTTGCCCAAGCCCGTTACTCTCTCCTTCATATGTAATTAACGGATGTTCCAATTTAATTTTTGCATTCGGAATTGGATTACCAAACGCATCCTCTACATTAACCGATAGCACAAAAGGATCAATAGGTATCATGGCGATATCCTGCACAGTAATATTACCTTGAGTTATTTCGGTAGAAATTGTTTGGCTCTCATAACCGACCTTAAAGTAGGTCACATCGTAAGTACCTGCTGAGGGCATTCCTGTCGCATAAAAACCAACACTACTTGAAAGATCTTCTTGATCGTTACCAATAATTTCTACGGATACGTTACCGATTGGATTTCCATCATTCTGATTGCTAATGACACCCTCTAAATAAGATGCTCTTTGATAATCAGGCTGAAGAACATATAGACCTTCAGACCGATCTGAGGCCAAAATAATTCCTGACGGTAAATAGGGATAAACGCCCCAACTTCCATCATAGGTTGGCGTTTGACCCGGATACGTATCATAGGCAGCGACCTCAATAAGGTTTTGTGGGTGCTTTGCATCATGAATCGTTATTCCGTCAACATAATAGCTCGTTATTAGATAATCATTTTGTACAAATGTATTGTGTGGAATAACATTTTGACCAGGTGAACTCTGCACTCTATCTAGCTCTATAATGTTATTCACATCAGTAATGTCATAAGCGGCAATAAAAGAATCTGGAAGTTCATCGGTTGTATAAACCACCTCCCGGTTATCAGAGGGCCATATATTGTGAGTGAAAGAATCTGGTGTAATTTTCGTTCCCAAAAGCTGTGGATTAAAACGGTCAGAAATATCTACAATACTCAAAAAACCATCATTCACATGCGCCAAATATAAAGTATCACCAAAGGCGACACCGTCATGGACATACCAATTGTCAAAAGCACCGACAAAAGTAGGATTCATAGGCGTCGTGTTCACATCATAAATCAATACTCCTCCTTCACCGTAATTGGCACCAAAGACATAAAGATAACCTGCGTCATCTGCGTGGCAATTGTGCGCAGATTGCCACGATAATCCTGACTCACCTGTAAATAAGCTGGAAACAAGTTCATTACTCTCTGGTAATGGGGAAAGATCAATAATGGTCAACCCTTCTTCGGCTTCTGTGCTTATGAATGCATAATCCCCAAAAACAGATGGATCTCTCCAAATACTATTTTCTCCGGGAAGCCAAAAGACCTCGAACGGATTGGCGGGGTCACTTACATTCATAATTGACGTACCGTCTTCAGTACCCACTATAGCATATTCATTTCCTTGCTCATCCACATAACCCCAAACATCATTGAGACCTGTATTGTGAAGTGCTACATAATCCGTTTGAGAAATAAAAGTTAAATCGGATTGACCAAATACAATTGAGGCACAAAAGATTGAGAGAAAAATAAAAAAACGGAGAAAAATAGAGGATAATGAGGAGATGAAATGAGACATATAGAATTTAATTGTTTTGAATTATAAATAGAAAATAAGCGCAAAAGCGAAGAGAATTATAATTACCAGATACTGCCATATATCCGGGAAATATTTCCAGATTGTACTTTTCCA
>MDSY01120110.1_pt1 | contig 11195 bp, 16 predicted proteins | sample 811131 | NCBI WGS metagenome assembly MDSY01 (sample SAMN05326643, study PRJNA326480) | marine metagenome | isolation source: seawater | place: Atlantic Ocean: South West | collected 2010
AAAAAGATCTAGTAGAGCTGCTGGTTTTTCGTGGGGCATTGCAGAAGAAGTTGGAAAAAATATCAGAATATTAGAGCAATTTGGACTAGGAGGGATAAAAAATTTAAATTATTATTTTAGAATAATAAAAAACAAAAATTTTGAAAAATTACATCTTATAAAAGATGAAAATAAGATATCAAAAAAAGAATTTTGTCCTATAATTGCTGGATTAAGTTTTTTGGATCAAGTCAGATCATTAGAAGTTTTAAAAGAAATTAAATTTGAAAAAATAGCATATCCATTACTTTTTTTACCATTTATAAGTAGAGCATCTGAAGTTATTGGAAAAAAATTAGAATTAAAAATAGATAATAGAGTCTTTTTATTAAATTTTAACAATAGTATATATTCAAATTCTTTAAATGAAGGTGTCGTAGAGATAGGAAATAGTGTTTTAATTAAATTCAAGGAAAACGAAGACTCTTTTGAAGAAAAAGAATGGAAAGAACTTTATAGATTGTCTGAAAATACCTTTGTTGAAGAAAGTGATAGTTCAAAAGAAGGTGGGGCTGGAGCAGGTTTAACAGATAACGATTAATTATTTTAGCAAAGACATTTCTTTAATGTGGCTAGGCCTAGTTTCGCAACATCCTCCAATGATTGTAGCACCAGCATTTTTAAATTTTTTAGCAAATTCAAACATCTTTTTTGGAGTAAGATCATCTCTATGACCTAAAAATTCAGTTGGATTTCCTTTACTTTTTAAATATTTTTTCATGTAGGCACCTTTTTCTTTTTGTTTAGTTGTAACAAAAGCATTTAATTTAAATCCAAAAGGAACACCTAAATTTTTAATTTCATTTAGATTTTTTTCATAGTTTTCAGGAGAAACACAAGAGAGTATTAAACCAAGTAAATTTTTATGTTCAATTTTATTTATAATATCAGAGATAGGTTCATTGCTAGGCATTTTTGTTCCTTCTGAAATATGAGCACCTATTAAATAAGGTTTTTTAAAGAAACTTATAGCTTCAATTGCTAATTTTATTTCTTTTACACTACTTAGTACATCAAAATAAAAAAAATCAATAAATGGATTTAAAATTTTTGCTTGATCGTAAAAATCACTTTTAATTATATTATCATCTCTTTCATCAACTATGTATGTATCATCTTGGGGAGGCAAACCACCAGCTATCAAAATATGAGAGTTTAGGTCTTTAGCTTTTTTTGCTATTTCACCAGCTTTTGTATTTAGATATTCAAATTTATTTTCAACGTTATTATCATGTAATCTTTTTCTTCTTAATGTAAAAGTATTAGTAACAATTACCTCTGCACCAGATTTTATAAAATCTACATGTGTATCTAATAAAAGTTGATGATATTTTTCTTGTAATAGTGCATTTGCACTCCATAGTGTTCCATTTGGATCCATTCCCCTTGCAAGCAATTCTTGACCCATACCACCATCTAAAATTCTTATTTGCTTAAAAAAATTTTTATCCATTAATTTTTTTTTATAAAAATATTTTAATACCCATTCTGATAGATACAAATATTACAAGTCCAGAAGTTATCAAGGCTAAAATTCGAGCTGGAAAAAATCGAATATTTAAAATATTACCCATCTGCCCACCAATAAAAACTACTAAAAAAAGAAACCAGTAATTTTCAATTTCAGCTAGAACTAGATTTTTTGTTAATTGACCACTAATTCCAGAAATAGAATTTATTAATATAAATATTGATGCTGCAGTAACAATATGTTTGGGTTTGCCTGCTTTTATTAAAAAAAGTATTGGGCTTAAAAAGATGCCACCACCAATGCCTACAACACCTGAAATAAAACCTAAAATTCCTCCAATTATAATAGAAAAGATTTTTGGTATTTTTTTGTAAGTCTCATTTTTATCATCATATGATTTAAATTTAAAAAATAATAAAAATCCTGCTAATGTCAAAACTATGAAAAGTAAAATTTCAAAAAAACTTTTTTCTACTGGAAGAGATCCACCAATATAAGCAAGAGGAATAGAACCTATTAAATAAGGTAACAATAATCTTAAATTAAGATTGCCGGCCCTGATATAATTAAAGGAATTTCCAGAAACAACAATTATGTTGCAACAAAGAGCAATAACAGGAAAGATGTAAAATGGAATTTCCCAAATTAGTAAAAAAGCCAAATATGTAGATCCACCACCGAATCCTACACTTGAATATAATATTGCTGTTATAAAAAATAAAATTGATAATATAATCATTATAATTAATTTAAATTTATGATTGTAAATATAGCACTTTTAACTGTTACAGATACCAGAACTTTAGAAAATGATAAATCAGGATCTATTTTAGTTAATAAAATTGAGGAAGCTAAACATAAATTGGTAGATAGGAAAATTTGTAAAGATAATAAAGAAGATATTGTTATAATTTTAAAAGACTGGATAAATCAAAAAAATATAGATGTCATTATTACAACAGGTGGAACTGGTTTGACTGGAAGAGATATTACCCCTGAAGCAATAAATGAAATAGCTGATAAGCACATTCCAGGCTTTGGAGAAGTATTTAGAACAATTAGTCTTAAAACAATTGGTACTTCTGCAATTCAGTCTAGAGCATGTGCAATACTAGCTAATGGTAAGTATGTCTTTGCCTTACCTGGATCCTCTGGTGGAGTGACTGATGCATGGGATGGAATTTTAAAACATCAGCTTGATATAAATCATAAACCTTGCAATTTTGTTGAATTATTTCCTAGACTAAAAGAAAAATAATCATTTTTGATATTTTTTTTTCCATTCAGAATATGGCATTCCATAAATAATCTCTCGAGCTTGTGAATCATTGATAGTAAGACCTTTTTTTTCTGCTTCTTCTCTGTACCACCTAGATAAACAATTTCTACAAAATCCTGTAAGATTCATTATATCAATATTTTGAACATCTTTTCTTTCATCTAAATGATTAAGTAGCCTTTCAAAGGTTGCAGATTGCAATTCTTTTTTTGTATTATCATCCATATTTAATTAGTATATAAATTATTAATGAAACTTACAGGATCATATCAAATTAATTTAGAAAGACAAAAAGTTTGGGATGCATTAAATGATTCAAAAGTATTGAAAAAAGCTATACCTGGATGTGAAGAATTCAAAAAAAAATCTGATACAGAATTTACAGCATCAGCAACAAATAAAATTGGTCCATTTAATGCAACTTTTACAGGAGATATAGAGTTAAAAGATCTTAATCCACCAAATAGCTATAAGATAACTGGCTCAGGTAATTCACCTGTTGGATTTGCATCTGGAGAGGCCAGTGTAAATCTTGAAGATAATGAGGGTGGTACAAAACTTACTTACAATGTTGAAGCAAATGTAGGTGGTAAAATTGCACAAGTGGGCTCAAGACTAATTGATATGACTGCAAAAAAAATGGCAGATATATTTTTTGGAAAATTTTCAGAATTAATTGCCCCTCAACTATCAACTAAATCAAACGATAAAATTGAAAAACAAATTCCAATAGAAAATGAAAATTCTAAGTTTACAAAAAAAACATTAATTTATTCAATAATTGGAATTTGCTTCCTAATTGTTGGATATTATTTTCTAGCATAAGTAGAAAGTTTTTATTTTTTGAACTTGAGTAAGCCTCTTCATTGTGTTGTAATTTAATATTACTAATTAATCGAGAAAGAGAGAGCTTGATGACAAAAGTAACATTAGAAGTTAACGGCAAAAAAGTCAGTAAAGACGTACCTGATCACACAATCTTATCAGTGTTTTTAAGAGATAATTTAAATTTAACAGGAACACATATAGGCTGCGATACCAGTCAGTGTGGAGCATGTGTGGTCCATGTTGATGGAAAGTCAATAAAAAGTTGTTCAACACTTGCTGCAGATATTGATGGTTCAAAAGTAACAACAATAGAGGGGTTAGTTAAAGAAGGAAAAATGCACCCAATGCAAGAAGCATTTAAAAAGATGCATGGACTTCAATGTGGTTTTTGCACACCAGGAATGGTTATGAGTGCAATTGATTTATTACAAAATAAAAAAAATCCAAGTGATACAGAAATCAGAGAATGGTTAGAAGGAAATATTTGTAGATGTACAGGTTATCAAAATATTGTTTCTGCTGTTAAAGAAGCAGCTTCAAAAATGTAATTAAAGGAGAAAAGAAATGGCTAGTTTAGTAGGTTCAAGAGTAGAAAGAAAAGAAGACAAAAGATTATTAACAGGTAAGGGAAGATACACTGCTGATATAAATATTGCGAACCAAACTTATGCGGTATTCGTAAGATCTCCACATGCAAGAGCAAAGATTAAAAAAGTAGATACATCTAAAGCTCTAAAAGCTTCAGGTGTTGTAAGTATTTTAACAGGTGAAGAAATTGCTACAGATAAAATTGGTGGTTTAATCGCAGGTTGGGCTATTAGAAGTGAAGATGGCTCAGAAATGAAAGTTCCAGCAAACCCACCATTAGCTAAAGATAGTGCAAATTTTGTTGGTGAACCAGTAGCTGTTGTATTTGCTGAGTCTTTAGATGAAGCAAAAGCTGCTGCTGATTTAGTTAATGTTGATTATAAAGTTTTAAAAGGTGTTATTAGAACTGCTGATGCAATGAAAAATGAAGCTATTCATGATGGCATAGATAAAAATATTTGTTACGATTGGCTGTTAGGAGATAGAAAAGCAGTTGATGAGGCTTTTGCCAAAGCTGATAAAATTATAAAAGTAGACTTAATTAATAACAGATGTGTTCCTAATGCGATGGAACCAAGAGCATGTGTAGTAGATTATAATACAGCGTCTGAAGAAATAACTTTATATACAACAAGCCAAAACCCACATCTTTCAAGATTAATAATGTCTGCATTTGGCGGTGTAGCACCAGAAAATAAATTAAGAGTTGTTGCGCCTGACGTTGGTGGTGGCTTTGGATCTAAAATTAATGTTTACAATGAGGAAATAGTTTGCAGTTGGGCTTCAAAAAAAATTGAAAGACCAATTAAATGGGTTGCAGAAAGAACTGAGTCTTTTTTAACTGATACACATGGTAGAGATCACGTTACGCATGCAGAACTTGCTGTAACTAAAGAGGGTAAATTTTTAGCATTTAAAAATGAAACAATTGCAAATCTTGGAGCTTATGCAAGAGTGTTTGGAACTGTTACACCAACATATTTATTTGGACCTTGCGCAACAGGAGTTTATGTAATTCCTGCAGCATACACAAATGTTAAGGCTGTTTATACAAATACAGCACCAGTAGATGCTTATAGAGGAGCAGGCAGACCTGAAGCGACTTACACAATTGAAAGATTAGTTGAAAAAGCAGCAATGGAACTTGGAATTGATAGAATAGAAATAAGAATGAGAAATTTTCCAACTGAATTTCCATTTAAACAAACATTGGTTCACACAGTAGACTCTGGTGATTATGTTGCAGGTTTAGAAAAAGCTAAAAAGATGGCTGATTATGATAATTTTAGTGCAAGAAGAAAAAAATCAGAAGCTAATGGCAAATTGAGAGGTATTGGAGTTTCATCTTATTTTGAAGCTTGTGGAATTGCCCCTTCGGCTGTTGTTATGTCTTTAGGTTGTGGAGTAGGATTGTGGGAATCTTCAGAAGTAAGATTTAATCCAACTGGACAAGTTTCAGTTTATACTGGTGCTCACAGTCACGGACAAGGTCACGACACTACATTTGCTCAAATTGCAGCTGATGAACTTGGTGTAGGACTTGATGTTGTTGATGTAGTTCATGGAGATACCGATAAAGGAACATTTGGAATGGGAACTTATGGTTCTCGGTCTTTAGCAGTTGGAGGAATAGCAATTGTAAATGCATGTAGAAAAATTGTAGCTAAAGGAAAAAGAGTTGCTGCAAAAATGCTTGAAGTAAGTGAAGAAGAAATAGATTTTAAGGATGGTGAGTTTGTTGTAACTAAATCAAATAAAAAGAAAACAATTGGTGAAGTAGCTTTTGCTTGTTATCTACCTGGTAGCAGAGATTCAGAGTTTAAATCTCCATTGCCAGAAGGTGAAGAGCCAGGTTTAATTGAAACATCATTCTTCGATCCTGCTAACTTTTCTTTTCCAGCTGGTTCTCATATTTCAGAAGTAGAAATAGATCCTGAAACTGGCGAAGTTAAAGTTGAAAAATATACAGCAGTTGATGATTTTGGAAGAATTGTAAACCCTTTAGTTGTAGAAGGACAAGTCCATGGTGGTATTGCACAAGGAATTGGCCAAGCACTTCACGAAAATACAGAGTATGATGAAACTGGTCAATTAATTACAGCTTCTTATATGGATTATACAATGCCAAGAGCTGATAATTTTCCTGAGTTTAACTTAGGATTTACCTGCACTCATGCAACATCAAACCCATTAGGGGTTAAAGGTTGTGGAGAAGCAGGAGCAATAGCTTCACCACCAACAATAATGAATGCTGTAATTGATGCATTAGGTGGACAAGAAATATCAATGCCAGCAACAGCAGAAAAAGTTTGGAAAGCTTGCAAAGCACTAAAAAAATCTAACTCTAAAGCAGCATAAGGAAAAATTATGAAAACATTTAATTACCATGCACCAAAAGATATTAAAGAAGCTTCAAAGTTAGCCTCAACTAATTCAGCTTTTTTAGCAGGTGGGATGACAAGTGTTCCATCAATGAAATTAGGCTTAGCAACCTATAAAGATATAATAGATATAAAGAACATTAAAAAACTGTCAGGAATTAAAGTAAGTGGCAAATCAATTATAATTGGAGCAACTACAAAACATGCTGAAGTAGCAAATTCAAAAGATGTTAAAAAATCAATACCATCTTTAGTAAAGTTAGCTGGAGGCATAGGTGATGCACAAGTCCGAAATAGAGGTACAGTTGGTGGATCTATAGCTAACAATGATCCTTCTGCATGTTATCCATCAGCTTGTATGGCACTTAATGCAACGATACATACCAACAATAGAAAAATAGAAGCATCTAAATTTTTCAAAGGAATGTTTGAAACTGCATTAAAAAAAGGTGAGTTAATTGAAGCTGTCGAATTTCAAATTCCAGAAAAATCAAATTATCAAAAACATCCAAATCCTGCATCAAGATATGCAATAGTAGGAGTTTATGTTGCAAAATTTAAGAAACAAGTGAATGTAGCTGTAACTGGTGCAAAGTCTGCTGTTTATCTTGATAAAGATCTATCAAAAACCCTATCAAATAGTTTTTCATCTACAGCTATAGAAGGAATAGAACTAGATAGCTCAGAAATGAATACAGATATTCATGCTTCTGGAGATTTTAGAGCTAGTTTGGTGGCAACATATGCAAAAAAAGCTGTTGAATCTTGTAGTTAAGATCTATATTTTTTCAAATGAAAAATTCATTTGATGAAAAAATATTAGAAGAAGCAGATGATTGGATAAAAGCTAATCAAAAAGTAGTCCTCGCAACTGTAATACAAACTTGGGGATCATCTCCTAGACCCACTGGTAGTAGAATGATTGTTAATGAAAATGGAGATTTTTCAGGATCAGTCTCTGGTGGCTGTGTAGAGTCTGCCGTTGTTAGGGAATGTATTGGAATTATAAAAGATAATAAACTTTTTAAAAAAATAGAATTTAAAGTATCAAATGAAAGTGCTTGGGAAGTTGGCCTTGCTTGTGGTGGTGAAATTGCTGTTTACATAGAGCAGGTAAGTTAATGCAATTAAAAATTTTACAGGAAATAATTAAAAAAAAAAATAATAAATCTGAATTTGCAATAATTACAAATTTAGAAAAAGGTACTAGTGAAATTTTTGAATTAAACAAACCAATTAATAAAGATTTTGAAAAATATAAAGACCAAATAAATGATTTTTATAAAAATAAAAAGAATGGAGTTATTGAAGATACAAATATATTTGTAGAAACTTATATTAGACCAATAAAAGTTATTATTGTTGGAGCCGTTCATATTGCCCAGTATCTTATTGATTACGCTAAAAGTTTAAACTTTGAAATACTAGTAATTGATCCTAGAGGATACTTTGCAACAGAACAAAGATTTCCTGGGATAGATATAATAAATAAGTGGCCAGATGAAGCATTTAAAGAAATTAGAACAGATTCAAAAACTGCTTTAATTGCATTAACACATGATCCCAAAATTGATGATCCCGCATTACAACATGCGCTAAAGAAAAAGTTTTATTATATTGGTGCATTAGGAAGTAAAAAAACTCATGAAAATAGATGTGGAAGACTTAAAGAAGCGGGATTTAATGATAATCAAATTAATTTAATTAATGGACCAATTGGTATAAAATTAGGTGGAAAATCTGCACCAGAAATAGCACTTTCGATAATTGCACAATTAGTTGCTGTAACATATAAAAAATGAAAAAAATTTTAAGTATATTAATTCTATCTTTGCTATTTTACACTAATGTTAATGCAGGATGTGATGATGCACCAGTTGATGGAGTTGATTATTCAAATTGTCAGTTTTCTGAAGAGCAAGATTTAAGTCGTGCTTATATACCTAATTCTAATCTTTCTTTTATTAGTTTTATCAAAGTAAATTTTAATAAAAGTGTAATGATGAACTCAATATTAAGTAATGGTAATTTTTCTGAGTCTTCCTTTATTAGAGCAAATTTGTATGAAACAAATTTAGAAGGAGGCAACTTTGAAAAAACAGATTTTACTAGTGCAAATTTAACTCGTGCCAATTTTAAGGGAGCTTCTTTAATAGAGGCAAATTTTAAAAATAGTAATCTTTTTGAAGCCGACTTAACCGGATCTAATATCACAAATGCAAGTTTTGAAGGAGCAAATCTAAATAATACAACTTGGACTGATGGTAAAAAGTGTAGCTTAGGATCAATTGGTGAGTGTAAAAAATGAAAAAATTTTCTGGATTTGTAATGGTTGGTACGAATGATTTAGTAAAATCAGCAAAATTTTACAATGCAATATTTGTACCTTTAAATCTTACACAAGTTGTAGTTACAGAAAAATATATTGGGTACGCTAAAAAAAAAACCATTAAAGATATTGAGTTTTATATAACAAAACCTAATAATAATGAGCCTGCCACATATGGAAATGGTACTCAAATCTCATTTTTAGTTGAATCAAAAAAAAAAGTTGATGAATTTCATGCTATTGGATTAAAAAATGGTGGTGCAGATGAGGGATTACCAGGAATACGATCGGGAAATTATTTTGCTTATGTTCGAGATCTAGATGGTAATAAAATTTGTGCATATTCAATTACTAAAAATAGATGATATCTGTAATTTTACTAGCAGCAGGGGAGTCTAGAAGAATTCCATTTGAGAATAAACTAATTAAGAATTTTAAAAAAAAACCTTTGATTAATTATATTTTAAAGTCATTGATAAAAAGTAAAGTTAAAAAGATAATACTTGTTCTAGGTTTTGAACACAATCTTATTAAAAATATTATTTTAAAAAGTAAAAAAATTAAATTAATAATTAATAAGAATTATAAAAAAGGAATTTCATCATCAATAAAAATAGGATTAAAAAAAATTAATAAAAAAGATAAAGGGTTTATTGTTGCACAGTCAGATATGCCTTATGTTCGTTCAGTACATATTAATAAAATTTATGATTCTATATTAAAAGAAAATAACTTAGTCCATGCCTTGAAATATAAAAATATGATAGGCAATCCGATTGGTTTTAACATTAAAGTTTTGAGTAAATTAAAAATGATAAAAGGAGATTCTGGCGCAAAGTCAATGGTTAAAAGATTAAAAAAAAATACTAATTTTATACAAGTAACTTCAAAAAAATTTTTTAAAGATCTTGATTTAAAAAAAGATTTTAATTAGTTTGAATAGGGTTGCCTTTTAACCATTCACTATTTTCATTTTCATAGTGTTCTTTTTTCCAAATAGGGGATCTTTTTTTAATTTCTTCAATTATATATCTTGATAAAATATAAGCGTGGTCTCTATGCTTACAAGCAACAGCAATAATGATGCTTATTTCACCTAAACCAACATATCCCTTAACATGCTCAATAAAAACTGCCTTATCTTTAATGTTTAGTTTTTTATTTGATTCATCATAAATTTCCTTAAAACTTTTTATAACCAATTCATCATGACTGTCATAAGTCATTCCAGTTACTTTTTTATCTTCATTTATATTTCTAACTGTTCCGGTAAAAAAAATAGAGGCACCAAATTTTGATGAGCTAATAAATTTTTCAGCTGATAAAATATTAATATTTTCTTTTTGGATATCTATTATTTTAGTATGAAGCATTAACCACCACCTATTGGGGGTATAATTCCAATTTTTTGATCTTTTAAAATTTTATAATTATCACTAATAATATTATTATCTTCTGAGCAAAAAGCAGAAGCTTCTACGATTTTTTTAAAGTTTTCATTACCATTAAATTTCTTATCTAAATAATTAATTATTTCTTTTCTAAAATCTTTAATTTCAATTTTCTCTTTAATATTAAATTCTAAGTGAGCTTTATTGCTAAACTCTCTACTTGCACCAAATAGTTCAAGTTTAATTTTCATATTAAAAAAAATTATTTAAAAATTTTGGCAGACCATCTGGATTTTTCCATAACCCACTTTTTCCACCTTCTTTAATTAATAGCCTTACATTATCAATTCTAAGATGTGGATTTACAATTTTGCTTAAATCATAAATCGTAATTAATGCTGCATTAACTCCCATAATTGCTTCCATCTCAACACCAGTTTTAGCAACAGCTGATACGACACAAAATACTTCTAAAGAATTATCTTCTACATTCATAATAATTTTAGTTGCAGTATGATCTATTGGAAGTGGGTGACATAGAGGAATTAATTCACTTGTTTTTTTTACACCAAGAACCGCTGAAACTTCAGCCAAAGTAATAGGATCTCCTTTAGGCATTTCTTTATTTTTAATTAAATCAAAAACTTTTTTACCAACATAAATTTTACCAGATGCTAACGCTCTTCTAAAAGTTTCTTTTTTTGAAGAAACGTTAACCATATTAAAAGAATTTTTCTTAAAAATTTCTTTAGCCCAATCTTTTAAATTTTCTTGATTTATAACTTTTAGGTTTTTCATTATCCTCCTGTGCTTGATAAATTTGGAGTAATACCAGTGTCTCCAAGCTCTAAATAATGTGACTCTTTTTTAAGATGCAGTTGTTTTATTA
>MDSY01013214.1_pt1 | contig 11193 bp, 9 predicted proteins | sample 811131 | NCBI WGS metagenome assembly MDSY01 (sample SAMN05326643, study PRJNA326480) | marine metagenome | isolation source: seawater | place: Atlantic Ocean: South West | collected 2010
CAACACCTTGTTGGCTTAGAGGATCAGATATAATTTTAAAAAAATTTGAAAAATCCTTAAATATTAAAGTAGGAGAAACTACTAAAGATGAAAAATTTTCATTAAATGAGATTGAATGTCTCGGAGCATGTATAGATGCACCAGTTATCAAAATAAATGATAATTATTATGAAAATTTGAAATTGGAAGATATTAATAAAATAATTAATAATTTAAAAAAATAACAAATAAAACAAATGTTAAAACATCAAGATCATATTTTTACAAATTTAAATGGTTATAATTCATATTCATTAAATGATGCTTTTAAAAGAGGATGTTGGAATAATACTAAAGAAATTCTTGATAATGGACCAGATTGGATAATTAATGAAATTAGATTATCTGATTTAAGAGGTAGAGGTGGCGCAGGTTTCCCAACCGGTTTAAAATGGTCATTTGTTCCTAAAAAAACAAAACTTCCTAAATATTTAGTTGTTAATGCTGATGAGAGTGAGCCTGGAACATGCAAAGATAGAGATATAATACGACACGAACCTCACAAACTTATAGAAGGCTGTTTACTTTCATCTTTCGCTATAGGAGCACACACTTGTTATATTTATATAAGAGGTGAATTCTTTAATGAAGCAAAGATATTACAAGAAGCAATAGATGAAGCGTATAAAAAAAAACTTATTGGAAAAAATTCTTGTAATTCCAAATGGGATTTAGACATTTATTTACATAGAGGAGCAGGGGCATATATCGCAGGTGAAGAAACAGCTATGCTTGAAAGCTTAGAGGGGAAAAAAGCTCAACCAAGATTAAAACCGCCATTTCCTGCAATTGTTGGTTTATATGGTTGTCCAACAATTGTAAATAATGTTGAAACAATTGCTGTAGTTCCTGATATTTTAAAAAAGGGTTCGACTTGGTTTTCATCACTAGGGATAGCTAATAATACTGGTACTAAGATTTTTTGTATATCTGGTCATGTAAACAAACCTTGCAATGTCGAAGAAGAGTTAGGAATACCACTTAAAGAATTAATTAATAAATATGCTGGTGGAGTTATAGGTGATTGGAAAAACTTATTAGCTGTTATTCCTGGAGGATCATCAGTTCCATTAATTCCAAAAAAAATATGTGATGATATTAATATGGATTTTGATAGTTTAGAAAAAGTTGGTTCTAGTTTAGGCACTGCAGGAATTATTGTCATGAATAAATCAACTGATTTATTACAAGCTATTACAAGAATCTCAAGATTTTATAAAAAAGAAAGCTGTGGTCAGTGCACACCATGTCGTGAAGGAGCAGGTTGGATGTGGAGAGTTATGGAAAGATTTTCAAAAGGTATTGGAACAGTTGAAGAGATAGAATCTCTATACCAAGTTTCTAAGGAAATAGAAGGTCATACAATATGCGCTTTAGGAGATGCTGCTGCTTGGCCTATCCAAGGATTAATAAAAAATTATAAATTTCTTATTGAACAAAGATTAAAAAAAAATAATTCTAAGAAAAAAGTAGCTTAATGATGGAAATATTTATTGATAATATAAAAATTAAAGTTGAACCTGGTACTACAATCCTTCAGGCTTGTCAAAAATTAGGAATTGAAATACCTATTTTTTGCTATCATGAAAAATTATCTATAGCAGGTAATTGTAGAATGTGTTTAGTTGAAGTTGAAGGGAATCCAAAACCAGTAGCATCTTGTAGTTTTCCTTGCACAGATGGAATGAAAATTAAAACAACAACAAAAATGGTTCAAAATGCTCGAAAGGGAGTCATGGAATTTTTATTAATTAATCATCCTCTTGATTGTCCTATTTGTGATCAAGGAGGGGAATGCGATTTGCAAGATATAGCCATGGGATATGGTAATGATAAAAGTAGATTTGCATATAATAAAAGAGCTGTTAAAGAAAAAAATTTTGGTCCTCTAATTAAAACAGTTATGACTAGATGCATACACTGCACTAGATGTATAAGATTTGCTACTGAAATAGCCGGTACTCCTGAGTTAGGCGCTGTTGGTATGGGCGAAAATATGGAAGTTACTTCCTATTTAGATAAGACATTATCCTCTGAATTATCAGGAAATATGATTGATATATGTCCAGTTGGAGCATTAACATCTAAACCATTTTCACTCACAACTAGACCTTGGGAATTAAATAAAACTGAATCAATTGATACATCAGATGCTCTTTGTTCAAATATTAGAATTGATACAAGAAATAATGAAGTTATGAGAATTTTACCTGTAGAAAATGAAGATATTAATGAGGAATGGATTTCTGATAAAACACGCTTTTCTTATGATGGCTTAAAAACTAATAGATTGGATACTCCATTTATAAGAAGAAATAACAAACTAGAGGAATCTACTTGGGAGGAAACTATACAATTTGTTGTTAAGAAATTAAAAAAAATTAAAAGTAATAAAATGGCTGCAATTCTTGGTAATCAAGTAGATTGCGAAAGCATTATTATGTTAAAAGATTTATTTTTTACATTAGGTTCTGATAATTTATTATGTTCTCAAAATAATGCATCGTATCATTCTGTTCCAAGAGTTGCTTATACATTTAATAGTGGAATTAAAAATATTGAAAATGCAGATTTTTGTCTTTTAATTTCAACTAATCCAAGAAAAGAAGCTGCAATTTTAAATGCAAGAATACGTAAAAGATATTTGCAAGGAAATTTTGAAATATTTTCTATTGGACCAAAAATTGATTTAAATTATCCATATAGAAGTATTGGTGAAAATCCTAATTCTTTAATATTTACTTTAAATGGCAAGAATCTTTTATCGAAAAAATTAAAAAAATCAAAAAAACCTATGTTCATTATTGGTGATTCAATATTTGATAGAAAAGATTCTAAAGCAATATTAGATATTATTTATAAATTATGTTTAAAGTTTTCTGTTGTAGTAAAAGAAAAAAATAAAATTATTTGGAATGGTCTTAATTTTTTACACTATGCTTCTGCTAGAGTCGGAGCATTAGACTTAAAATTTTATTCTAAAAATAAAAATTTCAATTTGGATCAAGTTTATTCATTATCAAATAATAAAAAATTAGATTTAATTTATTTACTAGGCACTGATGAAGTTGATGTAAATAAATTAAAGAATTCATTTGTTATTTATCAAGGTCATCACGGAGATTTTGGTGCTGAATATGCTGACGTTGTTTTACCAGGATCAACTTTTAGTGAAAAAAATGGAAGTTTTATTAATACAGAGGGAAGATTACAAACAACATATAAAGCATGCAATCCTCCTGGACTAGCTAAAGAAGATTGGAAAATTATCGCAGCTATTAGAAAAAAAATTGAAAAAAACTTCAGCTATTATGATATTTATGATGTAAGAAAAAGATTAAAACATGTTAATCCACAGGTATTTAATACTGATAAAAATATAATTTCTAATAAATTTGAAAAATTTGGAAAAAAAGGAAAAATATCCGAAGAAGTTTTTCATTTATCTGTTAATGATTTTTATTTAACAGACCCAATTTCTAAATCATCTAAAACTATGATTAGTTGCTCAAACGAATTTAAGGAAAAAAATTAATATGTTTAGTGAAATACTTTTTTTAATATCTAAAATTTTATTAATAATATTTCCTCTTTTATTTTTTGTAGCTTTTTTAACTTATATTGAAAGAAAAGTTATAGCCGCAATGCAATTAAGAAAAGGACCAAACGTAGTTGGCCCATTAGGTTTATTTCAGCCTATAGCTGATGGTATAAAGCTATTAACTAAAGAAATTATTATTCCATATGGTTCAGATAAATATGTTTTTTTATTAGCTCCAATTATAACTTTTGTTTTAAGTTTAATTGGATGGGCTGTTATTCCATTTGATAAAAATATTGTTTTATCTGATATAAATGTAGGCATTTTATATTTATTTGCTGTTTCATCTTTAAGTGTTTATGGAATTATTATGGCTGGATGGGCTAGTAATTCGAAGTATGCTTTTTTAGGAGCAATGCGTTCAACTGCTCAAATGGTTTCATACGAAGTTTCAATAGGTTTAATTATTGTATCTATATTATTGTGTTCTAATTCATTAAATTTATCTCAAATCATTTTAGCTCAATCTGAAATGTGGTTTTTTATACCTCATTTTCCAATAATGATTATTTTTTTTATTTCAACATTAGCTGAAACCAATAGAGCTCCATTTGATTTACCTGAAGCAGAAGCTGAATTAGTTTCAGGTTATCATGTTGAATATTCCTCTTTTCCTTTTGCATTATTTTTTCTAGGTGAATATGCAAATATTGTTTTAATGAGTTCTATGACAACTATTCTTTTTTTTGGTGGATGGTTACCTCCATTTGATTTACCATTATTTAATTATATTCCTGGTTTTATATGGTTTTTTTTAAAAGTATCTTTTTTTGTTTTTGTTTTTATATGGATAAGAGCAACATTTCCAAGATTTAGATATGACCAATTAATGAGATTAGGATGGAAAGTTTTTTTACCTTTATCTTTGTTTTGGTTAGTACTAACATCAACATATCTAACTTTTTTTAAATATGTATAAAGAATTATTAATTAAAATATTAAAAATATCATTGTTTAGAGATTTAATTATCGGTTTAGTTACTACCTTTAAATATATTTTTAAACGTCGTGTTACTTTAAACTATCCTAATGAAAAAGGATCATTAAGTCCAAGATTTAAAGGAGAACATGCTCTGAGAAGATATCCATCTGGTGAAGAAAGATGTATTGGTTGTAAACTATGCGAAGCAGTATGCCCAGCTCAAGCAATCTCTATTGAAACAGGACCAGCAGATAAAAATGGTATTCGTAGTACTAAAAGATATGACTTAGATATGACAAAGTGCATATATTGTGGTTTATGTGAAGAATCCTGTCCAACAGATGCAATAGTTGAAGGCCCAAATTTTGAATTTTCAACTGAAACAAGAGCAGAACTTATTTTTAACAAAAAAAAACTTCTTAAAAACGGAGATATGTGGGAAGATGAAATACGAAAAAGATTAGAATTAGATTCTAAATATAGATAATTTTTTTTAACAAAATATTTTGACAATCATTTTATTTTTTATTATTTCAACAATAATAGTCATCTCTTCTCTTTTAGTGATTTTATTAAAGAATCCGATTCATTCAGTGCTTTTTTTAATACTAGTTTTTTTTAATTCATCAATACTGTTTTTATTTAATAATGCCGAATTTTTAGCAATGATACTATTAATAGTGTATATCGGGGCTGTAGCTGTCCTTTTTTTATTCGTCATAATGATGTTGGATATTAACATTACTAAACTTAGATTATCTTTCTTAAATTATTTACCTGCTGGATTATTTGTAGGCTCTATAATTTTATTAGAACTAATTTACGTTGTAAGTCAATCTAGACTTACTTTGTATACCAAAAAAATGAATAGTAATTTAAATAATCAATTATTTGAGAATACAAAATTAATTGGAAGTATTTTATATACAGAATATTTTTTATTATTTCAACTATCTGGGATAATTTTATTAATTGCTATGATTGGAGCAATTTTTTTAACACTTAGAAAGAGAGAAGGAGTTAAAAAACAAAATATTTATAATCAAATTTTAAGAAAATGAATATACCTATTATTTATTATTTATATTTATCAATAACTATATTCACTATTGGTTTATTAGGAATTTTTTTAAATAGAAAAAACTTAATAATAGTTTTAATGTCTATAGAATTAATTCTTTTATCTGCAAATCTAAATTTAATTTCTTTTTCTAATTATTATCAAAATATTATTGGACAAATTTTTGTTTTTTTTACTTTAAGTGTTTCAGCAGCAGAAGCTGCAGTGGGGTTAGCAATTATTGTTATTTTTTTTAGAAAAAAAGATTCAATTCATATAGATGATATAAATACATTAAAAGGATAAAATGATCTTATTTTCTATTTTTTCACCTTTATTTTCTTTTTTTTTATTTATTATTTTTTCTAAGATATTAAAAAAAGAATTATTATATTTTTCTTGTTTTTTAATAGTTTTATCAACAATATTTTCTTATATAAATTTAACTGATTTAATTAATAATCCAAATAATTACGAAATCTTTTTATTTAAATGGCTTCATTCTGGAAGTTTAATATCTAATTGGACAGTAAATATTGACTTTCTTACATCTATAATGATTTTTGTCGTTCTTCTTGTAAGTTCACTTGTACAAATTTATTCAATTGATTATATGAAACATGATTTAAATATATCTCGTTTTTTTTGTTATTTAAATTTATTTTCTTTTTTTATGTTGCTTTTGGTTACATCTGGTAATTTATTACAACTATTTATTGGATGGGAAGGAGTTGGTCTTTGTTCTTATTTATTGATAGGTTTTTGGTTTTATAAAAAAAGTGCTAGCGATGCTTCTTTAAAAGCATTTATTGTAAATAGAATAGCAGATATGTTTTTTGTTCTAGGAATTATATTTATTTATATTGTTTTTGATTCAATAAGTTTTAATGAAATTTTTTCTCAAATAAATAAAATTCAAATAATTGAATATAATTTTCTTTTTTTCAATTTAGATCAAATTTCAATTATATGTATTCTTCTATTAATAGGAGCTATGGGAAAATCAGCTCAAATTGGATTTCATACTTGGTTACCTGATGCAATGGAAGGACCTACACCTGTTTCAGCATTAATTCACGCAGCAACAATGGTAACTGCAGGAGTTTTTTTAATTTGTAAATTTTCTATTTTCTTTAACAATTCAGTAATTGCATCAAATTTATTAATCTTAGTTGGATCTGTTACAACTATTTTTACAGCTCTTATTTCTCTAACTCAAAATGATATTAAAAAAATTATTGCCTATTCTACTTGTAGTCAGTTAGGGTTTATGTTTATTGCTGCTGGTTTTTCTATGTACAACTTAGCTATTTTTCATTTAACTACACATGCTTTTTTTAAAGCACTTCTTTTTTTAGGCGCCGGTTCAGTTATTCATTCTACAAATGAAGAACAAAATATTAAAAAAATGGGGGCATTGTACAAAAAATTACCAATTACTTATATTATAATGGTTATTGGAAGTTTAGCACTATCTGGAATCCCTTTTTTTTCTGGATATTATTCTAAGGAACTAATTATAAATTCTGGATTATCATCATCATTATTTGTTGCAAAATACATATATATAACATTAATTCTAGGTGTTTTACTAACTTCTATGTATTCATTTAGATTAATTTTTTATGTATTTCATGGAAAAATTAATTTCCCTATTATTAAATATAATAAAATAACAGAATCTTCTTTAATAATATTGATACCGTTAATTATTTTGTCTATTTTTGCAATATTTTCAGGATATTTTTTTAAAGATTTTTTTATAAATGATAAATATAATTCATTATGGACAAGTTCAAATATTGCGCACATTTTTAATTTAGAACAATATCATCAACTACATAAATATCATATCATTCCAACTATATTTGCTTTCTTAGGAATCTTTTTAGTTCTTTATTTATACATTTTAAATATAAATTTTATTCCTTTGATAAAAGAGAAATATAATAAATTATATGACATTATTTATAATAAATTTTATTTTGACGAATTTTATAATAAATTTTTTGTAGATAATTTGCATAAATTTTCTGAAAATTTATGGAAAAAAATTGATATTGATTTGATAGACAGAGTGGGTCCAAATGGATTAGCTTCTTTGGTTAAAAAAATATCAAAATTTTTTAGTAGTTTACAAACAGGGTATATTTATCATTACGCATTTTCATTTATTATTGGTTTAGCTTTATTAATTACATTTATTATCTTTTTTTAATTATTTCTAATTGAACAATATACCAATATTATCATTATTAATCTTTTTTCCTGCAATTGGATCTTTTTTAATTTTATTAATAAATAAAAAAGATAAATTTTATGGAAAAAAAGTAAAAGAAATTGGACTTTGGACATCACTTATTACTTTTTTAATTTCTTTAATTTTATTTTATTATTTCGATAAAACAGATTCTGATTTTCAATTTATTGAAAATTTCAAAATAATAAGTGACTTAGGAATATATTATTATCTTGGTATTGATGGAATATCAATTTTATTTATTCTTTTAACAACCTTTCTTATTCCAATCTGTATTCTTAGTAGTTGGAATAAAATTGAAGATCATATTGATTATTATATTATTTCATTTTTAATGATAGAATTTTTTCTATTAGGTTTATTTTCTTCTTTAGATCTTTTTATTTTTTATATTTTTTTCGAAGGATCATTAATACCTTTATTTTTTATAATTGGTATATGGGGAGGCAGTAATAGAATTTATGCTTCTTATAAATTCTTTTTGTTCACAATTTTTGGGTCTTTATTTATGTTGTTAGGTATTTTAACAATATATTTTTATACCGGCACTAGTAATTTAATTCAATTAACAAAAATAGATTTCCCTTTTTCTTTACAACTATGGTTATTTTTATCTTTTTTTATTTCATTTGCTATTAAAATTCCTATGTGGCCTTTTCATACATGGTTACCTGATGCACATGTTGAAGCACCTACAGCTGGATCTGTTATATTAGCTGGTATTTTATTAAAATTGGGAGGGTATGGTTTTTTAAGATTTTCATTACCATTATTTCCAGAAGCATCAATTTTTTTTACTCCATTAATTTATATTTTAAGTATTATAGCAATAGTTTATATTTCAATTCTTGCTTTATCCCAAAGAAACATTAAAAAATTAATTGCTTATTCTTCAGTAGCTCATATGGGTTATGTAACATTGGGAATATTTTCAAGAAATCAAGAAAGTTTACATGGTGCAGTCTTTCAAATGATTAGTCATGGTATTATTTCTGCAGCATTATTTTTATCTGCTGGATGTTTAATAGATAGAAGAGGATCAAAAAATATTAGTGATTTTGGCGGTTTAATTAAGCAAATGCCAATTTTTTCTGCTTTTTTTCTCCTTTTTTGTTTAGGGGCTATTTCATTTCCAGGAACTAGTGGATTTATTAGTGAGTTTTTAGTTTTAGTTGGAGTATTTAAAATTAGTTATCTTTTAGCTTTTTTTGCTGCTTTTGGAATAATATTTTCCGCATGTTATATCTTATGGTTGTACAATCGTATTTGTTTTGGAGTTTATAATTATAAAGGTATATATGATTTAAAGTTTTCTGAATCATTAATCTTTTTCTTTTTTTTACTATTAATATTAATATTTGGAATTTATCCTAATATTCTTATAAGTGTTTATGAATTATCTACCAATAAATTGATTATTAATTAAAAATGTTTTTAACTGATATTAAATTATTTTCATCTGAAATTTCTTTAATCTTTGGAGCATTATTTATTTTATTATATGGAATATTTTTTAATAAAAGTGAGAATTTAAATAAAGGTATTCTTTATATAACTTTTATTTCTTTAATTACTTCTTTCTATTTAGCTATATTTTTTTTTGAAGATAATACCTTTTTATTTAATAATTTATTAATTAATAATTCATTTATACTTTTTTTTAAATGTTTAATTTTCTTTGGAACTATAGTTATAGTTCTTTTTTCATATAATTATTTAAATGATTTAAAGATTCTTAAACCAGAATACTTTTTTTTAATTTTATTGTCATTAGTTGGTATTTTAATACTAATTTCATCAAATAATTTGCTTTCAATGTATTTAGGTCTAGAACTGCAAAGTATATGTTTGTATGTATTAGCTTCTTATAGAATTAGTAGTATAAAATCTTCTGAATCAGGAGTTAAGTATTTTATTTTAGGAGCTTTATCTTCAGGGATTTTATTATATGGTATCTCGATTATTTACGCTTTCACTAATGAAACAAATTTTATAGAGATTTCTAAATTAATTAATTTTTCATTAGAAAATAAAGAAAATTTTTTAATTATTAATATTGGATTTATTTTAATTTTATGCGGACTTTTTTTTAAAATTGCAGTTGTTCCATTTCATATGTGGGCACCAGATGTTTATGAAGGATCTCCAACTTCTATAACTGCTTTTTTTACAACAATACCTAAAATTGGTGCCGTAGCTTTTCTAGTAAGATTTTTAAATATACCCTTTGAATCTTATTATGATATATGGTTTCAAATTTTATATATAGTATCTATTGCTTCAATGATACTAGGTTCTATAGCTGCAATAAATCAATTAAATATTAAACGATTACTTGCATATAGTTCAATTAGTCATTTAGGATTTCTTTTAATTGGCGTTTTAACAGCTAATCAAATTGGAATTAAAAGTATTCAATTATATTTATTTATATATTTATTCAATCTTTTAGGAGTTTTTATTTGTTTACTTTCACTTAAAAATAAAAAGAATGGTTTTTTTTTAGAAGATATTAGAAATTTTTCTGGGTTATTAAAAAAAAATTCTTTTTTATCAATTAGTTTAGCAATTTTTTTATTTTCATTAGCAGGGCTACCACCGTTATCAGGTTTTTTTGGAAAACTATACATATTAATTTCAGCTGTTGAAAGTAAATTATATTTTTTAGCAATTATAGGTATTCTTACTTCTATTATCTCTGTTTTTTATTATTTAAAAATAATAAAATATATTTTTTTTGATAAATCTGTAAATTCAATTTATATTCAAACATCATTTATTTACAATTTTTTTATATGTATGAGTTTGTTAGTTAGCATTTTCTTAATAATATTTTTATCAGATTTTTTAGAAATTTTGAATACTTCTAGTATTTTTTAATAAATGAAAAATAATTATAATTTAATTGAATTAAATAATGTTAAAAGTACAAATACAGAAATAAAAAAATATTTAAATAAAGATAATAATTTAATAAATTTTTGTATAAGTGCCTCAAATCAAAGTAATGGGTATGGAAGAAGAAAATCTAAGTGGTTTTCTTATAATGGAAACATACATTTATCTTTATTGCTAAAACCAAAGTGTAATATTAGAAAAGTAAATCAAATTTCATTTATTACTGCTGTAAGCATTGGTAAAACTTTAAATAAAATTAATAAAATAATTAAAGTTAAATATAAATGGCCAAATGATATTATTTTAAATAAGAAAAAATTAGGAGGAATTATTATTGAAACATCATCTACTAATAATCAAAAAATTAATTGGTGCATAATTGGAATTGGATTAAATATAAAAAAATTTCCAAA
>MDSY01148495.1_pt1 | contig 11193 bp, 18 predicted proteins | sample 811131 | NCBI WGS metagenome assembly MDSY01 (sample SAMN05326643, study PRJNA326480) | marine metagenome | isolation source: seawater | place: Atlantic Ocean: South West | collected 2010
AAACATAAACATATTCAAACGAAATGCATAGTTTGCTTCAGAGATAATAGCAGAGAGCTGTGATTCTGTCACAGGCAGTGTATTTAGTGTAGCACGATAGTTATTTTTAAACTCCTTCTTATCCTCTATCTCAGGGAACTCGTAGAAGTCTAGACCACCATCATTTAATTTAAGAGCGTTCTTAGCAATATTTCTAAGGATCTGACCCCCAGAGAGATCACCCAGATATCTAGTATAATGATGACCCACAAGAAGTTCAGTCTGGTCATGTGCTACCTCACGGATACGATTAACATACTGTTGACATGCTTCAGTAGGATAGATAGTATCTTTCCAATCTTCACCATAAAAATACTCACAGTCTTTTGATAGACCATCATGTCTATTAAGCTCTTTTATATTCAATGGTCCTACATAAGGATCATCTTTTAATCGTTTAACTTCTGATTCTATAGCATGATATATGAAGTAATAGTTAGCAACTAGTTGCCTATACTTCTCTTTATTCACTACTCCACGAAGGAATGAACTAACAAACTTTGTATTCTCTGCTGCTGAGTGAGACTGTTTAGTCCCTACTTTTAATTCCTGTGCTAATCCCATACTAAATCTCCATTATGTTATATTATAGCATATTATGCCATATCGTTATTAATTATGTCGGTTGGACCATATACACCTTTAGGTTTCTCATGTGTAAGATACTCAAATTGCTCTTCTGTAAGTTTTCCATCTGAATAAGCATTCTGCAATGGACCTTTAGCCCATATATTATCTTTAAACTGCCCATTACCAACTGCTTCAGGTGTCCTAATCTCAACAGCACCACCATTATCTTGAAGATCCTTACCAGTATTCTTAAGACTGGTAAGTTTACCAAAGTAGTATCTATCATATGCAAAGGTCACTTGAAGTTCAAGAACATTAGCACCATCATAAGATACAGGCATTGAAGATACATTAACAGGAAAAGCATTGAGAAATGTATATTCTACATTTCTAAAATGATCTTTATTAAACTTTTGTATCCTCATAGTACTAACCTTATACTCATCAGGATATCTCAAACGATTATAATATGCTTTCTGATCCTTACTAACTCCGCTACCAGATGCTATAAAATCATGCCACAACTCAAAGAATTGAACTACTCTATAATCCGAATCAACATAAAAGGTAAGAGTAGTATCAGTATAAACTCTTGTATGTGCAAACTTCTCAACTATACCCATCCTATTACCATCAATTTGTGCTGTAGCCATAGAAGTTCCAGGCAGCTCAGCACTGTTACATAACAAACCTAAATCTCTACTAATAAAGAAATTACTGACTAAAGGAGCATTAGTTGTTATATGACCTCTTAAAGATTGAAGACTAGCGAAACCATTGAAGAAAACTTCATAATGATTAGTAGTCGCAACTTTCTGAAATAAACTGCGAATTTGTTCAGTTGTTTTTACTCTAGGGTAACTAGCCACAATAAATACCTAACAGGATCTTATACGATTCATGGCATATTCAGGTAGGTTTAGACCTATAAACATAAAAAAATATCGAGGGGACTATCGTAACATTATTTATCGTAGTTCCTGGGAAAAAGTTTTTATGTCTTACTGTGATAAGAACGCTAATATAATTGAGTGGGGTAGTGAAGAAGTTATAATACCCTACAGATCACCACTTGATAACAGATTACATAGATATTTTCCTGACTTTTATATAAAAGTAAAAGACCGTTCAGGAGTACCTAAGAAGTATATTATTGAAGTGAAACCCAAAAGACAGTGTGTTGAACCAAAGGTTCAAAGAACTAAGAACAAGAAATATATAAGAGAAGTAATGGAATATGCTAAGAACCAAGCAAAATGGGGTGCAGCAAGAAACTGGTGTGCTGACAGAATGATGGAATTTAAAATACTAACGGAGGATAACTTAGGTGTCTAGACTTCAGCCAATCGTAGATAAAATGACTGGATTAAGAGATCCAGAAGAGATTATGCTGAGTATTCTAGAACTTACAGAAGATAGTAAGGTTATACTTCCAGAAGAAGGTGGTTTCTATACCTTTGTATATCTACCAAAGACTCCCAACATAGAATATGATGAGTTCCCTCTAATAGCATGTATGGAAATACAGAGGTGGGGTATTAAAGGATTTAGTTACCACTGGGGCAAAATGAGGAACTATACATGGCCAGAAGTAGTAGGAGAATTCCACGAAATTAATGCTGGACAAGAACTAGAAGATGCAAGATCTCTAGGATATGCTAAATTCAAGCTAAATACATAAAAAGATAGTATGTAATGGCAAAGTTAGATACAAACTTTACATCTTCTCTTCTCGGTGATACAGAATCAACCAATTCTCTTATTGGTGGTAAGGATAGATATTGGAATGACGCACAAGGAGCATATAATGATGGATCTTATCACGCTAATAAAATCATGCGTTATCCGCAAGATATTATTAGTGGTTCAACTGATTACTTTAAGATAGAAGTATTAGAACATTTAAACAGAGGAAATGGTTTCCAAGATGGATATGATAATCTATTTTCGGGTAAAGAGGAAACTGTTACACTAGAAACTACTGAAGGTAAGACTAGAAAGAATGATGATGGGTCAGATATGTCCTTTACAGGTAAAAGTATCGTAGGTGGTGAAGTACAAGAGATATCACAAACATTATATAAAGCAAGAACTCAACAAACAATAATATTACCAGTACCCCAATCAGTTAATGATAATAATAGTACTGGATGGGGTAGAAATGAGATAAATGACTGGGCTGCTTGGGGAATACAAAGGATTAATGATGTTTCTACAACAGCAACTGCTGGTAATGCTGCTGCTGGATTAAAATCAACTATACTAGAAGCTGGAAAAATGGTGAAAGAATCACCAGGATCCAGTGGAGTTGAATATTTAAAATCAAAACTAATATCATCTGCTGCTAATGTACTTGGATCCAATGTAACAGCAAGCGGATTACTAGCAAGGACTACAGGTCAGATTATTAATACTAATGTTGAACTATTATTTAATAGTGTAACTCTTAGATCATTCACATTCAATTGGAATCTGACTCCTCGAAGTAAATCAGAAGCAGAAGAAGTAAAAAAGATTATAAGAACTCTTAAACAAACAAGTTCTGCAAGAAAAGGTGATGACAAGAACTTCGGTTTCTTGAATACACCACACTTATACAGAGTATCCTATATGAAAGGATCAGGTAAACATCCTTTCTTAAATTCATTTAAACACTGTGCTCTAGCAAATATACAAATGAATTATACTGGAAGTGGTACTTATGCAACATATGATGATGGAACACCAGTTCATATGAACATGGGTATGACTTTCCAAGAACTCAACCCAATTTACGCTGAAGATTATGATGATGCTAACGCAGGATCAGGAGTAGGTTACTAATGGCTCAACATTACTTTAGACAATTACCAAATATAAGGTATAAAAGTCCTCTGGCAGAGAAGTATACAAATGACAACTTTGTAACAACAAAAAATCTCTTCACCAGAGCAAAACTTAGAGATGATGCTGGTCGTGATATAACATTCCTTAGGTCTTACACTATTAGAGAAGGTGAAAGACCTCAAGATGTTGCTGATAAAATGTATGGTTCCCCCAAATATGATTGGGTTGTTCTTATAACTGCTAATATTATTAATGTCCAAACAGAATGGCCACTAACTGGTCCTCAGTTATATAATTTCTGTGTAGACAAGTATGGTAATGATTTGAATGCCATTCACCATTATGAAACAACAGAAGTAAAGGATAAATCAGGTAGACTAATAATGCCAGAAGGTAAAATAGTAGACTCTAACTTCACAATCCGTCATCCAGATACACATAATATCACTCTTAATCCTGTTATAGGAGTAAATAACTTCCTAATGGAGACCAGAGAGAATGAAAAGAAAAGGAATATAAAACTAATGAGAAGTGCTTATCTTAACAACTTTATAATGGAAACAAGAAATAGTGTATTATATACACCATCATCACAATTTGAATCTCGTTTCCTAAAGAAAGCACATAATCCAGATATCTAACGAAGTTTAGGTCCACTTGCCCAACCAACTAAAACTAACCTCTCACCTTTAGTGACAGGTTCTGCTCTATGTGGACATCTAGAGTCAAAGACTATACTATTACCCTTACCTTTAGGTAACTGACAATGCCTATTACAATAGTCCACTATAATCAAGTCTCCACCCTCATAATCTTCTGGGTCAGAGAGTTGTATACTTAGACTTAATTTTCTCCATACATTTTTCTCTGGTGCAATACCATAATCACAATGCCAGTCAAAGTTTCCACCTGGTCCATATCTAAGAATTTGAAATTCAAATACCTCTATATCAAACTCATATTTCTTATTAATAGTTTCAAATACACTAGCACCTATAGATCCTACTACAGTCTTTGAAGGTGGACAATGAATATCACACAATCTAAAATTCTTTTGATCTCCATAATCAGTTTGATGTGTCTGCCAAGCATCATCATTCAAACTAGAGACATAATCTGTTAATTCTTTAACAGCTTCGTCACTTAATGCAAGCACATAAAAAGGATCCTCACGAGAGTAATTGTACTCTTCGTTCAGATCATCAGAAAATTTTTCCATTAAATCAATGATTCAAGTGTTGCTAAATTAGTAGCGTTATTAATAGTTGTATATGGTACTGAGGGATTAGATTTAAGAGATGCAGATTCTCCCTTCATATCTGCTATTGCTTGTATGTCTGCGTTCTCCTTTTTAGTGGCAATATATCTTGTCTCTAAAATTTCTGTTGTAATAGTTTTTGCTTCTGCAAGATCTGCAGTAACATTCTTACTATCATGGTAATATTTCCATGCAGACCTAAAATGATCGTGAGGTAAAGTAGATGCATCTATAATAGAATATTCCGAAGCAGGAACATCTTTTGCAATGATAGCATCATCTGATAGAGTGCAATCCACTGTGGGGATTACTACTCTACACTTACCATCTACGCCATTATAGACTATGACTTTATCCCTTGCCATTATGAATTTTTACCAGAAGCAGTAACTATATTCTGAGCAGTAGGATATGCAATGAGAATTTTTCTCTCAGCATCTGATCCATCTTTAGCGTATACTTCCACTACGGTAGTGTTAGCATTATTACCGTCATCAAAAGTGCAACGGTAGTGATCTCCTTTGTATGCAGTCATTTTATTTGTAAGTAAAAGAGAGGGAATGACTCCCTCTCGTTATTTATATTACTCTTCAGCTAACTGCTGAAAGTAAGCAAGTGCATCATCATCTGCTGAAGGTGCTGCTGCAACTGGTGCAGGTTCACGATCAACATCTTCTTCAACTACTGGTCTAGCAGGTGCAGCATTAAGTTTTAGAACTTGCTCAAGACGCTTCTTGAGATCTTCATAAGACTTAAACTGAGATGCATTAACAAGTTCTGCAAGAGAATACTCTTTCTTCCAGAGTGCTTCTAGTGCATCATCGTCATCAAGAAGAGGTGAAGGAGCAGAAAACTCAGAACTATCATAGTTCCAATATCCTGCAACTTTCTTAATCTTAACTTTGAAATCTGCTCCTTGCCAGAAATCAAATGGATTGATTGGAGACTCATCTTCAAATTCTGGTTGCATTGCACCCATAATCTTATCGAAGATTTTCTTACCAAACTTGTAAAGGAATACCTTACCCTCATTCTGAGGATTTGCTGGATCCTTCACGACATATATGTTAGTGTAGTACGAAAGCTTACGCTTCTGTCTACGAGCGATCTCTTTATCAGAATCAACTCCACTATTCCAAAGACCAGTATTAAATTCTGAAACTGGATCTTTCTGATTAAGAGTTGTAAGACTGTTCTCGATGTACCATCCACCACTACCTTGGAAGGCATGTGAATATAGTTTTACCCAAGGAAGATCTTCTCCATTAGGTGCTGGTAGGAATCGAATTACTGCGTAACCGTTACCTGCTTTGTCTACTTCAGGTTTCCAGAGACGCTCATCTCCTTTATTTGTTGAATTGGTTTTCTCAACCTCTTTAACGAGTTTGGCAGTTAAACTACCAAGAGATGATTGCTTTTTAAGCTTTGCAAATGACATAGATTTGGCCTGTGTTAATTGGATTTGGCTTTTGTACGAGTCTATTATAAGGCACTCATAGTCCTGTGTCAACTAGTCCTTCTCTGACCTTATCAAGGGTCTTTCGCATATTAGCGAATAGGACATTACAATCAATATCCCTAGGGAACCCCATTAGTATAGCAGATTGCCGAACATTGTCAGCCATCTCCATAGCACGAGGATCATCGGATAGTTTCATACGAGTGTAAAGAACTTGCTGTTTATCCAACAAGTCATCTAACATCTCCAAGTGATCTAGTTGTTCTTCACGAGGAAGTGTGGGAAATTCCATAACATTGCTATAGATCTCCTCCTGCATTTCATTGATAGTCTCCATCTCCTCTCGGACAAATTCGGACTCAAAGAAATCTGCCATAACTCCTCTCTGAACACTACTATTTATCCATTATATCATAGTTGCAACCAAAATCACCCTACGGTTTTCCGCAGGTGTTTCCATATAATGTTCCCCTTCAAATAAGATAGCATCATCCTCCTTAGGATCATGCTCTTTACCCTCACAGAAGGTTCTTCCACCTGCATCTGTTAGATATATTATAAAATTTTTATGGTCAAAATGATGATCGTGATGAGGTAATGCTTTTCTAATGGGTTGGAATGGATGAACAGCATTAACTGCTAATCTCAAAATACAATTCATCTCAACATTATTATAATCCAGTATCTCCTTCATAACCCTAACAGCAGCATCAACTTCTTCTGATGCAGCATGATGTAATGATGGATACTGTAATATTTCTGGTCTCCTTAAAAAAACTCTTGTATAGAAAGGTACACCCAAACCTTCTTCTTTCTTATTCTGTTCATTAAAATATGACTTATAAGCAGGAGATTTAAACTTAACACCACCCAACTCAACATAAGTCCAAAAGAAATCGGTTCCAAGAACCCACTCCTTAAAAATCTGATAATTTTCTGTGTTTGGATTTTGTAATACTTTGATCATAGTAAATCAAACCGTCTACGAAAAGATATGTTAAATGCTAAAGAAATACGAACATCATCAGTATTATTAGGTTCAGTACGATGCTGTATCAGACCTGGCCACAATGCTACTAATCCCTCTTCTAATGGTAATTCTGGATCTGTTGAAGTCAAACATTCAAAAATATAATTTGAAGAATAACTCTTATGCGGATCTAAAAATTTTAAATTACCATCTCTACCATTTGTTTGTAAGTAATATACACCAGATATATCAGCACCTCCATGTTCATGAAGATGTGCATATTGTCCTTTATTAGTCTTAGTGAACCAAGACTGTGTTATTACATACTCTCTCGAAGCATGTGATCCTATATCATTCAAATAATTATTTAAACACTTATCCACAAAGGATAAAAATACAGGACAATTCTTGGTAACATTACTAGTAAAGGGATCCTTACTTAATTCGTGAGTATCCGCAGTCCAGTTATCAATTTGAGAGAATTCCTGTGCATTATAACAATCAAAGAGTTCAGTCTGTAAATTTCTAAACTCCTCTCCTCTTGCTCTATGAATATGTAAAGGAATCGAAAACCATCCCTGTGTGGTCATAATGGTAATTTAGCACGAGTAGTCTTTTTCATAAAGTTTAACTGTTGTGCATCACATTTTAATTTCTCCTTAAGAGGTTTAGAAATTAACTTAGTAATTGAATCAATCTCAATATTATTCTCTTCACAGAATAATACTATAGCATCAATGTAATTAAGTTTTTCGTTCTTGACAAGTTTTTCTATTTCTGCAGCAAATTTTGCAGAATTCATAAACTTTTCACTTAATACGGTCGTAAATTCATTTTCCATGTAATTCTAGATGATAGTTTAAGAAGGTTTTAATGTAGTTAACAAGTAATCTCATATATTTTAACTTATCATACTCTTCATAAACCTCACAAGTTCCATCTTCACATGCCATAATAATGACGAGTTTCTTAACTGGAGTTCCTGTTAGTTCATAATACATGCAAGCATATGCTGCTGCTTGTACAAAGTACCCATCAATCCACTTTCGTGGTTTAGGTGCTTTAGAAGTTTTAAAGTCAATAACTGATAATTCACCATTATATTCTGCTATACAGTCTACTGTACCAGCAACACCCAACTCTTTACTAAAAAGAGATCCCTCTAACGAATGAATGTTATCAATGTTATTAAGAGTTGGTTTAGCAATCTTAAAGAGCATGTCTGATAATGGTTGAACTACAGGTAGTTCTTCATTCTTCAGATAATGCTCTGTAAGAGTATGCATATCAGTACCACGAGAAGTTGCTCTCGAAGTAATCTTATTCGCCTCTGCATCACCAATTTTCTTTCGCCACTTAGCGAATTTGTCTCTATTATAGTGACTGGTTACAGAAGTAATTGATACTAATTTTAATAAGTCTTCCCCATTAGGAATCTTATAGTATCTAACACCATCAATAGTTTCTCTCTCTAATTGAGGGAGTGTCACATCAACATGATTAAACATTACATAGACATAGCGTGTTTCGTGGTTAGATACTCTTTACAGAGTCCAGAACGAACGATATCTTCAAGACCAAATTCGATGCAGGAAAATGATTCCATTTGCTGCAATATTCTCATAAAGTCAATGATACCATTTCGTTCTTTATCTCTGGTGAGATCAGATTGAGTGGCATCACCACAAAACATGATCTTAGTATCTTCACCAACTCTTGTTATTATACTATCTAACTCGTGAAAATTCAAGTTTTGGCATTCATCTACTATTACAATGGCACTATCAAGTGTGGTTCCTCGTATAAACGAAGTACTCCAGAAGGAAATGGTCTCCTGCATCTTGAGATTTCCATACAACATCTCAAAATCTGCATCACTATTCATCTCGAACATGTATTTCACCATGTTCTTATAAGGAATCTGATATAGTGCAGACTTATCTTCATGGTCACCAGGTAGGAAACCAATCTCACGAGTGCTTACAAGGGATCTAACCATGTAAATCTTCTCATAGGGTGTCGTATGATCTAATACCTCTTTAAGGGCGTTGTAGAGTGCTATAAAGGTCTTTCCTGTACCAGCACACCCATATGCAAAAAGATGTTTACCTGCCTTATACTCCTCAAAAAATTTTTTCTGATTATCTGTTAGTGGTTGAATGTCATTTAAGAAATCACTACTAATAGGTTTCTTCCTTTTCATCTGTTTGGCAGTCATGCCAATACCAGCAACTACTGAAGGGGTTTTTCTTTTGCGTGGCATATCAGTCTAGAGTAAGTTTTTGGCGATTTTGACCTGTTTTCTGAGCTCTTGATAGAACTTCATTCCAACCAGGTTTAGATTTTCTAAGTTTGTCTTTCCACTCTCCAACTTCTCCTACACCAGGCATAGTTGAAGGATCAGACCAATCTCTAGTCCAATCGGGGTTATCTTCTGTCCACTTAGTCCATTCATGAACACTTAGAATAACTTCTTTCTGTTCACCAGTCTCTTTGTTAATAACAGGATAGGTAGCCATAAAACTTTACAAGGTAGTGTTATTTAGAGAGTAACCAACTCCCCATCATGAACGACATTATTTGCCACCAGATTCGGTGCATTATGTAATAATATATCAAAAGCAATCGTAATACGAGGTACATCTGATTCATGTACAGTAGTACTATGGGGAACCCATGTAGGAAATAATGTCATACTATTAGGTGAATTTTTAAAAGGATATGATCCTGAATGATATGGATGATAATATACAGTTGATGTATCATCGCATTGAACAGTAAAATGTCCACTGAGATAACAGTGAGGGTGAAATGAATGGAAATGCTTTTTGATCTGTTGACCTTTACGCATCACATTTGCCCAACATCTAACCTTAAGTTCACCACCTTCCTTAAAGAACTGATGGTTACTAAGATTACCAATAGTATTTTTCGCATATTCAGCATGAAATCCTCTAATCTCTTTATGAAGTTCCTCACATACTGGACTGTCCCATTGTAACACATTAAAATAATTAAACCTAGCAGTTAAACTATCTAAACCTAAACCAGTATCTCCATCATCACAACCTGGATATTCTTTTATAATCTCACTCTCTTTCAATAGAATAACTTTAGCAAGTTCTTCTACATTAATATTAGTCTCCTTCTCAGCAATACAATAATCCCATATAGGGGCATAAGGTGATTGTGGAGGATCATTAGTAAAACGAGTTACTTTAGTCATTTAATGAGGATAACATTCAAGGTCTACTTCAGGCAAATCAGGCATAATATCAAATGCCAAGGTAATTCTAGGTTCATCTGAATTTTGCATGGTAGTGTAATGAGAAATATAATTTGGAAATAAAGTCATTTTTCCAGCAACATTCTCTAAATGAAACTCTTTAAGATAGTCAATAGGATTGATATAAACAGTTGAAGTATCTCCACACTTAATAGTTAAATGACCTCCAAGGTAAGTATATGGGTGAGTTGCATGATAATGTTTTTTTATTCTTTGATTAGTTCGCAACACATTAGCCCAACATTTAATTTTAATTGGTGGTGGAGTTGAATCAGTACCTTTGCAGTACTGAGTATGAAAGGTAAGAATCTCTTTCTTTAATTCCTCTATAATTGGATAATCCCATTCCAACATATTATAAGCATATGCTCTTGCCGTCATACTATCTTTACCTGGTCCATCCCAAAAATCAGAGTTCCAAGTAGGAGCATCAACTTCTTTTCTAATTTCAGTCTCTTTTAATAATATTACTCTTGTAAGTTCTTCTAAATCAATATCAATATCTTTTTCTGCAATCGTATAATCCCATGTTGGTGCATAGGCAGTTTTAGGTGGATCACTAGAAAAACGAGTGGCTTTTATTGCCATCCTAATGCCTCTGCAACTGTAGGAAGTTGTTCCTTAAAGATATCTCTACACTGCTCTGCAATAACCTTATGCTCCTTCTGAGTACCATGAGCAGATCTAAGATCAATATAATGTATCCAAGACCTTACACTACCACTCATATAGAGTCTGGTAGGTACAGCAAGTGGTAATACAAATCTGGCACATTCTTTAGCAAC
>MDSY01072598.1_pt1 | contig 11192 bp, 6 predicted proteins | sample 811131 | NCBI WGS metagenome assembly MDSY01 (sample SAMN05326643, study PRJNA326480) | marine metagenome | isolation source: seawater | place: Atlantic Ocean: South West | collected 2010
CTGAGGCGCAGGCCGTGACCGCCGAGGCGCTTTCCAGGAACGCCGCGTCGACGCTGCGAAAACGCGACGCAAATGAAAACGAAAACGTCGCGCCTGATGAGCGAATCGATACCCATGAATTGAAAAAGCAAGCTCGACAAAAGATTCTCCAGGAGCTTCGTTCCGAGATGCGCGATGACGTGCGACTTGAGTTTGGTGATATACTGCGCAAGCAGGCTGAACTCGAAGCCATCGCCGAGTATAAAGAAACGGCGTTGCGTGTGACTGAAGCGTCCTCGGCGTCGAAAACACTCGCCGCGACGATTGACGGCTTGCTCCGAAGTGCGCGGTCGAAACAAATGAAACAGGTCGCAACGGCTCGACGTGAAGCCACAATTCGTGCGCGTGAAAACCTGGAAGCGGCGTGTGAAGCGGGGGTTGATACCTTGCGCCTCGGCGCGGATCAAATCGAGGGGGGGGTTGACCCGCTCGAGCTCGTTTCCCTCATCGCCGTGCACGCCCTGGAGCGGTGCGAAGCGCACCCGCACGGCGACGGCGCGCGCGCGTTTTACCGAGCCGCGCGGAGAGTGGAACTCGCGGCGAGGGCGTGTCAGCCGGAGTACAAAGCTGGGGTGAATACTAGCGTTGCAGAACATGGAAGCGGGTCGAAGTATTCTCAGTATTCAGAAAAGTCTGCGGGGAAAAGCGAAACGAGAGGGAAACGAATCAAGTGTTGAAATAGTCTACCACAACGCATACACGTTTACTTCGACTCTTGGTCCACCAGCTCCTCGGATACGAACGCACGAAGTTCCGCGTGTCTTCTCTTCCAACTCGCGATTTCCTCTTTCGCCGCTGCTGTTTCTGACTCGGCGGCGGCGAGACGCGCTCGGAGACTCGCGGCGTCGTCGTTTTCGCCGCCGTCGCCCTTGCGCTTCTTCCCGGTTTCGTTTTTCTTTCCCGAAGCCTTCCCGAAGCCTTCCATTCCAGAAGCATCCCCACCGTCTAACTCTCCCCTTCCCGACCCCCCCGCGACCCCCCTCAACGCAATAGGCGCACCCTCCCAAGGCTCAAGCTTCCCGCCCTTCCCCTTGCTCCCCGCGTTCCCCTCGCCGCCCGACGCGAACCGGCTGAACGGCGCCAACGGTTGTAGCCTTCTGCGTTCGCCCCCCCCACCCGCGCCGTCGCCCGCAACTCTGACTCGAGGGGCTGTCGCCAGCGCAACAATCGGCGATCCTTTCACGTGTCTCAACACGTGCGTTGTTTGCCGCGAAGCTGCGTCCCACACACGACACGTCCCGTCTTCTGATGATGACACCACGCGTTCGCCGTCGCGCGAACACACAATTGCCGTGACACTCCGCTTGTGTCCCTCCAGCGTCGCCGCCGACGACGACGTGTCGCTTTGTTTTCCCTTATTCCTTTGGTCGAGTCCCGCTCCAGAGTTCGCCACTGCGTTCAAGGGCACTTCGAACACCCGCCCATCCACCGCGCCCGCGTACAACGTGGATTCGCACGCATCGAGCGCCACGCTGACGAGTGCGGCGGGCAGTTCAATCGACCGTAATAAATGCCCGCCCCCCAACGTCCACAGCTTACACGTGCGGTCCGCCGACGCGGACGCCACCAGCCCGGCGCCAGCGGCTCCACCCCCCGGGCCACCTCCTATCGCTAAAGAAGTCACGGGCAACGCGTGTTCCGCCCAGGTGTATTTCGGAACCGGGGGCGCGTGCCCCGCCGCGGGGTCCAGCAAACTTCCCAACGACCACGCCGAGACGACGGTGTCTTCCCCTGCGGTGATTAACACCGAGCCGCTCGCGGCGAAGGAAATCGCGGACACGGCTTTGAAGTGCGCGTTCCACGTCTTCGCGAGCATACCGGTTGACACTTCCCACATGTAAACAGCTCCGGAAAGCGCACCGGCTGCGAAGTGCGTGCCGTCTGGGGACGACGCCACCACGGAAACAGGCTCGCCCACGAAAAAACGATGTAAAGCCGATTCCTTGTCCAAGCCCCACACATCAAGCGCGTTCTTAGAGACGTGCGCGGCGACTGCGGGTGGAATGGGGAGATAGGGGTTGTGCAGGGTCAGTTGGTGTGTCTGTGGAGGTACGTGAGATGCGTTTCGCCATCACCGTCACCGTGAACGCCGAAAGGAAACGCGTTTGGCAGAAAGATGGGCGGCGGCGGCGGCGGAGGTCTCGATGCCCGACACGGTACGCACCTAAGTAGTCCTCGCCCAGCTGGCACAAACCGCCGCGTCCAGTAGCGGTGGTCCTGTTGCGTAGAAGGGATGGGTGAGACGAGGATAGGGAAGGCGGGGAGGTCAGTGATGCGCGTGGGTTGCGGTGGCATGGAGAAGCATTAGGGAGCGCCGACCAATCTCGGTCGTCGGCACCGATGTGGGGACGCACTTGTACGCTTTGAGCTGCATGCCCGTTCTTACGTCCCACGCTTGGACGGGTCCGTCCGCGCTGCTAGCACCCAACACGACCTCATTGAGGAAATCTGAAACCGCCGCCATCGCAGGAGGGACCAGGCGCGCGCGCCTCTCGTTGTGGTTGTCGAACGAGGGTGACTTTTCATTTGTGAGCGCCGCTGAACCAACTTTTGGCCTCGAAACGTTAAGGTGACTCAATTTGTCAGAATTTTGCTGGAGACTAAAAGAACTGGTGATATCATGTGTGAGCAGTTCATTAATACATTCGTTTCTCTCCTCCTTCTCTTCCTATGTCCTTCGCCAAGAACATTAATCTGCACATTGCTCCATCATCGCATCGATCGAGTCACCGTCCTCCATTTCCAAATCCCTCGGGGTCTGCGTCGGATTGATTCGCGTGCCGTTGAACGAAAAGCGAACGGCGTCGGGCGCCAATGCCTTCCGGCGCTGCAAAACGCGTTGAAAACCTTGTCGAACTTTGTGCTGTATAGCACGTTGAATTGCACCAACGCATTATCCTGGTCCCTCACCGTGATGCCAAGCGTGCCGGATTCGGCTGTACGACACACGAAACGTTGTCGTACAGCCGCCGGCGCCACCTGTCTCTCCGTCGCCGGCTCCTTGCGTTTGCTTGACGCGGCGGCGGGAGGACGGTTCACCGATCGTTGCGTCTGCTCAAACGCGTCGTTCTGCGCTTTGGCTGACTTCCGAGGGTGCATCTGCGCAAGTTTCGGAGGCGTCGCGGGGGAGATGATTGCATCCTCGCGTGCCTTCATGCGGTACACCAGCGCGTGGCGTGGCACGCTTCTGAGCTCGACCGCGTGCGTAGTAGCCACGATTTCGCCGCCCAAAGCGTGCTGCAGGGTTTGGCCGGGGATCACAGCCACTTTGTTGGGTCCGAGCTCAACTTCGAGCCACCCCGAGCCGTCAGGACGACGCACACTCAGGCCCTCCTTCCTATCAGAGTAGATCAGGGTGAGTATGCTCCGATCAACGTGCGCCTCGGCGCCTTTGTCGTGTCCCGGCAACGCGGCGGCGTCGTAACACACCGCCATTATTTCGCTGGCGCCTTTCGCGTCGCGAGGAAGGGGAGCCTCGTCCAGTAAGTCATCGAGCGCGGTGCTTTTGAAACCTAACGACCTGCACATGTCCTCCAGCGTGTCCCGTGCCATGTCATCAAATACACCACATGCTGGGTCCAAAAAGGATCCGGGGAAGTTGCGGGGGCACGTGATGAATTGTTTGCGGATTCTGGGTCAGAGTGCAATATCAGTCAATGTGTATCCAGTAGAGGCGCCCTGTTCCATACTTTTTGCGAACGTCTCGAGAGCGAATCGCTCTCGCGCTCTCATGATGTTGCAAGTATCGACGACGAGGACGCCGTCTCGGCGAAGCGAAGTCGCGCACTTCTCCATGGCCAAATCAAATCTTTCAGTCGCAATGCCGTTTTCGCGGTGAGGACACGGATACAGGTGCGAATACACTCGGTCTTCATGGACCTCGATTCTTGACGTCTCGGGAGCGTCAACAGGGACGACGTCCTATTCAACGCTGGTGCCAGTTTCAGGCTCTCGAGCCGCAGCCTTGGGCGGGCGAGCTTCGTCGTCCGATTCGAAAGTCAAGTTGTGTTTCGCACGGCTGCCAACTCGCCAGGGTTAACATCGCTCGTCTCGGGCGAAACAGCTGGCGAAACAGCGGCAAATCCAGGCTGTACTTTGCCTTCTCGTCATCGGACATCCCGCGCGAAATCAAACAGAGTTTCTTGCCGACATCCCCGAAAGTCAAAATGGGATCTTCCGTAACAATCTTGGGTCTCATTGTCATGCAGAAGTTCATGTAAGGGCCGGGTAAGCGTTTCCCTTTTCCAGCCCTGTTGTTGGTTTGGCGTATGGCTTTGGAATGAGAAACAAGGGCGGCAATCTCTGCTTCAGTCGGGTTCGCGTATGGAGGCGTGCGAGTGGCAGCCTCAGCGGACATAACATGGGAAGTGTCCGCTGCGGCGGGAGCAGGAGGCGCAGGCTTGGCCGCGGTCGCGACGGCGACGTCGGGACTCGCTTTGTCGGGACTCGATTGAGATCCTTTCTTCGTTGCTTTGGCCGAAGTTGCGACAGCCTTGGCTTTCGGGGTCTTCACCTTAGGGGTCTTGGAGTTCAAGGCGGCTTTCGAGGTCTTGGCCTTGGTCGTCGGGGCTTTCTTGGCGACACCAACCTTAGCTCCCTTGGGCTTCTTCTTGGCGGCACTCGCGGGCTTCCCCTTCTTGGCCTTGGGCTCTTCTTCTTCTTTCGGGGCACCCCATGGCGAGGAAAGCACGAGTCGCGACGCGAAGGACATGAACCGCGCGGGGGAGAACACCCCATGCCCACGGCGGTGGTACCCGCGGGCACCGGCCGATGCACATCGGCTGAGGCCATCGGAATCACACGCACAGCGGTCGTGCGACGCGTTGTGGGGGATTGCGATTGAGAGGTGAGATCTCCTCCCGCCATTTCCGACACCTTGAAAAGCAACATCGCGTTTCGAGAGCTTGAAATGTCAAGTTCCTCTGTTCGGGAGACGAGTAGATCTTTAGGACACCGTGGCACATTGCATCGACGCCATTTCTTGAGTCGTAAACCGTAGCATGCGAAGGGACGCGGGAAATCAATTTCAGACGCTCCTTTCGCGCCAAAAAGAGAAAACAAAACCGACCCGTCAAAGCTCCCGCGGTCATTCCGACGCGTGCCACGTGTGCCACGACCTGTCACAGGTCGAGCACCAGCCGCGCTTCACTCTCAACGCGTGTGCGTACGCACGCACGCCCGTTCGCCCGGGTTCAAGGTACGTCGCAGTTCGCGTCCACGCCCGTCTCCGTCGCGGATGACTTTTCAATAATTTCGCGGGGCGCGGAGGGGAAAGTCTCAACAACGGCAGGATTGAACACCGGTCTTCCGTCCCCACAGTCACTGTCCGATCACCGCGGCGCGTTTCTTTTTTCGTGTTATGTGCTATACGGCACAGTCACACGACGTACCAGCTCGCGTTGTGTCACGTAGGTCGCGTCACCCGCGTGGCCCGCCCCGAGACCACGCTCTACATTTTTCTAGAAGCAAGCGACGCGTACGCGGAATTCTCAGACTAGAAGCAAGTGAAAATTCTTTTGAGTTGCACTTCTTTCACTTCAGTCGGGCTAACCTCTGTCCTGTCCATCGATCCCCCTTATATACAGTTCTTACGACTCTGTGCTTCGTGCTGACCGAGTAGAACACGCACACTCGCTTTCTGTGCGGGGATGATGCTGGGCAGTTCCCCCACCGTGACGGATGGGATGCTGGCGCGGGGCGGTTTCGCGGCGAGGCCGAGCCTGCAAAGCACGGTGTCCCCCCCCGCTGCCCGCGGCTTCCACGTGCTGTCCTCGTCTCCCTCTGAAAATGGAGGCGGTTTCGGAGGCACGCCCGGATCACACTCGCACAGTGGGTCGTTTAAAAACAGACCTCGTCTTGGTTCAGGGTTGACATCCGCGTCGCCCGTGCTGTCCCCGACGGTGACCGGTTTTAATTTGGAAGCGTCCTCTTCCATTGGGTCTGGCGTCTCCACGCGCGTCGCGACGAAAGTCTCGGCGCTGCGCTTATCTCCAGGAGCTGCGGCGAGCGAAACGGCTAGGGCCTCTAGTGCCACCACATCCGCGGTGGCGACTACCGCAAACGACCAAGGAGTGACTCAGAAACAAACCCTGCAAGCCCCCGCGTCTCCGGGAGGGTTGACCCGTGGGTTGTCCGCGATGCGCGATGCGCTCGAAGCGGCGGCGGAGAGCCCGTCGGTTTCCCCGACTGCCTCGAAGCCTCCGCTGTACGGTAAATCGCCCACGAAATCACTGGAAAGGGGGTCAACTCGCTTCGACGAGTCCGTTGACGACACCGTGGAGTATTACTCGACTCGCCTCGCGCCGCTGCCTGACTTGACGAGCGAAGTGCGCCAAGTGTTTGACACCGCGTACGCCATGCACCCCTCTGCGTTTGGCGACGACGAAGCCTTCGACGCCTTCCACCTCTGCGCCTCTGCGCTGAAGGGCATGGATGCTAATGTGCTCACGCGATCCATCACTACGGCAAGCACCCTCGCCGAACTCGGCATGCGCTCCGACGTCATCGCCGCTTCCATTCTGCACAGTGCGCTTGACGCCGGCGTGGTTGACGAAAGGGAAGCGCGGGCGCGGTGCGGAGCTGAAGTCACGGCTATGGCCAAAGACGCGGCGCGTTTATCCCGGATTTCGGATCTCTCTAGAGCATCTGCGGGTGAAGCGCCCTTGTCCGACGACGAGCGACAGAAGTTCAGAGCCATGCTCATCGCCATGACTGACGCGCGCGTCGTGGTTATGAAGCTCGCCGAGCGCGTCGTGGAGCTGGAAGATTCCGATTACTTTTCCAAGCTATCGAGCGAAGCGCAAACGCAAATCACGGATGAGACGTTGGCGACGTACGTCCCCCTAGCTTCGCGGTTAGGCACGTGGTCCCTGAAAGCGCGGCTGGAAGACGCGCGGTTCGCGCGGGTATCACCGACGACGCACGAAGAGCTGAAGCAAGAGCTGGAGCGCGACGGGCGCCGCGCGTCGGTTTCCGCCGCGGTGGGTGACATTAAAAACGCGCTTCAAAACTCAAACGTGGCGAGCGAGAAGGTATACGGCCGCCCCAAATCGGTTTTCGGGGTGTACCGCAAGATGCAGGAGAAGGGGCGGAAGGATTTGAGGGACGTACATGACGTGCGGGCGGTGCGGGTCATCGTGAACGACGAACGCGCGTGCTACGAAGCTCTGGACGCCGTGTTAGCCACGAAGGGCTACAGTGAAGTCGCGGGCCGCACCAAGGATTACGTGCAGCACGCCAAGTGCAACGGGTACCGCTCTTTACACTGCGTCGTGGTGGATGCTCACGGCCAGTCGTGTGAAGTACAGATCCGCACCCCCGAGATGCACCAAGCCGCGGAGTACGGCATCGCGTCGCACTGGCGGTACAAGGAGGGTACCGCGACGCCAAACGCGCACGCCATCGACGAGCAAGTAAAGTGGGCGCGGTTCGCGCTTTCGTGGCAGGGAAGGTTGGCGTACGATTTGGAGAAGGAGCGGAAACGAGGCCAGTTTGTAGCTGATGGGGCGTCCATGGATGATGATGAACTCAACTCACTCAACTCGCACGAGTTGTGCCAGGTTGTGCCGTGTCCGTGTCCGTTCCCCGCGCACGCATCGGACTGCCACAACCACGAGGACAACCTTTCCTTCGGCGCGGGGGGGGCGCACGTCGCCGAGGGGTTTGATTACAACTTGGTCTCCGCGGACTCGGCGAGTTTCGGGTCGCAACCTATGGACGGGTTGATGGGCATGACACGGATCGAGAGCGATGTGTACAAAGGTCACACGCACACGAGCCACAGCAACTTGGTGACTATCGTCGCGGTTGTTGACGGTCGCATGCGCGTAGTCGACGTCCCCCGAGGGTCGCGCCTCAGCGACATCGACGTGTTGAGCCTCGGCGATAAAAACGACCCGCGAGCGGCTGATTTCTTCACTGTGAAGTCCATCGTGGTGAACCGGGAGCCCGTGCCACACGGCGCGGAGGTTGCCGTGACCCTACGAACGGGTGACTTGATTGAGGTTGCGCGCGAAAACTTGAACGGCAACGGATCGCCGAGGGAGAACGTCGCCGCGTTTGGCGCTGCCGCTGCGGAGGAGCAAAGGCGCAGACAGTGGGCATCCGACGTCACCCTGGTATCCGCGAACAACGTCATCTCACGCAACGGCTTCGCGCCGTGAATTGTATTTTTAGTGTATTTTAGATAGCCTGAAGGTCCGGGCGAGTGTTGTATTCGATTGTATTTTGACCTTGATGTGATTAGAGTTTGATTCGCTTGCTTCATAATTTCGCATCACAACACGTTTCTCCCCCTCAATCACAGTCTCCCCACCGCTTTGTAGTGTACGACCGATGAGTTGCAGATCTCCACGAACTTGACTGGGTCCAGGGACGCGCCTCCGACCAAGAACCCGTCCACGTCTGAGTACTGCGCTAACTCTGCGCAGTTGCTTTCGTTGACAGAGCCACCGTACTGGATTCTGGTGGCTTTTGAAACTTCCTCTGAAACATTCACGGCGAGCCATTCGCGGATCGCGGCGTGCACGTCCTGCACCTGGTCCGGCGTCGCCACCTTCCCAGTGCCAATCGCCCAAATCGGTTCGTACGCGATGACGACCTGTGAGCCCCACTGCGCGTGTTCCCGGTCGTCAATCTCATCCGCCACGGCTTGAAGCTGCGCGAAGATCACTTCCAGCGTTTTTTCAGATTCGCGCTCCTCTAACGTTTCGCCTACGCACACGATTACTGACAGGCCGTGGAACCGCGCGTGCGCCACCTTTTTCCCAACCGTGGTGTTGTCCTCGTTTAGCAAGCTCCGTCTTTCGCTGTGGCCGATGATCACCCACGGGATTTGCAAATCCTCCAGCATCTCCGCCGATACCTCGCCCGTGAACGCGCCAGTGTCGGAATCGTAATGGTGGGTCGGGTCATCCAGCTTGTACTCCACCCACGCGTTCTGCGCGGCGACTTTGAACTTCGAATCCAAGGATTCCATAGCCTGGTCGATGTATAGGAAGGGAGGGGCGACCACGACGTCCACTTTGTCCGCGATATCACCCCCGTTCAGCCCCTTGACAAGAGCCTCAACCGAAGCCTTCGTTCCGTTGCACTTCCAGTTCCCGCCCACGATGAACCGGCCATTGCCCTGGGCGACGATGTTCAAAACAGCGGGCCTTGAGGCGACTGGGGCCTGCGCGCGCGCCTTAAGCGCGCGCGCACCGGCCTTGCCGGTGAAGAAAGACGCGTTGATGCGGGCCAGGGATGCCATGACGAAGTGTGGGCGATGGGCGATCGATGACGTAATAAAGGGCTGTTTCGTCACGGAACGAAATGACATCGGAACTAGCGATGACCACAGACCGTCAATAGATCGTCACCTGGGGGGGGGGCATACCAGATCCCGCGCAGGATGCCAGCTCATCGATTATCCGCATTTGGTGGTTCACGACTCGCCCCTCTCATTTCACACTGTGGGGGCAACACGTGGGCGTGACCCAAACACTTCCCTCGACGCGTTCGGTGTACTCCACGCATCCATCGAAGCCGAAAATGTCCGCTTCTCTCGCTGCGTTCACGCCTGTCGTGGCGCTCCGCGCGCCTCGCCAGGCTCTTCGCCGCGCCACGTCCACGGTGACCCACGCGTCGACTTCACCCTCGGAATCGAAAACCCCGCTGGTGGATGGCCGCCGCGCCATTCTCGGCGCGGCGGTATCGGCGGCGGCGTCGTTCGTGTTGACCCCCCGCCGCGCTGATGCTAAGGATGGCAAGAACGGCGTGTACTGGATCTCCCCCAAGGACGGCGCTACCGTGGACAAGTCATTCACGATCAAAATGGGCGTCAAGGGTTACGAGCTCGCCCCAGCTTCCGAGGGCTTGCAGGAAGGCACCGGGCACCACCACGTCGTTGTGGACGTCCCTAAGGGCTACGTGGAGAAGGGCGAGGCTATTGCGTTTGACGCGACACACCTGCACTACGGCAAAGCACAGAAGGAAGCCGTGGTGGAGCTGGAACCGGGGAAGCACACGCTGACGCTCCAGTTCGCAAACGCCAAGCACGAATCGTACGGGAAAAAGTTCGCAAAGACCATCACGGTCAACGTCGTGTAAATGGGGGTTGGTTTATTGTTATACTATCAGTTATTAATACCTTACTACATAGAAGAAGACCTGTAGACATTTACGGTTACTCCGTTTTTGGTTTCTTGTCCTCCTGCGGTTTAGTATCGCTCGCCGTCGCAATCTCTTTGGCATCCGCGAGCTCGGTGACTTTGGCGACGAGCGTGCCGATTTTCGCGCGCGCCGCGTCAAGCTCCAGCCGCGCCGCTTCGCGCTCCGCCTTAAGGGTTTCACAGTTCGCACTCAGCACTTGTTCCGCCGCGGTCAAAGCGCCGTTCTGCATCCGGAGCTCGGCCTGACGAGCGGAAGCGGCGGACTCCACGTCCTTGACCTTGTCCGCCAACGACACTAACTCTAGCTTTGTTTTTTCAAACTTTTCGGAAACGTCAGTGAGCTGTTTTTTATTTTGAAGTAATTGCCGTCGCGCGGCGGGGGCGTCCATTTTGAGTTTGGCAACCTCTCGGGCTGTGGATTCATCCGCTCTTTGAGCTTCGAACGCGCTAGGTATGGACAGACCAAGACTAATGACAGCGACCCCTGTGAGTCCGAACCGCAGCGGCATCAACCAGCGCGGCATTAGTTTTTTCACCGCGAATGCACAGTCGGCGCCGAGCGAAGTGAGTAACGTGGCGCCTACACCGACCAGCGCGTAAGGTGTGCTACAAAGCAACGCGGGCCACGCCAGTAACGACGGCACTACACTCCACACGAACCTAGCCGGGCCTGCCAATAATAGCGCTTCCTTCGCAGCAGCGGTGGTGGTTGAGGTTATGGCGGTTCCGGCGTTTGCGAATTGCGAACTCGCGAATCCCCAGTGCATGCCACCCAGGAAACTCGCAACAACCGCGCCGTACCTCGCCTGTGCGTCCGCTCTCGTTTCAAGCGGGAACAACGACGTCGGGACATACTCGCCGAACACCGATGACAATGGTGTTGCTAGGGCTATAAAGGGAATCGCACCCGCGACGCCCAAGACAAGAGGCGCGTGCATGAACCCAACAGGCGCTTCGGCGAGATGTTCGGCATGAAACCCGGTCGACGATGACAATTGTGCC